>TARA_B110000977_G_scaffold111436_3_pt1 | contig 20584 bp, 10 predicted proteins | sample TARA_B110000977 | Tara Oceans TARA_B110000977 (sample SAMEA4397798) | marine metagenome | biome: Polar Biome; feature: [SRF] surface water layer (ENVO:00010504); material: water (ENVO:00002006), including particulate matter (ENVO:01000060) such as... | depth 5 m | reverse complement strand
ACGAACAGCACGTAAACGATCAATCCGAGCCTCCACAAGGGTCGTTTGTGCAAGTATCCACTGGCTTTATCCAACTGCCCCGCGACGCGCAACACATTCGGGTTTCGCAGCGCCGGCGTGTTTTGGCTGAGCGCTTTGATTTTCGTGACGAGCGGCTCGAATTTGTTTCCGTCGATCAAACTGCCGCCGCCCTCCGCGTCATACAAATCGCCACTCCCACCACTGCCACCTAAAGCAGTAGCACCGCCGAAGCCTCCGTTGCTTCGTGTCCGCTGGCTAATCTCCGAGCGAGGCACGGGGGCGACGGGGACGAAAGGAGTGGCTTGTTGTTGTTGCTGCGCCTGGGCGTGCGCCTGTTGAGCAGCAGCTTGCGCCTGGGCTGCTTCATTCCTTGCCGCCTGCAACGCCTGCTGGGCTTGAAGAAGCTCGCGTTGCTTCGCTTCGCTGGTGTTTCGGTAATCCGCGACAACGCGCTCAAGCTGCGCGTGCTGCTCTTGAAAGTGCCGGGCTTGCCTTTCGCTGGTGGTAACCGCCGCCCTCGCCTCCGCCAACGCCGACGCAAGCGTCGCGGTTTCGGCGCGAGCGGCTTCGAAGTCAGCAGAGGAAACACCGGGGATAGCTTCAGGAGGTACGGACTGCGGCGGCGCAGACGCATATTTTTCTTGCGCATCGCGTAGCTCCTGTGCCAAAGCGTCGCGTGAAGCAGTTTGGGCATTTAAATTGGTTTCGGCTTGCGAAGCCCTCGCTTCGGCGTCAGCGAGTTTTTGCGACGATTCACGAAGCGCTTGTTCGATACGTTGAGACAATTCAGCCTTGGAAGCTTCAATAACGTCCGCCACAGCCTTGGCTTTCGCGGCTTCAGCAGCCGCAATTCTAGTTGCGGCGGACATGTTAACATCTTGGAGCGTAGCTTCCATAGCTTGAAGCGCGGCTTTCATTTCGGACATTTCGGCTTCAGCAGCTACAGCTCGCTTACCGTTCACATCCGCTTCTACCGCCGCTTCCTCGGCGTTTTTCTCAACCATCTCGAGCTCAGCCTTGGCGGCGTTCGCGGATGCGACGGCGATGCGCAGCTGCTCATCCGCATAAGAGCTACCGGATGCAGCCTGCGCGTGCGCCACGGCAATCGCGTTTCGCAATTCAACCAATTCAGCCTCCAGTTCTTTGACGCGTTCGGAGTTGGTCGCGGCATCCGTCTCGCGCGTTGACATCAAGCTCTTAAACTCTTCAAACTCAACAGAAAGTGTCTTCTTCTCGGTTTCGATCGCCTTGCCCTTCTTCACAGCTTTCTCCAGCTTGGACTGCGCGGATGTCGCTTGCGTTTTCGCCTGTTCAAAAGCCGTGGTGGTTGACGCGAGCTCAACAGCGCTCTCTGCTTTGGCTTGCTCAACCGCAGCCGCGACCACAGCGGAGATTTGTTCCGTGGAGGACGCCGACGCGGCATGTAAAACCTCTGCTTTCGCAGCTTCAACGGCGGCGGCGACGGCGGCCGCTGTTTCTTGCCTGGCGTTCGCAAGCGCTGTTTCAACCGCAGCTGCTGTGGCATTATTGGCATCCTCGACAAGCGCAGCGCTCGCCGCGACCTCCTCGACGCTCTCACGTTTCACGGCTTCAACAGCAGCGTTGATATCAGCAGTGGATTGTTCATTAGCAGCGGCTAACGCGGTTTCAACCGCAGAGGCGACAGCGGCGGCGGTGGCCTGATCCGCCGATTGCGCGGCTTGTTGCGCTGCCTCTTGTTTCGCCGCTGCGGCAGCCTCGCCAGCAACGGCGGTGGCCATAGCAGCAGCCTGCGAAGCTTCGGCGTTGGCAGCATCCACCGCAGCAGCAACGGCGTTCGTTAAATTTTCCTCCGCGGTCTTCGCCGCCGCCAACGCTGATTCCTCCAAAGCCACAATCTGTTGTCGCGTCGCCTCAACTTCAGCCCTCGCCGCGTCCGTCTCCGCCCTCGCCTCGTTGAGTGCCGCCTCGGCTTTCGAAGGGTCCACATAAAGCGTCGATTGCAACACCTCCAACTCGCCCTCCAACCGTTTCTTCTCTTGTTCGATGCTTTTCCCTTTTTTCACTGCCGCAGAGAGCTTATTCGCCGTCTTTTCTTTCTCCTCCTTCGCCGCGGCGAATTCGGCGACAGAACCCGCGGCGGTCAGCCGTGCCTCTTGAAGTGCCTGCTCCAGCTCAGCACACGCGTTTGATTTTGCGTCCAACTGAGTTTGCGTTTCACTCAAAAGAGTCACAGCCTCTTGCGACGAGATACTCTCCGCCTTCGCCGCGTCGAGCGCTGTTCTGAACTCGTCAAGCGCTGCTTCTGACTTTGCCAATGAAGCCTTCAACTCCGCTGCTTCGTGTTCAGCCGCTTCGGCTCTCTTCGACGCTGTTTCCGCTTCAGCCGCAGCATCCTCCGCAGCTCTCTCAACCATCTCCAGCTCCTCCTTGGCCTGTTCCGCCGCGGATAAAGCAGCGCGCGTCGCGGTCGCCGCATTCGACTCCGCTAAAGACGCTCTGGATTCAGCGTCGACAACTCTTTTATCTAACTCTGCCTTGGCTTGTTCAATCGCCGCGGTGTCCACCACAGGCTCCTGCGGCTTATTCAACTGCGCGCTGAGCTCATCAACCTCCACTTCGAGTTTCTTCTTCTCCGCTTCGATGCCCTTGCCTTTCTTGACTGCTTTCGAAATTTTGGATGACAAGTCCTCGTTCTTTTTCGCAGCGGCGTCGAGCTGCTCCGTGAGCTTTTGTCTGACGCGTTCTGTTTCCTGTTGTGCCTCGAGCTTCGCAGCTTCGACTTGAGCATGTGCGTATTCGATCTGAGCTTGCGCATCTGACTGTGCCTGTGCTGCTGATGTCACGTCAGAGGTCAACGCATTCATTTTAGCATTCATTTCCTGCGCCGCGGCATCGGCGGCATCCGCTCTCATCGTCGCGCTCTCGGCCATCTCCTGCGCCTCCTCCAACGAGCGCAAAACGCGTTCCAGTTTCGAGCGCTCCGCCTCGAGTTCTGCCCTGGCGATGTCCACCTCTGATTGAAGTGACATTGCGCGAGCCTCGGCTTCTGCATTGTCTGTATGAATAGTCTCAACTTGTGGCGCCGGGACGAAACTCGGTACTTGCGTGGGTTCTTGTGTTTGCATCAGCGCCTCGGGATGTTCGAACGCGCTGTGTGGGGTGTCCACCACGTGAGGTGGGACGAACGGCACTTGTGGCGGTGCTTGCGGCGGTTGTGTCACGTACGGTTGCTCCGGCGCCAGCTCATGGTGCGGTGCAGGCACGAAATTTGATACCGGGGGTGGAGCTACCACTGGCGGTGGTGCAACCGGCGGGGGAGGGAGATCCGCGGCGCCCGAGTTTCGCGAATCTTCCAGCTCCGTGAGCGTCGCGACCGGGGGTGCCGGTAGTCCACCAAAAACACCTTTCTTCGTCGCGTTCTTCGCCTCTGCTTTGCGGCGACGGAATTCTTCAAGCTGATGTGTGGAGATTGATGATTGATTGAGATTGGGATGTGGACGGGAAGGTGAGAAGGGAAGATTCGAGTCGGCATTTGTGAAAGGCCGCGGGTGCAGGTTCGATCGAACCAAGTCGCGATCCAGCATAGAGCGGGCAAACAGTCACCGTGAAGTAGCCGTGTTATTGACTCCTCCTCCAAACGCACCTTCTTCTTCCCCGCGTCGAGCGAGGACTGCTTGTCCATCGTGCTTGGACCGTGCGGCACACCACACCGGCGAGGAGCAGTATGGTTGAACAAGGTGCCGCCTCCGGTGGAAAACGGCTTGGAAGAGGAGATGGCTGCAAATTTCGATGACATTGTAGTTTTGGCACTCATGTGTATTTATACAAAGCTCCTATTGGTCCTACTATCGTTTCTGTCTCTCTAGCCACTGCGTACGCGCGCGTTTCGCAACCCCCACGCCATTCGCGTGCATTGCACCGCTTCCCAACGCGTTGAGCAACGCACACGCATCGAGGGGTTTGGACGAGTCGAGGGTTTTTCGTTTTTTTGACGCGTCCGAAATATTTTCAGATTCTTTTTCCTTCGGAAACAGGTTGGTTCGAACCTTCGACTTACCTTGAGATCCTTCCATGGCATCCACCCTGGTTGTTATAGGAGCACCCCCTTCCGCTGCACCAGCATCGCTAACACTCTTTCCATGGTCGGATAACTCAAAGAAGTTCTTAATCGGCGTGGTTTTTCTGCCGAACGATTCGCGTCGGTTGATTCGGATATCGCACGCGAATAACGACAATTTCGTCACGAAACTCGCCGCCGACTGATTGCCCATACACGTCGTGAGTAGAGTTATTGCGGTTGAGGAGATGTCATCACCGAGAACAAATGAAGGCGAATATATGGGGAACCCGCTTTGCCTAGAACTCGTGTGAGGCGTTCCATGACGCCCAGAAGAGATACACGTAACCTCAAGCCTCAAAACTCGGGGGTACCGATGTATTGAGCACTCCTCGTTGACGTCCAGACCCTCAACGGTCTCAACGTCCTCAACGCACTCGTCCACCACCCTTTCCGCCAGATCGTTTGACAAAGATCTGATCGCGCATATCAATCGCTCAAATTCGCCAACGCATACCGGGTCGAACCACCCCGGGCGGCCGCCTGCTGCGGACACGACTCCATTTGCAATCGCGTCTTGTGGCATGCGCCTTGAAGTCGTGCTCAGCGAAAAGTGCACACCTATCGATTTGTTGCCGGTGCCTTTGTTAACTACAGGATCGTCGCATTTGCCGTGGTACAACAGTTGCACTATTTGCGTAACTCTGGCATCCGGCAAACCTACGTTGTTGCGTAGCACATTCGAAACGACAGTGGCGTTGCCAAAATTTATAATTTCAAAGGCAAAGTTACACCCGAGATCGTTTAGCTTTTTGCGAACGCCACCGCCGCCGCAACCGGAAATTTTCGTAACAGGTGTACGTTTTAAAAGAGAGGTTAATGATATGCGGGAAGGTAGTGTACTCTCCAAATCCGTAAATACCCCATCCCCGACCGTTACCAAAACCCCGTCGGGTTTCGCCGCCTGTGATGAAAATTTCGCAAACGTTTTGTTCCAGGAAACGCCGACTGATACTGTTAGACCAAGGGTTTCTTGAGTTAACTTGCGGATCGCCGTAGCCACAGGTACTGCCACTTCGCGGAGCAAACACCCGCTCGGAAGCTGTACGAACGCCTCGTCGATGGACGCCTTTTCCACGACGATTTGTTTTTCTGAATCTGTGAAACTATTTCCAACGCCGTTCACACCTCTTAAAACCTCCAACACTAAATCGTTCATTTCCTTCGACATCAACAATTTGTGAAGCGCCTTACTCTTTTCCTGGTACGGGCGGTACGTCACTCTTTGACCGTTCGTGACAGGGACGTGTTGCAGCACACCTCCAGTTGGTTGAAGTAATTTTCTCGCGACTTCCGGCGAGTGAAACTTTTTAACCCCCAAGTTTTTCGCGGAGGATTCAACCGCGATGACCTCTCCGTGCTGATACACTGCCAATGCGTTCACGTTTGCAAACCTACCCGGATCCCGCAGCCGTTCGACTTGACAGAAGAAAGCATCTGCGTCGACGTGTAGAACGACTCGGCGATGACCGGGGGGGTACGCGTGACGCGTTTGATCTGCTCGAGGAGACATCTTTTTGTTTATTCTTTGTGAAAATCTGAAGTCCCGCTACTACTCTTCACCTTATCGTACACCTACTTTAATGCCCTAAAACCTAACCCTAACCCTAACCCTAGACCGTTCCTTCCGCTGGTTCGAACAGCCCTAGCATGTGTCCGTCTGGGGCTCGTAAGGCGGCTACCTTGCCTCGCGCGGGGTACAAAATCGGCCCGTCCAACGACGCGCCCGCTCTTAGTAAGTTGTTAACAGTTTGGTCTAAATCTGTCACCGTGAAGCTCAAGATTGGCGAGTACCCGGTCGACACGTGCGCCTCGGAATCAACGTGCTTCAGCGCGATTATTGTTTCAGGGGGAGTTGCAGTTGAGGCGTGTGATGTACCACCAGTGTCACCAGTCACCTGGCTCGACGTGGAGGCTTCCCCTTGCGATGCAACCGAATCTTCAGAGTTCCCAAGCTCCGCCCAGCGCTCGGTGCACACGTGCACGACGAGCCCTAACCCGTCCTTGTAAAACTTCGCGGCCGCTGGGACGTCGCGCTGCAGCAGCAGGACGTGGCGAAGCACGGCGGACATGCAGGGGCGCGAGGCACGCACGCGAGACCGTGACGCGCGACGCGGTGTGGGGGCTTGTTACGAGCAACGACATCGATTCCGAGAAAACTTTCGAGATCGACTATAAAATATAAGTAACTCAAGAACGAAGGTTTAAAAAGAGGGACAGCACGATTTACCGAAAATTCGGCTGAAAACGTGTTGCAATCGGTAACCACCTCACTCGCGTCCGCGCCGACACGCGACACCATGCGCCCTGTTCGTGTCTCCCTCCTCGCCCTCGTGACGATCGCGGGTTTACTCGTCGTGAATGCGAACACGTTGGTACGACCCCTTGAGTTGATGACGAGTTAACTTGGCAGACGACCAACGAAGAGAACTTCCGATCCACGATTATACCAAGAGCTTTCGGCTGACAAATCTTCACCTCTTCTCTCACAGGATCAGAGCGCATCGAATGACGACGCCGCCCCAAAACGCCCCATGGCATCCCTCGGCATGACCATGAACCCCGATGGCACGTTGAGTACCGAATCAGGCGACCACTCTTTTGACCCGAAGAACTCAGCCGACATGGTGCACGGCTGGAAAGCATTTAAGAAAATTTTCGGCGCGGTGAAAAAACTCAATGGTGAAGGAATCATCGCCGGCAAGACGCTTGACGAGAAACAAGTCAAAGCCTTACGACGCGTTGGAAACGAGTTCAAGGAACAAGCCAAGCAAGCGAAACGTGACGGAAAAGTAACCCCAATGCACTCTTTGGGAAGCGGCGACGTCAACACGGGGCCTCCCCTTGCAAAGTACGTCACGAGCCGCGAGCGCGTGTTTTCATTAGGACTCGATCCTGAAGTGGAATTGATCGCCGCTGAATGGTTTGAATCGTTAGGGTACGTCTCCCTGCACGGCGACACGCACTTCGCCAAGGGGTACTGGGGAGGCGTGGTGAGCGAGAAAGATGCCAGGCTGGCGGTGAGCGTGTGTACCGGTACGAGCGACGTGAGCGTAGTGTCGGGGTACGACTTCTCAAACTGGCTCCCGGTGCCGAGCGTGGTGGACTCCCTCGTCCTCGACTTTCCTGACAGCAAATTTGTATTATTCGAAACGCCCGTCGAGCAATGGCTGAACCGCATTCAATTTAAGGCTGCAGAAGCCCGAAAAAAAGGCGTCAAGTGTGGGTGCATTAGTAGCACGATAGGGGGTGTTACACCGACGCAGAGGTCCACTTCAAGTGCGTGCGGCGACGCTAATCACCACGTGTGCGACGCGTACCCGTGCATTTGGGAAAAGGCGTTTTCGAATTTCGAGTTTGACATAGTCACTTGGTCAGAGGCGTACGTGAATCACATTGCGAAAGTAAAGACAAGTGTGCCTGCTGACCGATTGTTAGTCGTGCCGCTTGTGGGTGCGCACTCGCCTGTGACTGTCGCACGTGCGCTAGGGGAATTCGTCGGTCTCACGACTACTCCTGATTTATTCGCTTCGCAGCACCCGTTTGAGCCCCACTTGATGTCGTTTCAAAGCGAATCGCGTTGGGAGACGGCGCTTTTCATTGGAGTTGGGGTTGTTGGGTTGGTTATTTTGGTCGCGCCCAATCCCTGGGCGGGGTCGCAGAGGAGAGCAGGGTACGAGGGGTTTAAGTAAGAGTTAGTAGAGGGGTTCAACTAGGGAGTAATGAGTTATGCTATACTATTAATACAACAAGCCTACCAGTTTTCTTCGTCTTTGATCTTGGCGGTTATTTTTAATGTCTCTCTTTTCCCGTCCCATTCCGCCTTGCCGTTGTCGGCGTCTATTCGATGCGGTAAATACATGGAGAGATTATGCGTAGTGCTCCTTAGTTTGACCTTGTCAGCGGTGACGTCTAGTTCTAATTCGCTCATTGAACTCGTCCCTGGCAGGCTAATAGTCAAGACTAAGTCTTCACAGCTATGCGTTCCGGGATCTTTGTTGTGCGCCATTCCCAAAAAAGCATCCGCGGTGTTTATGGCTTGCTTGTATGCAAATGAGTACTCAGGGGTTAACAGAGCTCCATCTTCTCCGTCGTCCTCGTCCTCGTCCCCATCCCCGAAGTCGTCCACAAGCTCCTCTGCGGTCCAAATCGCCTTGGGGTCGGCGTTCGGGGTGCGCACGCGTGGAACAGGGACGCCATCATCCTTCCCCACGTTTAAAGTACTCGGCGCGAATGAAGTGTTTGTTTGCCGTGTCCCGGCGTACGGCGCCTCGGTGTCATCCGGATCACCCGCCCCGAGCAAACTCGCCATGGCTTGGATGTCCCCGAACGCTGTCATCGCCACGACGGCTCTGAAATATCGCGTACACGCGGAGAAACCCAACCGCGCGCGCACGACTGACCGAAGATGCGTGATGAGATCAATAAACGTTGACTTATTTGTTGTCGCAAAAAAAACACAACCTACTCGAGTATCACCCTAGCTATCTATCACTCAAGCAATCAGCAACCTTCGAACGGCTCGTCCCACTGCGGTTCGTACCTGTGTAGCGCGAAGTTGTACAGGTTTATTGAGTTTGGCACGAGCGCTTTTAGTTTTCTCAGCGTCGCCGGATTACTGACCGCTTCCGTCCATCGTTTTTCCGCAGCTTCGCTCATCTCGTCCCCGGAGTTGACGCGCGCGTCACTCCCGGCGTTCCTAGTCGCCGCCCGGAACCCCCGCCGGCCAAGGGCCTCGTCGTGAAACACAAACGGGTGGTAAACGTCATCTGGGAGTTGCTGGTGTAAACTCGCGTTGCGTTTCATGTCTGCTTTCATCTGCAGATTGTTCTTCGCGAAATCGTCGTCGTCGCGCATCCCCAACCCACCGAGCACGCCCACTCGCGTCTGCTCCAGTTTCCTACTACCGTGCTCCATGCGGTCCAGTAACAAGAACCGCACGCATCGAGACTTCAAGTTATCCTTCGCCACCTGTAAAGCGCACTTCGACGAGGGATCGGCACCGGGCGCTAACCTCGAAATCATCTGCTCGGGGTGGCCTTGCTTGTTCAGCGCGCCCCACTCGTTGTTTTTACCAGCTTGCCAAAAAGACACGACGTCCAGTGGGCACACTCCACTTTTCTTCCACCCAGGCAGCCACCCCTCTTTCCCCTCCGCGCCTTGGAGACAGATGTATCGCCAGTGCGACAGTAGACGCTCCACCGGGTCCCTTAACGCGGTGACGTACCCACAAGGCGCGTTTACCAAATCACAAGTGCCCATGGAGAACTCGCCCTTCACCCAAAGTTTTTCGCCTGTTCTTCTCGAGACATCTAAGGATGCTCGCGAAAAAGACGCGTCCCTCTGGTGAGTCTGTCCGTTGAGACTGTTTGCGACCCTTTCGTTTGCTTCCGCACTATTTGCGACCCTACCGTTTACGTCAAGACTGTTTGCTCCTACCATACCCCCTACCATCGCCCCCACCGTGTTCCCCACAAAAACCTCCGTCGACGCGTCCAGCACGCAACGCTTGGGATACTCGTCGTGATCGGGCGCGAGCTCGAACGACGCGGAATGCCGCTCCGGATTTAGTTTCTCATCCACACAGCTGTTCGATTGCCGCGCCAGGAACGTCCACCGCGTGGCGAGCGTCGATCCTCCGCTCTTCGGGATGTGGACAAGCGCCAACGCGAACGGAGCGTCGCGGTCGGTACTTGAACTCGATGCATCACTCTCATCATTCCCGACTTCGTACCTCGCTCTTGATTCGGCAAGTGCGGGCACTCGGTACGGGCGGTGCGTGTTTCTGTCTGCCAGGGTTCCGCCGCCGGCGGTGCACGCGGCGTACGCCTCGAGTCTATTCGCAGGCGTGCCAAGTGACTCGTCGAACGCATGCGCGCACGGAGACCGACGCAGGTGCGTCACGGGCGCACATTGCAAAGCCTCACTCGGTGGTTTCGCCACGCCCAGGGCGATGGAAACCGGCCCGGTCTGGACGCTCGCCGCGAGCGTTCCCAGGACGACTAAAGCTGCCACCGCAGTTTTCGCACGTCGACGCGATGAACCGTTGTCCACACATGGAGGGGGGTCTGCAGCCTCCCCCACCAGAGGCGCCGACTCCAAGTCGGCGCTCATCGCAATGGCCATTTTGGGTGTTTCACCGTCAGATAGTTTTGTCTCGGAGTCCCACCAAAATTAACTCGTCAATTTACCATATCGATAGGCCGTCAATTTCTTGGACGAGCCGTTTCCCCGTTAATGTTTCGTTCGTGACGGGACGTTTCCCGAGAGTTGTCCCTCCTCTCACACCACACCTGTGGCACAAGAACGCCCGCGGCACGGCTTGTGTTGTTCTCAACATGCACGCCATGCCCGATTCCCCCGACGACACCGCGACGTGGCTGTTCGACGCCGTGGTGAGGTACCTGCAAGGCCCGCTGTACACCACGCCTTTGATGGGCTTCATCGACGTGAAGTGCTTGTCCTTCGAGGACGACGGGACTGGGGAGAACAAGCTGGAGTGGACCATCGTTCACAACGAGTTCAAGGAGCTGGTTGACAATTTGCTTTGCGACTTCCTGAGTGACATAGGAGTCACACCAACACGGTTCGTGGATGTCGTGGAGCAGGCGAACGGGGAGAAGAAACTCGGCGATTTCGTCGCGACATCGATCTTGACTGTGGATGACTTCAATCAGTTCAAAGCGATGATGGTCCGGAGGAACCTCGATTTGACTTTCGAGGCGATTGAGCAGGGTAGTGATGTGCAAGCGGTGATGGATTCGGGTGTGTCATCAGAAAGCACAAAGGAAACTGGGAACGGTGGGGATGCGGTTGGGGATAGTAATGGGGATGACGCGATTATTGGGGATGACTCCTCCGTCCCTGAACCGCTCGTCACGGGCGCTAACGTCGCTTTTGAGAAGGCGCTCAAGATGAGCTCTTTGCAGTTCGAAAAAGACCAGAGACGAATTGAGGACAGTATAGGGTTTCTTAAGCCGAAAGAGGCAGGTGCGGATGTTGCGTTGGAAGAGGCGTTGAAGATGTCCGAGGCGCAGTTCGAGGCGGACCAAATGTTGGCCATGGAGAAGAGCAATAAGCTTTTGCAAGAGAAAACCTTGGAAGCGCGGGCGATGGAAGAGTCACAGAAACAAACAGAAACAGTGCAACCAACCCAATCGCCGATGAAAATGCCAAAGAAAACCGGGCCGTTGTCTGAGTTTGAGGAAGAGGAGGTGAAGGATGTAAACAGTGTCGATGACAGAGCAAGCAGTCTCGAGGAATCTACTCCGAAGGAGGAAACTTCGCAAACCGTAATCGACGACGGCTTCGACGACGGCGCTATTGAACAAGCGATCGCGATGTCGGAGAAACAGTTCAAACTCGAACAAGCGGCTTTTGCGGCGGAAGAAACAGCTGTGTTGGTGGACATTGCGGAAAAGAAACGCGCGGCGGAAGAAACAAAAAGGGTAAGACTCAAAAAGGAAAGGATTTTACGCGAAGCACAAGAGAAAGAACGAGCGATGAAAGAAGCTATTGAAAAAGAAGAACAAGAGCGCCTTCAAACGTTGGAGCTGGACACTAAGACGGCGATCGATTTATCCATAAGCGCTGCTGCAGAAATGGCCGCGGCCTTGGAACGCGAGCGTCTTGAGCTTGAGCAAGCATTGGCGCTTTCCCTCGCGGGGGAAGCGAAGTGCGTCGCGGCGCTTGAGGAAGCGAAGAAGGACGTCGACGCGCCGGAGGAGACGGAAGACAAGGAGGAGGAGGAACAGCGGGAGCTTGATGAAGAACATTCCTCCGTCGGTGTCGTCGACCGACTTGCGAAAGCACCGCTAGGCGTGGTCGCGGCACCCCCTGTGGCATCCGGAAAGCTCACGTCGTTAGCTGCGCTGCCTCCCCTGCGCGCAGTCAATTCAGTGGGTGCCGGGTACAAAAGCGCCGGTTATAAATCTTTCAAACAAGGTTCGGCACAGACTTCTGCTCCAGTACCACTTGCTGGTAGCACTTATTCTGCTCAGCAACCTTCTGTATCGCCTCGCGCTGTGCGCGAAGCCGCGGTGCAAGCGGCGAGAGCACAAAAGGCGTTGGTCCTAGAAAAGCAGCTCGAGCTCAAGAAACGAGCCGATGCCGCGGCGGCGCGAGCGGCGCTCGCCGCGGAAGAGGCCAGTGCTCTTGCCCAAGAAGCCGCGTGCCTTGATGATGCTGAGACGTTGGAACGAAAGCGATTGTTCGTGCAAGAACAAAGGGGATTGTTAGTCGCCAGGAAAGCGAAAGAACGTGAAGGCGAACTGGCGCTGTTCGCGGCGAGGCAGGAGAATTCGCTCACCGGGAGTAACGCAGGTTTCCAAAAGTCTACCAGCCTCGCAGATGGAAAGGAAAACGTTTCAAGACCTGTTTTGAGTGAACAGGAACAGAAAGAGAAGAGGGAATTGTTGCGCATGGAACTTGCGAAAAGGATGAAGAGTGTTATTGTCAATAGGAACGCCTGGGGGGAGGGGGAGACGTACGTGTGAGCAGGTGAATAGAATGTAAAAAGAATTTCATCGAAAACTCGACTAACAAAATCCAAAAGACACTCATCAGGAGTGCTCGAAAGACACTCACAAGACGCAAGTCAATTCATTGAGCACCTCACCCGGGCTGTACGCCGTCCCCTTACCATGCCGATTCCCGGGTCGTATTCGCGGGGTGCTCGGCCCGTGGAGCACCACCCGTACGAAACGGTGGAGCACTGGAGGGAGACCAGCGCGCCGTTTTCTGGGGTTAACCGACCAGGAAAGTCCCCGATCAAAGGGCAACGTCCCTTTGATCCCGACGATGTGCCGTTCGCCTCGGAGGAGGTGGAAGCCGCGCGAATCATGTACGACGCGTTCCGCGCCACGAAAGGCCCGGACGGCGAGGTTATTGACACGGACCTTTGGTCACAGGAAACAGAAGCCAGGGTCGAGGTACGTTAGGGTTACGGACATCATCACCGCGCATCGCTTCGACAATTGGCACGCAATTCGAATGTATTGGACCGCGAATCAAGACAAGACGGTCGTGCAATGGTCCCGTTCAAGACCCTGTCAAACCACGTATTCACGCTGACACGCGTTTCCTTTCACCCCCCCCACCCTATCAACCCACAACAGGAGATCGTCACCTCCGCCAGAAGAGAAGCCAGCACGCTTGACGATACCGACTCCCGACAATCCTTACTCCTCCGCACGAAACGGGATTTGTACCTATTAGCGTTTGACGGTGTGGTTGATTTATTGAAGAGATCAGAAGCGCCTGATGCAGGGGCGATATTAGAGGCGGTGAAGGATATATTCTCCGACATATGTGATGACTGGCGAGATTTGGTGCATGCCTCGCGAGTCGCGGCTGTGGAGGCTAAAAACGAAACACACAGAGCAAACAGTCAGAAGGACCGGGCGGAGCAATCTATGAGCGAACTTTATGACGCCGCAAAGTCGACTGAAAAGGAGTTGAGAATCGTGACCAAGGAAAGGGACGCGTTGCGGGAGCAGTTGAAATTATCGCAACATCAGGTTGAACACAGCGAGATGATGACTCAGGAGGTTATCGCATCTGTGCGTGCCCGGGGGAGCGTCGGCACGATGTCGCAAACGACCAACGGGTCACCGTGCGGGTCGCCCGAATTCGTCGGCTCATCATCCACCAAGGTTCAAAACGACGTGATCACTTCGCAAAAAGAAGATACGTTCGAGGCGAGTAAGAAACGAGTATCTGCGAGATTATCGTACAAACCGTCCGTGACTATAAACACATACAAAAACGACGAAAACGCAAACGACGTGGATTACGACTCCGCGAGCGAGTCCGCGTCGGAGTGCGGGTCGGACCGGGACGACTTGATTGACGAACTGGACGCTTTGGCAGTTAAGAATGCGAAACAAAAAGCCTCTCAAAGGTCACCAGTAGCAGCGTCTCAAAGATCCCCGGTCGCGCCGTCAACAGTGTCGCCCACCTTCGCGCGGTCCCTACGCGGCGCCATGTACCTCGGGAACAGAGTGGCTGGGGGGACTGCTATTGGAAACGGTTCTTCTGGATTCATTAACTCAGGACATAGACCCCAACCCACCACGCCGTTTGACCAAAAGATATTTCCAGAGAACAAGGCTCCGCCGCGGTGGGCGAGCGACACGGCGTCGTCCGCGGCGGCGGCGGCGGCGGCGCGCGGTGTCAGCCGGGGCGGCGCCGGCCAATTCGGACCCGACCGGAGGTTGAGTGGTGGGGTGTCGGTAGGTAACAACGGTGGAGTTAACTCACATCTGACTGAGTCGAACGTGAACCGCCAGGCGAGCACGCGGGCAATTAGGGGGAGCGCTCATTCGAAATCAGATTCAGAGCACTTATATTTCTTCGAGGCTTCCAAGAAGTCGCAAGTATCGAGTTCCAATGGGGGTGTGAGTCATACCACAGTCGCCTCCGCCCGCCCGTGGACCCTGAAGCAGCTCCGCGAAGTGGTTGAGGAAATCGTGAGCGCGAAGATTTCCAACGACCACCGCAACGCGGCAAACAAAAAACCCAGGGAAACCATGAAGGAGCACGTGTTTACGTTTCTCAACCACAAGTTTGGGGTGAAGCGGATCATCGCGGAGTGGTTTGAATCAATCGACGCGGCTACTGTGCGGTTCGGTGGTGTGGACTGCGAGATGGCGTGCTTCGAGCGAATCATGCGGAACACTTTGGACGAGGAGTACTTCACGGAACAGCGGATGGTGCGGGACACGATTGAGGAATTGCTCAAGAGTTACGTGAAAAACAAATTGTTGAAAAGTTCTGGGAAAAACAACGTGTCGGACGAAACGCTGCGACTCGAGTTTTCCAAAAAACGCGACGGCGACCTTTTCGACGACGAGTGGCTGGACATGTGCAGGTTCATGTACGGGGGGAAGGAGATGGCGGGGGTGGTGCAAGCCGTGAGGGAAGCCCAGCGCGCAAATGAAAATAAATCCTTTTCAGAAGAATTACAAAAGTTGATTGAAGAGAACAAAAAACCCGGGACGCGGCGGCGGAGTACCGCTGATCTAGAGAGTGAAGCTAAAAAAGCGGCGCGAAAACGTTTACCGTACAAGGATTTCGTGCAAACGTGTTTGTTCCACGGCATGACGGTGCATGAGAAAGTTTTGGAGCCGTTCGTGGACACGCTGCAGGACATGAACTGCCTACAAAATGGGGTTTTATCTGAACAGCAGTTCCACGATTTGTGTAAACTAACAAGGCCGGAGCTTGATACCGTGGAAGTCGAGGCTCTCGTGTTGAAGTTGGACCCTTGGAACTCAGGAAGAATCACGGTATCGGGGGCGTACGCGGCGCTCGTGCCTGGGCTAGGGGTTGGCGCGGATGAAGCCGTCACAAGGGGGCTTCCTGGGACGGAAGAATCGAAAGCCTCGCTTGGAGGCGTCGGACACGGGCGCCTCTGGACGCCAACCTACGAGGGGAATTTGTTTAGCTCAAAGTAATTGTGCTGGGGGGTGCCCCAAGAGGGTCATTTAGACCAAGAACAATTGTAAAAACATGTCATTTAACTCATAATTAACCCCTATAATGCCTCCTAATTACCTTCAACTCGCCGTGGCTGTCCTCGCGGATGTCCCAGGGGCTACCGGGACAGCGGTGACGACAACCTTTTTGATCGCGCTACTTTTTGGGCTCTTTTCCAGCCCAGGAGCTCCGCGCGCGACTCTCGCCGCGTCAGCCAGTTTCAACAAGTGTGTTTTTGACTTCAAAACCGGCCAACATTCGGAGTGAAGGTGTGATATTTCCGTCAACAGCTCCACTGTGCTTCGTCTCGGGCGTTTCCGGGACCCGAGCGGGGGCGTGCTGAACCCCAGCATCGCAGATAAAGTAGCAGCGGCCGCGTTGGCAGTTGCGGTCAAACCGTACCCACCTTCCAGCGCAACGACCATGCGTCCGTCCGCGAGTCGACCCAACCGGTCCGTCATAAGCGCATACCCTTGGTCACTCACTTTCATACCCCCCAAGGGGTCACCCTCCGCGGCGTCGTACCCGGCAGCTATTATCACGAGGTCAGGTTTATAACTCTTCGCGATTGGTTCGATGACTAAATCCAACGCTGCGACGTAATCCGCGTCGCTTAGGCCTTTTTCAAACCAAGGAATATTGACGTTGAAACCGAGACCTTGACCGGACCCGGTTTCAAGCTTGTCCCCGGTTTCAGGGTAGAAACCTGGCTGCTTGCGGTGTAACGAGACGTACATGATGTCAGAATTTTCATAGGTGATGTCCTGGATGCCGTTGCCGTGGTGCACGTCCCAGTCTAAAATCAAAACTTTTTTAATATTTTGCGGAAATCTTTTCAGCACAGACCGCGCCGCCACTACGGTGTTGTTGAAGAAACAAAAGCCCATCGCTCGCTGGCACTCCGCGTGGTGCCCAGGAGGGCGCACCACTGCAAATGATTTTTGAAGGGTACCACCCGCTACACGCAACGCCGATTCCGTCACACACCCTGCTGCGTATCTTGCGCTTTTTTCAGTGTGCTTTGTCCAGAAAATGTCCTGCTCGCCTTCTTTGATTTGAACGTCGACGTCAATTTGCGGGTTGAACGTGTTTCGTATGGTTTGCAAGTGTTCCGAACTGTGAACCAATAGAAGCTCGTCATTCCGTGCTTCTCTCGGTTCTATCCATTCGCACCGGACATCCAGTGACCGTTTTTTAAAACGCTCCACGACCTCGGCGTGCCGCGCCGGGCGCTCGAAGTGGTGTGGCGGTCCCGCGTGGAGCTCCATGATGTCGGAGTAACAAAGGCCAACTTTGTTTAGTTTTTTTGTTCTCGCCGAGTCGTTGTACCGTCTTGGAGAAGGCGTGTCTAACGAAGTTGAAGCGGCGAATTGATCTGCAAGTGCGTCTATCTGCTTGTTGTCGTGACGATTTTCGTAATTATTGTGACGATTCGTATCTTCTTCATCGCCAAAATCCACGAGCACCTCGGCTCGCGGCCGTGTATCGTTTAAATCTTTTTTGTTTTTCGATTGCAAGCCTTCGCGTCGTTCGGCTCGAAACGCGGCGAACGCGTTGAGTCGCGACGCGTCCGCGGGCTTTTTTGACCTATTAGACCGGGGTTTTCGCGTCGGCGTGGAGTGCGGAAGCGCCGCTTTGAGCTCTGAGCCTCGTTGGGATGTTTGAGGCTTTTCAGAGGAAGACAACGAGGACGCGAACGAACTCTGCGATGCCAAAGAACCGGCTCTGGCCAAAACAGCGGCAGTCGCCTCTGCCGCCGAGAACCTCGAGTTCGCGGAGACGAAGGATTCAGACGGCTCTGAATCGGAATCGTCACGTGGTGACTCATCTACCGGTATCGGGTCAATTAACTCAGGATTCACCCCCAACTCCTCAGGCGTTCCTTCTCGAGACACGACTGTTCGCTTGTACCGCACGACGAGCGGGTGTTTTTCTTTCGGTATCTCGTTTTTTCCCGAATCTTGTTTTGGCTTGGGGGATACCACTGCTCCAACTGTCGGCGACTGCGCGGGAAGCGGAGAGGACGCCGCTTTCGCCAGGACGGCGGTGAGAAGGTCACTCTCCGTGGATTTCGCAGTGTCACGAACGGGCGCCGCTCTTCTCGGGGACCGGCGCGGTGACAGAACCGCGGGCGTTTGATTTCCATTCGAAATCTCAACCCCACCGAACGAAAACGCGAGATCGTCCAAAGCGTTTTTCGTTCCGGGGGTTAGCCGCGGGGGCTTCGTGTCGTCCACCTCTTCATCCGCCCCGCGGTGGCGAATGAAGTCCATCACGGCGTCCGAGGCGCGTCACAGGGAATGCGCGTCTCCGCGTGTGAAGGTATGGTCCTACCGCGTCGCGAACCTCAAGGTCGTAGCTTTCAATCTCATGTCGTTGTTCGTTTTCTCGAACGGGAAAATAATCATCAGCCAAAAAATCAGTCAGTCATATGTCGCGCGGGTGGCTGCCTTGGCACCGCACGGTGGGACGACGCACTAAACACTGGCTTTCGGATTCTGCCCGGTGGTGGCTTGACAAAACGGAGCACGGGTGGTGGCGAAGAGGGCTGCTCGCGTCGCTGAGACGTGACCACCGGACATCAGGAGCCGGAAGGGAGGAATCTCTGGCGAACGATATCGAAACTTTGGCAAAAAAACTCGGTGAGCGGTACAGCAAGCCCCCAACGCAATGGCTGAATGCGGGGTCAGCAAACGACGAGTTATCCTCCGCGGACGTGTCGCAAGTCAAATACGCGTGCCGCACGCTCGCCACCTACCGGGTTCTGTCCCCGTACGTCACGGATGAGTCCAAACTTTTACAGATGTTAAGGGAACGAAACGGTGAGGAATCTGGTGCTCGAAAAATACTGCACGCCGGCATAACGAGCTCGCTGTTCCTCTCGACCGACCCAGCGTTGACTGCGGCGAGGATGCTATGCGCGATGACGTACGACCACGGCATCGTGGGGTGGTCGTGGATGGAAAAGAAGGATCTACAAGGTGAGGATGAGAAGAATAACAGTACCGGCGGTACTGTCTTGGAAATCGCCACGCATCGGTGTTTGTATTTTTCGCTGTTTGCAAACGAAGACGTTTCGCATTTAGCGACGACGACTTGTTGCTCAGTGGACGGCGCTTCGTGGTTCCCGGACAACGGCAGGCGTTTCGATATGGAGGTTACTAGACCCAAAGCCTTGAGTCAAGGGGACGATACGTGTCTGTTACGGGTGGAGAAGGTAGAGACGATAGATGGGTAATAGGAGAATGTAAATTAATTGATTAATCACCTCGCAAAAACTCGTCCACGAACCGTCGTCGACGATGACGATATTTTCAACCATCAGGGAACCTTCTCCACTTCCACACGGGCACACTTCGGGAAGTGCGGCGGTGTGGTCGGGACGTCGTGCGGGCGTATAAGAAGGTCGAGGTTCCTGCGCGATTTTAGGGCTTAGGGTACGTTTCACAAGCACGTAACAGAGCAGTTAGTCATCGAAGCATCGTCGGGGTGACGTCATCTGGAATAGACATCTAGACCGTCCGCTTGGTACTCCGCAGGGTGCTTCCGATGACGCCCGCGCGCTCCACACTGGTGGCGTTCGTGAGGCAGGCTACCCGAGGGTTCGGAGGAGCTGTAGCCTCGTCCGTGACCACTGCGTCGTCCGCCACGATCTCGACTGTCGCGTCCAGTGTGGCTCACGCAGGTTTGGGATCTGCACAAGGCCGAGGGTTGAGCCATGTTTCCGCCGCCGTCGCGGCGGCGCAGGGCGCCACGGTACCGTACTCGTTCGCAGCGTCCACAGCGGTACCGAGACGCACAGCCGGTATATTATTTCCTAACCTATTCAAAACCACCGCAAAAAGGGCGTTCACAACAAGCGCGTTGGCTCCAATGAAGTCGAGCGCCAAATCGCTCGTCGCCGCTGTCGCCGCCGAAAGTACATCAATAAAACATCCTTTAGTTCACGGCGGTCCTTTCGCGGAAAAGGTCCTGGGTGCTTGGCTGGTGGGCGGGTGTTTGTGGGTGTTTTCGATGGTCGTCCTAGGGGGTGTTACCCGGTTAACTCGATCCGGCTTGTCTATGACGGACTGGAAGTTCCAATGGGAGAGCCCGCCGCTGACGAGTGAAGATTGGAACAGAGAATTCACCAAATACAAACAATCACCTGAGTTCAAACTCACGAACAAGAATATGACGGTCGAGGAGTACAAGTTTATTTTCTGGATGGAGTACGGCCACAGGATGTGGGGGAGGGGGCTGGGGGTTTACTTTGCTTTACCTCTCGTCGGATTTATCGGTAAGGGGTGGATTACTCAGCGGTTAGGAATTCGACTTTTATCATTTTTTGGTTTAGGAGCAGCGCAAGGCGCCATCGGGTGGTGGATGGTCAAAAGCGGCTTGGTGACGGATGTTGACAACCCGCACAACGCCCCCCGAGTTTCGCCGTACCGGTTAGCCACGCATTTAACCGGCGCGTTCACTATTTACACCGCGATGCTTTGGACCACGATGGGCGTGTTGTTTCCGAACGTAGCGGAGGGTGCTTCCGAAGCTGCTACCACTGTAATCAGAAAAACAAGAGCAAAAGCCCTACCGCTGTCAGCGTTGATCGCAATCACCGCCCTCTCCGGCGCGTACGTCGCCGGAATGGATGCGGGACGGGCGTACAACACGTTCCCCCTAATGGACGGCCAATGGGTTCCGGAAGAATATTTAAAGGATTTCGAAAAACTCGGGTGGCGAAACTTTTTTGAAAACACGGCGGCCGTTCAGTTTGACCACAGGGTGTTGGCGATGTCGACGTTGATTGTAAGTACAGCTGTGTGGGCCAGTTCTCGGGGGGTGTTACACTTGCTGCCTCCTCGAGCGTCACTCGCTTTGAATTCCACTGTTGTGTTAGTCTACGCGCAAGTGGGATTGGGAATAGCGACGTTGCTCAACCACGTCCCGGTCAGCCTGGGCGTTTTGCACCAAGCCAACGCGCTGTTGGTGTTCACCGCGGCG
>TARA_B110000977_G_scaffold183934_1_pt1 | contig 20586 bp, 14 predicted proteins | sample TARA_B110000977 | Tara Oceans TARA_B110000977 (sample SAMEA4397798) | marine metagenome | biome: Polar Biome; feature: [SRF] surface water layer (ENVO:00010504); material: water (ENVO:00002006), including particulate matter (ENVO:01000060) such as... | depth 5 m | reverse complement strand
CACACTTTGCCTGCTGCTATGCCTCAGCGCCTGCAGTAACGAACGTCCTCCTATAGACCGTCATAATACTTGGATATCATTACTTCAAGCAGATCATATAAATCTTAAAGTACATTTTTCTTAGCGCTAACTTCACATGGCAACGAGAAGTGATCATCAACTACTTTTCTAAAAACTGAATTATCGTACTCTACTAATTTCCCTGAAAGCAGAGGATTTTTTGTATCAAAGAAACGTGTTAAGTCCGCATACTGCCTAAATGTTGTTTTGATTTCTAACAAATCAACCAATTTATGGATGGAGTCACAATCAAAGACCATAGTATTATTTTCATACATTTCCACATCCAAGAGCACTGTCGATACTGTTGAGACGACTGCTGATGATTTTGCAACTAAAGAACTGATATCTGGATTTAGACCGCCAGCTGGGTTAATCGAAAGATTTTTCAAATTCTTAATAACTATCCCGTAAAAAGCACAGACAGAAAATAAAAGCATCTTACAAGTTTTTGACATCAGTTCGCCATGATGCATTCGCCAAATAAACTGCTTCTCTTTATGCTCTAAGACCATCCTTACCACTGCGAAATAAAAATCCAATCTCTCTATATTTGTATAGGTGTCCCAGTTAAGATTGGAAAGTATTAAACAATACTCACCCTCATAGTTTTCTTTTAGCTTTTCTAAAGTTGGTGGGTATCCAATGACATTCGCGCCAACTTCTGCAGAGTAAAAGAAGAGTTGAGAATCAGCATAAGATTTCACTGGGTTAACGTCCCCACTAGTGAAATCTTTTCTCGGAATGGAGAAGTAATGAAAACCTAATTGAAAGAGCCCATGTTGCAATTCAATAACACCCAAGCCAACATCTCTAAACTTTTTAGCCAGCTGTATACCTTTGCAATGTGCAGATGTTAGCTGCAAGTCAGTACCAATAAATAACCCAAAGTTATTCAGCTTAAATAAGATATCAGTAATATTATTTGGAAAGTACACATTCCCTAAATGATATATTTTCTCATGCTTGTAAATATCCTGACTTATATTTTCAGAGTAAATATAAAAATCATAATCAGGATTAGATTTGCAAATTGGCTGAATCAGTGCAAGATTATGAGCGCCATTTATATGCATGAAAATATTTTTTTTAGTCTTGCCGAAATCAGTTTCAATCACAGACTAAATCCTCTATTAAACTCAAGAATTCACCACAGTCTTCCGTATGTTGTGTAGTATGTTTCTCTATAACAGAGCGATAAGCATTATAACCGACAGTCTCAAGATGACTTTTATTGTTATATATCTCTGTTAAGCGCTGATAGAAATCATCACCCGAATAGAGGAAACCATTGACGTTATGATTAATTACATTACTGAATTCAGGCATGGCTTTTGGCGCTAAGACTGGGGTTCCAACAGAACCCGCCTCAATGAATTTAATATTACTCTTACACTCATTAAATTTATTCTCTTCAAGTGAAATAATTTGTAGATCATAACCATTAATCACTTCTAACATTTTCTCAAAGCAAGTTCTGCCAAGCACCCTGCAGCGTTCACTTATAGACGTTCCAGAATAATCCAATGACATGTAACCTAAAAATGTGATTCGTACATCTGGGTGCTTTATCATAAAGTTAAGAATGTCTAAATATAATAATGAATAATCACGATCATGGGTCGGAGAACCACTTGCCATAATTATCTCAAACCCTTGGTCAGAAAACTTTTTACTATATGCCTTAATAAGTCTATGACTAATTTTGTTTGGGTAATGCACAACTCTTTTAACATGCTTACTATCGAATGATTGACCTAAGCTATCAGTTGAAACAGAGAAATAATTAAAAAATTTTCGTGAGTATTCTTGAAAAGTCATATTAATGAAATGTTCTTTGAAGCTAGAATTCTTACTTCTAAATCTTCCTGTAATTTCGGTAATATCAGCTAGCAAGAGATCATCCCAGTCGGCTATAACCTGTTTTTTAAATCTATAAATATATGATGTATAAGTCACTCCTATACCGCGCATCTGGGGCCTGCTAAAAATGACCATCTTAGAGTTGACCAGCTTCGATAAAATTTCTTCAGTCGGATCAAGTATGCTCTCCACCTCAACAGTGTAGCCATGAAGCTCAAGAAACTCCTTCATAAAATAGCAGCGCCAAAATGTAACCCCGTCATTCAAACCGGTGTTGCTCAATATCAAGATATCGCAGCCGGGGTGGCTAGGATCAACAACATACCGTTTCTTCCCACCAATCTTCTTGCCAATCTTCTTGCCAATCTTCTTGCCAATCTTCCCACCAATCTTCTTGCCAATCTTCTTGTTAGCTGACTTTATGTAATGTAAAAGCGGATTGACTTCTGCATTTTTTACGTCCTGATAAAAATCCAAATAACTAGCGCCATCAAATCTAAGACAAGGATTTTTCCCTTCTTTCCATCCGTAAAGAAAATAATGCTTAGCTAAATCCTCTTTGTCTCGTACATCAGAATATTGATTTCTATACCAGCTACTATCAAAAAATATCGATTGCTCAATTAAGCGTATATTTTTACATTCAGAATACTTATCAATATGTTTCTTAAGTCGTTTTTTATAGGTTTTCTTCAAGGGGTTTTTTAAACATTTTTTGAAAAGCTTTTTTATCTTCATAGTTTTCGATAATTAACTAATATTAATTTCTAAATCCAGACATGGTTAGCTCCATAAAAATTTCAGAGTAAACTTACTGAAGAGAAAAAATCCTATAATGAAGTTATTTATATATAGTTAATCATATATATAATAATATGCACTTAAAACCATCATTGAGTCTATTAAATCAATAGTCAGAAAACAAGATGTTATTTATTGACTCTAACAACGTGTAGGTTGTTAGAGCATACGAATCAGGTTACCTAGTCATATTTAATATACATCACAAGGCAATGAAATATTTAATGGCTATTAAGAAAAAGAAACAATCCTGAGAAAATGCTCTTAATTAGCCATAAATCAAAAAAACACTACGCCACACCCCATCGATACAAAACTGAAGCTAACTCTTGTATGCTTTCGCTTTCTACGTTCTCACCGCCGAGCAGAAGAAGATGTCCCTCAATAAATTCTTATTCAAAAATTACTTTGTATGCGCAAGCACACTTTGCCTGCTGCTATGCCTCAGCGCCTGCAGTAACGAACGTCATGGGCCACAGGTTAGTGGTGACACCATGGGCACCAGCTACAGCATGCAATGGCATGGAGAAGCTAAGTCAGTAAAAATAAAAAGCATCCGTCTGGCTGCTGAACAAAGACTCCTCGAGATCAACCAGTTGATGTCGACCTATATCCCAGATTCACAACTCAGCCTTTTCAATGCACAGAATCATAGTGGTTGGTTTGCTGCCGATGCCGAACTGATCCACGTTTTAGATCAAGCCTACAGTATCAGCAAAGCCAGCAAAGGCGCTTTTGATATCACCGTTGGCCCACTGGTTAATCTCTGGGGTTTTGGTGCACAGCTAGAAGGTTTTGTTTTCCCTAGTGCAGCTGAGGTACGTATTGCAAAACTCACCTTGGATTGGGAACGCATTAAGACGCGGCAACAACCACTGAGTATTTTCAAACCCGCTGAAAATGTCTATGTTGATTTATCAGCTATTGCCAAAGGCTATGCGGTTGATCAACTAGCCATGTTATTAGATGGCTTTGAGATTGAAAACTACATGGTTGAGATCGGTGGCGAAATCAAGGCCAAGGGAGTTGCTGAACATGGTGCAGCCTGGCGTATCGGCGTAGAAACACCAATGCATGCCGGCCGTAGTGTGGAAGCTGTTATCGCCTTAAATAATTTAGCCGTTGCAACCTCAGGTGACTACCGCAACTACTTTGAACATGAAGGACAAAGTTACTCGCATACTATTGACCCACGCAGCGGCTATCCGGTGCAACATAATTTAGCCTCAGTCACGGTATTGCATGAATCAACCACACTCGCCGATGCCTGGGCGACTGCACTGTTAGTCTTAGGCCCACAAGATGCTTATAACTATGCTGAAGAGAATGATTTAGCGGTGCTTTTGATTACACGAGAAGCGCAGGGCTATGTGAAAACATACAGTAGCCGCATGCGTGCTTTCATACTCAACTAAACTGCTAAGTTAATACAGAGTAAGAGACCACTCCCGCGGCTAACTTAATCTGCACTGTCAGCAATCACGCGCATCTTTTTCCAGCCCGCCTTTCGAAAGCGCCAGTAGTAGAGTGCGCAGTAAACGATTATGTTTAAGGTAGCTATAAGCCAGAGCATAGTCACTGTTGCCGCCCCACTCTGAACATAAAAATAACAGGGCAAGATCAATAATAAAAACGATAAGGCAAAGCTACTTCGCATAATGAAGCGAGTGTCTCCAGCGCCTTCTAAGGCTCCAAGCAAAACCAGAAACATCGCATCAAAAAGCCCAAAGAAAGCAATAAATCGTAGCAGAATGACAACTAACTCATGGCTGCCAGCTAGATCATCCAAACCGCCATGTTGTGTGAAAGGCCAGATAAAAAACTCAGGAACCAAAACATAAGAGGCACCAAGCACAGTAAAGAATACAAATGAAATATGAATCGCCGACCAGACTGAACGTTCAGCCAGCTCGGGCTCACCACGACCCAAACGCTGGCCAACCAATACCGACACAGCGACCATCATGCCAACCATCGGCAGAAAAGATAATGCATTAATATTAAATGCAATATTACTCGCCACTAACTCCAGCGTACCGAGCAGACCCACCAGTAATAGAAAAGCGGCGAAGGCAGACATATCTATAAATAGACGCACACCATTGGGTAATCCAAAACGTAGCAGGCGCAGAAACAATACCGAATCAAAGCGCCAGCGCTTAAGCGTATGAAATTTATTCTGATTAAGTTTTGATGTGATCAGAAAAACAAAGGTGAAGAAACCGGTGATGATGCCAATATTAGTTGCTATAGCAGCACCACGAATACCCATCTCTGGGAAACCCCAATAGCCAAATATCAAGACATAATCCAAAACTAAATTGACCACTAGTATCAATAAACTAACCCACATCAATACCAGCGTTTTCCCCATTCCTGAAAAGAAACTAGAGAGCGCATTATTCATCACTTGAAACACGGCTGAAAACAAAAGTGTTTTGAAGTAGATCACTTCAAGCTCCTGCACTTCAGGCGCATGCCCAGCAGCAGCAAACAGGGCCTCAGCTAGAAAATACACCGGCACAATAAACACTAAGGAAAATAAACTTACATACAGCCCCTGCCAAACAATGGCGCCAATCTCAGTATAGTCTGCAGCACCAAAATACTGTGCAACAAAGGTATTCACAAAGGCAGAGATACCCATGAAAAAAGCTAACAAAGCAAAACTAGTCATGCCTGCAGGCATGGCAGCGGCTACGGCCTCGGCTGAATACCAGGCCAAAAACATGCGGTCAAAAAATAATAAAAATCCCCAGGCACCCGTGCTCAGAATCATTGGCAGGGCTAGCTGCAAGACTTCGCGGTAGCCAGCGGGACTGGCCCAGCGCTGTGCCACATACTTAGGTAAGGAAAAGTTACTCATCATCGCCTCTGCTGCAGGCGTCTGACACGTTCGTCTGTGGCCGGGTGGCTGGAGCTGTATTGCCAAATTGAGCCTGCTTCTTCATGACCGCTACTCATGCGTTGCAAGATATCGGTAAATGGCTTTGCACTCATTTCATGTGACTCTAAATAAGTTAAGACAAAGTCATCCGCTTCACGCTCGAGATCTCTCGAGTACCCTTTCTTTAAGAGCATCATCGGTAGCGCTGCAATAAAGCCTGCACTGACACTAAAGTCGCCTGTGATTGTCGTTAGCAGTAGTGTTGCTACCGATCCTTGTAATAACAAGCGTAGCCCATGCCGATTCACGACATGACCCATTTCATGCAATAGCACAGCATGCACTTCGGCGTCGCTCTCAGCTAAATTCAGCAAACCATCAGTAACAACGATTACACCTGAAGGAAAAGCAAACGCGTTCGCACCTAGGCCCCGACGAAAAACCAAGCTAAAACTATGTTCATCATCAAGCTGATTAATAATATCTGTGAATGCTATAGCTATGCGCTGTTGTCGCTTTAATGGAATCTCACTGGTTTTAAATAAGTCACTCTCAAGCAAGGCATCGGTACCCTCAGATAACTGCTGATCAATCGACACCGGTAGAGCTAGTGCAATATATTTTGATAGGGCTGGCAGGCCATAAATTATCATACCGGCACTCATGCTGATAACAACGATGGCTGTGAGCACAACATAATGCCAGCGTGATTCCATGCGGTTGACCCAGTAAAGTAAACCCTTGGTTTTTTGTTTGTCCTGCTGCTGTGCCTCCATAGCGTGCAAGGCTGCAAGATCAGTAATCTCACATTGCCCACCATTAGGTAGCTGCAAACGACGCGCTGTTTTTGCCAATTCTGGGCTCAGTTCAGCGTCACTCCAGTGAAAGTTATACTGCAGCTGATGCGCTAGCAATTGGCAGTCACCGTTGGCCTCTAGGCATAACTCAGCGCTTACTGACGCTGCTGATTGGCCATCAAAATAATTAACCTGAAGAGTGATCATAGGCCGATATCAATATCCAAGAGATCACCCATCTCTCCCGCAAAACTATCCACCTTGTCTTTTTCATCAGCGATTATGCGATCAAGGTCACCGTGTGATAACAGTGTCATTCGCTCAATTTGATAGCGCGCCAAACGCACTCTGGCCCAAGGAATTAGCAAACCCAAACTCACTGCTGAGGCCATAATATTGGTCAGGTAAATAAAGAAAAGTGCATTCACTTTTAACTCAGCACTAAAGCTCAGAAGTTGTGTTGGCGGCTGATCTTGAACATCCGTTAAGCGCGTCATATTCCAGACCTGATTAAACACATGCACCTTCAGATAGGCACGCAGATAAAGCAGCATAATAAAAATTATGCTTATGCTATAGGTCATGCCAGGGCCCATCTGAAAAGATGTAGCAGCAGTATTTATAGCTGTCATGAGGAATAACAGCAAGGCAACTGAGAAGCTTACTGCGGCAATACCAAAGATGATGAAAAACTGTTTCAGGGAAGCGAGCATGACAAATGATAAACGCCCATAGCGTGAATTATTCACGTAATACTGCCGTAAATAATAGCTAGCCACTACCCACCAAATAAATAACAGTAGCGTAACCCCCAAAACCAGCCCAGACATGTTGCTCATATCTGAAGCATAACTTCGTGATCCCATCCATAAAAAATAAGCTGAAAACACGATCAGTAGTGGTGTCAGCATGCCCAAAATAAGCACTACAGCATAGGTATTAAGCAGCTTACCCGTAAAAGAAAAGTGCAGGTTACGATAGCTGGAGTAACGCGCATTAAACATCAAACCACGCAATACTAACCATGGCAAAATCAGCAAGATCAGCGGCAGATAAAACGCATCTAATAACGGGTAATATTCTGCCAACAGCGAAAACAATGAGAGTACCGCTACCACGAGTATGCGACCCTTCAGAATCGTAAGGGGATCAGCGGTGTACTCAAAGGCACTAGCGGCCACTCGTGTATTGCCATAAAAATATTGCTTATTTCGCACCTTGGCCCAGGCAGAGTAAATACCCAGAGTGACAATACTAAGAAATAGATTCACTATCCAAACGCGGAAATATTCCGCTGCTTCACCGTGAAATTCAAACGCTTGGCGAGTATTCATAACAAATAGTCCTGCAGTTAACCATTAATCTTAAATGACTAATAATGATCAAACTTATGTTCTTTGTGTTATGCGGTTTGCGATTTTACCAATCCCTTCAACCTCGCATTCAACCACGTCACCAGGCATTAAATATTCTGGCGGTGTACGGGCGTAACCCACGCCCTCTGGCGTTCCAGTAGCAATAATATCACCGGCTTCTAACTGCATGCCTTGTGACAATACCGCGATCACATTTGCAATGCTGAAGATTTGATGACAGGTATTTGATTCTTGTTTGAGATCACCATTAACCCAGCTACGAATAGCCAAGTTATGTGGATCAGCAATCTCATCAGCAGTGACAATAGCGGGGCCCATCGGGCAACAACCGGCATAGCTCTTACCAATAAAAAACTGTTTATGCCACTTTTGTCGATCTCTCGCAGTGACATCGTTTAAGACACTGTAACCAAACACATGTTGCATCGCGTCTTCTTCTTTAATACCGATGCCGCCTTTACCAATAATGACTGCTAACTCAGACTCCCAGTCCATCTTTGCAGAGATCGCTATATCAATCGCAATATCACTGTAAGGGCCATTCATACTATTAGCGGCTTTAGTAAAAACAATCGGTGAGCGCGGTAGTTTGATTTCCTGTGTTGGATCGGTACTGGTTTCGGCGACATGATCCTTGTAGTTCAAGCCGAGACACATGACATTTTGTCGTGGTCGCGGAATCGGCGAGCTGAGCTGACTGGGTTCAAATGTGTGGATACTCGCCGCTTCAGGTGCAGCAGCTAATGCCTTTAATTGTGATAACGCCGTATCACCCGCATCAATCAACGCTAGCATGGAATCGATCTTCTGATCCCAACGGCTATCTAACAACGGTAAAAACACTTTTTCGCCAAGTTCAACGGCGAGCTGAACTTGCCCCTGATAAGGGTAACTAATTAAACGCATAGGACTCACTGCATGACTGGATAATAAAGACAAAATCATACATCCTAGTTCCTATGGATGTAAGCGTTGCAGTGATTTAAAAGCGGCTTAACGATAAGTGACATCTAACACCCCTGACCCTATGGACACCGATGATAAAGAAAGCACTTTTACTGATTGTAGCTCTCTCTTGTTTTACCTCCATTTTTCTCATGGCATCCACCATGGACTGGAGCCTTGCTGGCCTGCGCGAGCAACAGAGCGCATTGGCTCAGGCATTTCAGGCACAGCCACTGTATTTCAGCAGTCTCTTTTTCGCCTTTTATGTCGTCGCTACTGCGCTATCTCTACCCATGGCGACGCTACTGACACTGGCTGCAGGGGCTATCTTTGGCTTCACTAAAGGTCTTCTACTGGTCTCTTTCGCTTCCACTCTGGGTGCTAGCCTCGCCTTCTTGATCGCTCGTTATATCGCCCGCAATTGGATTCAGAAGCGCTATAGCCAGACCTTGGAAAACATAAACCTTAAAATTAAAGAAGAAGGCGCCCTCTATCTTTTTTTCTTGCGCATGGTGCCGCTGTTTCCATTTGCACTGGTCAATGTTGTTATGGCCATTACCCCTGTTCGCCTCCGTACTTATTATTGGGTAAGTCAGCTCGGCATGCTGCCAGCCACCATAGTTTATGTGAATGCTGGGGTTCAACTGGCCAGCATCCAGTCGACCTCAGATATTTTCTCGCTGAAACTAATTATCAGTTTCTTATTGCTCGGCCTGCTACCGCTAGCCACCAATAAATTTATGCAGCAGCTGCGCCAGCGCAGGGTTTACCGTGGTTTTCAACGACCACCGCATTTTGAGTATCATAATATTGTCATCGGTGGTGGTGCTGCTGGCCTAGTGACGGCATACAGCAGTGCGACGCTTCAGGCGAAGGTTGCCTTGATTGAAGCCTCTGATATGGGAGGGGATTGCTTGAATACCGGCTGCGTGCCATCAAAGTCAATCTTACGCAGTGCAAAGTACGTTCATAGCCTAAAGCAGGCACAACACTTTGGGGTTGCTAAAGTCGACTATGAGCTGGCGTTTGCCGATGTTAGGCAACGTATTATGCAAAAAATTGCACGTATTGCACCGAAGGATTCACGCCAACGCTACCGTGAACTAGGCGTCGATTGCATGCAGGGGCAGGCTAAGGTCATCTCACCTTGGCAGGTTGAGGTTAATGGCAAAATACTCAACACCCGCAACATTACTATTGCTACTGGGGCACGCCCAAAGCGCATCGATTTACCCGGTATCGATGAAATAGACTATTTCACCAGCGATAGCATCTGGTCGTTACAAGAGTTACCACAAAAACTACTCATTATCGGCGCTGGTGCAATCGGCTGTGAGCTGGCTCAAGCCTTTCAACGTCTAGGCGCAGAAGTCACTATGGCCTTCCCCGCTGCACATATCTTAAGTCGCGAAGACAGCGAGATCGCCGAAGTTGTACAACAGGCCTTGATCGCTGATGGTGTCCGACTACTGCCACAGTTTAAAGGCCTGCGCTTTCAGACCACTGCAACCGCGTCACATCTTATTGGCGAGCAAAATGGCACAGGTTTAGAGCTCGACTTCAGTCACCTGCTGCTGGCAGTTGGACGACAAGCCAACCTCACAGGTCTAGAAGCTCTAGGTCTAGAAACCGATAAAGAGGGACGTCTTGTCAGTAACCACTACCAACAAACACGCTTTAGTAATGTCTATGCCTGTGGTGATGTTACTAGCTCACTAAATCACACTCACGTTGCCGCACATCAAGCTTGGTATGCTGCAGCCAACGCAAGCTTTGCACCATTCAAACGTTTTCGTTGCCGTCTTGATCAGCTACCGCTGGCGATTTTCACTGACCCTGAAATTGCCTCCTTGGGTCTGAATGAGATGACCGCACAACAGCAAAAAATCGACTATCAAGTCACTCGCTTTCATATGAATGAGATTGATCGCGCCATCACCGATGAGCATGACTCCGGCTTTATCAAGGTGTTAACAGCGATCAACAGTGATCAGATATTAGGTGTACAGATTGTTGCCGAGGGCGCTAGCGAACTGATCCATGAATTTGTTCTCGCAAAAACACAGGGCTTAGGTTTGAAAAAGATTCTTCAAACCGTTCATATTTACCCCAGCAGAAGTGAGATAAATCGCTTTGTCGCTGGCAAATGGCAGCGCGAACGCATCAGTCATCGTACAAAAAAATGGCTACAACGCTATCAAGCATGGCGCTTAGGCCAATGATCCAGTAACGTAGCTTATGCGTGATACAAAAGCTCTCTTATTCCCCAGTGATTTTCCTCAGATTCACAGACACTCCAGTGATACGCTGCAGGTCAATCTAGGTTATCGCTGCAATCAAAGCTGTGTCCATTGCCACGTTAACGCCGGCCCTAACCGCACCGAGATGATGACTGATGAGACCATGGCGATCTTGTTTAAAGTCATCTCCTCGGGACGCTTTAAACTGCTCGATCTCACCGGTGGAGCACCTGAACTACACTCACAATTTCGAGCCTTGGTGCGTCATGCACGCAAAGTTGGCATGACGGTACGTGATCGCTGCAACCTGACTGTGTTGTTTGAACCTGAAGAAGAAGATTTAGCTGAGTTTCTAGCCGAGCATCAGGTCGAAGTGGTTGCCTCCTTACCCTGCTATTCGGAGTTGAATGTCGACCTGCAACGAGGTAAAGGTGTTTTTAGTAAGAGTATTGCAGCACTTAAGCGACTCAACAGCCTCGGTTATGGCAGCAATGACGCACATCAATTGCATCTGGTATACAACCCCATTGGCGCTGAACTGCCACCACCACAAGCCGCTCTAGAACTAGAATACAAAACCCAGCTATCCGATAGATTCTCCATAGAATTCAATCAGTTATTCGTCATCACCAATATGCCTATCAAGCGTTTTGGCAGCACTTTGGCGGCTAAGGGTAACTTCCATAGCTACGTAGACACCCTCAAAGCAGCCTACCAAAGTGACAATATCAACAATGTCATGTGCCGTGATACGGTCAGCGTTGACTGGCAGGGTTACCTGTATGACTGTGATTTCAATCAAATGCTAGAAATGCCTCTGAAAAATTCAGACCACTCAAAAAAACATCTGGCTACACTCATAGAAGACACTCTAGATAATGCTGAAATTATGGTTGCACAGCATTGTTATGGTTGCACCGCAGGCCAAGGCAGTAGTTGCTCTGGAGCACTCAGCGAAGATTAAGCAGTAGCGCTATAAGCCTCTTCATGGCACAACCCAATTAGCGCTTATTGAGCTGTTCTGCAGCCATTTTTTGTATAGGTGAAGTAAAGTATGCAAAGGTCTTCCAGCTGCGAGAACTATTTGTTTGTTGCGAGGCTGGAGGCAGTAGTATGATATTGTCTGAAGCGAAAGAACTAATTGTTGATTACCATGAAGATCATTCTCACAACGCTGCTTAGCGTGCTCCTAATGTATAGCCCACTGAGCGTTGCCGCTGGCCGCAGCAAACCGGTGGTTGTCGATACTGCTGAGATCCGTCAACTTGCTCCTACCGTGCTTTATAGCGGTATCAGCCTGAGCAAGAATGACATACGTGTTGCTGCAGAAATTGAAGGACGTCTAACCGCTATGGTTGATGTTGGCACAGTGCTCAAAAAAGGCCAGGCCATCGCCCGACTTGATGATGTCTTCTTAGAACAACAAAAAGAAGAAGAACTAGCCACCATTGCCAGCAAACAAGCCAGCGTGAGTCTGTTTAAAAAACAGCAACAGCGTTATCAAGTACTGCTTAAATCAAACAGTGTGGCGCGTGACCAATTAGACCAAACACAGGCTTCATTGCAGATCGCACAGAGCGATATGCGTGCCGCACAAGCCCGTTTAATGCAGATTGAAGAACGCGTTAAACGTTCTAAAATCATTGCGCCTTTTAATGGTGTCGTCACTGAGCGTACGGTGCAGATAGGCGAATGGCTAAAAACGGGTGACACCATCGTCCGCTTCGTCGATTTAAGCAGCAATGAAATACAAGTCTACATTACAACTCAAATGCTTAATCTGATTCAGATCGGCAGCCCACTTCAAGTGTTACAAGGACAAACATCAAGCACAGCTGTGGTGCATTCCATTGTCCCTGCTAGCATCAATAACTCACGTCTATTTGAAGTGCGTCTAACACCACAAGAAAATATTGCGCCCGGCACGCTGGTGCGCGTCAGACTTCCATTTACTGCGGCAAGAAGTGTCGTCTCAATTCACCGTGATGCTTTGGTGCTACGCAAAGGTAGCAGCACCGTGTTTAAGATCAACGCTGAGAATATGGCTGAACAGGTAAGCATAGAAGTGGGGGTCGGCGATGGTGACTACATTGAAGTCATTGGTGATGTTGCAGCCGGTGATGCTGTTGTTGTTCGCGGTGGCGAACGTTTACGTGCCGGCACCACTGTCAGCAGCACTGCCTTCAAAGCAAAAAAATAAGACAGTATGAGCCTTACTCGCGGCACCTTAAAAAATCCCACTGCTGGTCTCGTTGCTGGCCTGCTGGTCATTCTCTTCGGCTTACTCGCCTTAGACAATCTACCAGTGCAACTAACACCCGAAGTGGAACGCCCAGAGATCACGATAAAAACAAACTGGCGTGCGGCGGCACCAGAAGAAGTTGAATCAGAGATTATAGAGCCACAGGAACAGCAACTGCGTGGCCTACCCGGCATGACCGAGCTACTCTCTGAAGCGCGACAAGGCCAGGGAAAGATATCCATCGCCTTTGATGTAGACTTTGATTTGCAACGTGGGCTGATTGAAGTGATCAATCGTTTAAACCGTGTATCCAGTTATCCCGATGATGCCGATGAACCGATACTGAGTACCGCTGGTGGCCGCAGCCGACCAATAGCCTGGTTTATTATTAAGCCCACTGCTGAGAATGAAAATAGCATTGAAGACTACCGCGACTATGTAGAAGAAGTGATTCAATCACGCTTCGAACGCGTCCCCGGCGTTGCCATGTCAGAAATACGCGGTGGAAATCAGCAGCAGATTCGTATCACCATTGACCCTTACCTTGCGGCGGGAAAAGGCATTGATTTAAGCCAGGCCGCGGAACTTACTGGCGGCAATAATGATATTTCTGGTGGCAGCGTAGATATTGGAAAACGCCGATACACACTGCGCTATATCGGCGACCTGTCACCTCAAGACTTAAATAATCTGATCTTAGAATGGCGTGATGGCAAACCCATATATCTACGTGATATTGCTAGCGTAGAGGTACGCAATGCGAAACGTGATAATTTTGTTATCACCCGTGGTGACGCCGCAATCGCTGTAAATGCCTACCGTGAAAATGGCGTGAATGTTTTAGAGGTGATGCGTGATCTAGACCTCGCTATGAATGAGTTACGCCAAGGCCCTTTAAAACGTGCTGGCCTGAACATTGAACAGGTCTATGATGAAACCGTTTATATTCATAGTGCGATTGAATTACTGCGCAGTAATTTGGCTATCGGTATATTACTTGCCGTAATTATTCTCTGGTTTTTCTTACGTCATCTGCCAGCGACTCTGGTTGTCACCATCACTATTCCACTTTGTCTTTGCATAGCCTTTGTGGTCATTCTTGGTGTTGGCAAATCCATCAATGTTGTTTCCTTAGCGGGCCTAGCCTTTGCTGTAGGTATGGTTATGGATGCCGCAATCATTGTCCTCGAAAATATTGTAAGGCTGCGTGAAAAAGGCTATTCAGGCTTTGATGCCGCCTTAAAAGGCACGAAAGAGGTTTGGCCTGCCTTGCTTGCATCCACAGCAACCACAGTGGCAATCTTTTTACCGATACTGTTTTTACGCGACCAAAGTGGCCAGCTTTTTTCAGATTTAGCTATAGCAATCACCGCAGCAATCATTGCCTCTATGTTGGTCGCCACCATTTTGATCCCAGCAGCGAGCATGGTCTGGTTACGTGGCGCAAAATTTGAAGATCACTTAGCAAGTAAATGGGACTGGGCGAGCCTTAAGATAGTGAATTTAACAAGGTCACCAAAGCTACGTATGGGCCTAGTTGCCAGCCTGATCATTATTCCAATAGCGAGCTCATGGCAGTTCTTTCCGGAACGCGATTACCTACCGACGGGCAATCGCAACCTTGCCTTTGGCTTCATTTTGCCTCCACCAGGAGTCAATATCAGTCACATCAAAGATGAGATGGGCGATATTATTGCTGATCGTATCGAACCTTATATGACTGGTGAAGAAGAACCAAAAATTAAACAGTACTTTTTTGTTGCGCGCTCTGGTTCAATTTTTATCGGCGGTCGTGCGGAAGATCCAAACAAGGTTGATGATCTCGTCAAGGTATTAGATCAAGCGGTTAGTGGTTTTCCAGATACTTTCGCTGTGGTGCGAAAGGCCTCTTTGTTCTCTGGCTTTGGTGCCAACCGTGAGATTGAAATTAATATTCAAGGGCGCAATATCGATGCCTTACTCGAAGCTGCACGGGTCGGCTTTGTTGCCATCCCAGAAAAGATTCCCGGCGCTAGAGTACGCCCACGACCCGGCTTAGAACTTGCTGAGCCAGAGCTGCAGTTCAAGCCGAATGATGATCGCCTACAAGAAGCTGGCTGGAATCGAAAAACTCTCGGAAAGGTCACACAAATCTTGGGCGATGGCCTCAAGGTCGGTGAATATTTTGATGGTGAAGAACGTTTAGACGTTATCCTTAAGATTCCAGAGTGGCATACACCTGAAGAAATTGCGGCTATTCCACTGTCGACAGCAAACGGCAGTGTTGTGCCTTTCGCAGAGTTGGCCAGCATTGAACGTACTGCTGGCGCCAGTCAAATCCGCCGTCTAGATCGACGTCGTACGGTAACCTTAGAAGTAACACCGCCTGAAGATATTTCACTTGAGCAGGCAATTAGTATCATTAAGTCAGAGATAGAGCCTTTGCTGGATCCACTGTTACCTGCAGATGGTGTCATTGTATATGGGGGTTCAGCAGATAGCCTAAGCATTGCAATCAAAAATCTCAGTGGTAGTTTTGCGATTGCGCTGATTATATTACTGTTACTGATGGCTGCTCTTTTCCGCTCATTTGCTGACAGCTTGCTGGTGATGTTAGCGTTACCATTGGCAACTATTGGTGGTGTTACCGCTTTGCATATTTTGGGCTTATCTGCCGACCTCTTAACCATGATCGGTTTCATTATCTTACTAGGGCTGGTGGTAAACAATGCCATCCTTTTAGTTTACCAAGCACGTAATGCAGAACGCGATGGCGCTGAACGAAAAGATGCTGTGCAGCTTGCCGTGCGCACGCGCCTGCGTCCTATTGTAATGAGTACAGCAACAACTGTCTTTGGCATGTTGCCATTAGTGTTGTTTGCTGGCGCAGGCTCTGAACTTTATCGTGGGCTGGCCGCTGTCATTGTTGGTGGCATGCTGGTCAGCACCTTATTCACCTTAATCTTAATTCCCAGCCTACTGCAGTTTGATTTTCGACGTCTATTCAATAGAACTTACTAGCTCTGTTTGATATGGCTTAAAATCGTAGGCCACTCTGACAACTGCTGATCTATCCAGAGTCAATTCAGACATTTCTCATCGACTAGCTTGCGTCTCATAGCCTGCTTTTTGCCAACTCTTAATCCCACCCTTTACGCTATACACTTTTTTGAAACCCATTTGCTTACTGAGAAAATTACCTACCTTGGTGGTGCGATTACCAGAACGGCAGATCAAAATTACAGCCTCATCAGGGTTTATCAAATGTTGGCTTTGCTGCAACCATTCTTCAATATATGGCTTGCCATTTTTATCAAAAAACATAATAGCGTGACTGCCTTTGACAATACCTGTTTGCTTCCATTCCTCAGGAGTACGGATATCAATAACAGTGACACCCTGTTGCATCAAAGTTGTTAACTGCTGCACGGTAATATGCTCTAACTCTGCCATTGCTACTGTCGTTGATAAACACAGCAGTAAGGTCACTAAATATCTTTTAATCATTGTCCATCTCCAAACTTACAGATATTAACAACGCACTGCGTTGCTTTTAAATACTTTTTTAATCTGAAAAATACTCATTCAAGAAATCAGCAAAGCTTAGGCCATCGTCTGCCTCTACTTGTCTTTGTTTAGCTGAACTTTCAGCTGCGATGCGTATCCATTCTTTTTCGCGCTCTGGGGCTAGAGTCTGCATGCCCGCCTGATAATTTTTAGCGTAGCCATGAATCATTTCAAGATAGGTTGATGACGTTGATTTCATCTCGCTGACGACACGCGCCGACAAAGTCTCTTGTGGATTATGTAACGCAGACTGATAACGGTTTAGTGCGGCGATATACTGCGGCTTATCCAACAGCTCAGCAAGTGCACGCATCTCAGCGAAAATAGATCCACCCCATTCTGCCAAGGGCACACTTTTACCATCGCGTCGCAATTCGAGCTGCGGGCGTCGGCCATGGTGACTTACTTCATAGGCGTTAATATCAATCTCTTCACGCTGACGTCTATCGATACTGCTGTCATCAGCCAGTAAACAATAGAGGAATAACAACTCGATAAAATCTAACTGTGTTTGTTCAACGCCAGAGGACGAGAATGGATTGAGGTCTAATGAGCGAATCTCAACATAACGCACACCCCGATGTAGCAGCGCATCAGTTGGTTTTTCATTAGCATAGGTAATCTGCTTAGGGCGAACATTACTGTAGTACTCATTTTCAATCTGTAATATGTTTGCATTGAGTTGCCGATAGCGGCCATCAACATTGACACCAATTTCTTCATAAGGCCTATAGGGCTTATTTATCGCTGAACTCAAGCAGTGCACATATTCGGGCAAACTGGTGTAACAGGCCTTAATACCAATCTCATTTTCGCGGTGGTTGGTGTAACCAATATCACCAAGCCGCAGTGATGTCGCCTCTTCGGCAATACGGGTATGGCGGTCAAATTCTGCCAATGTACTGGCGCCAGCATGCCTAAAACTCTCATCAACTACCGGTGAGGCACCAAATAAGTAAGGAATTAGCCAGCCCACGCGCTGTAGATTACGAATTTGAATAAAGTACTGTTGATCAATGAAATCACGGCGTTCAGAGTGATCACCCTTGAGTGTTTGCCATAGCGGCCAAAAATCTTCATCAATCGACAAGTTGACGTGTATACCCGCAATGACCTGCATGGTTTTGCCATAGCGATAGCCTAAACCACGACGATAAACCTCTTTCATTTGGCCGAGATTACTGCTGCCGTAATGAGCAATTCGTATGCTCTGCTCACCACTTAAGCGTGGCGGCATACTAGCGGGCCATAACGATTCGGTGCCTATACGTGGATAGACAAAATGATGGATATCATCAAGAAATGCTAGTGCTTCCGAGCTATTTGCCAGAGGTGGCGTCACAAACTCAAGTAAGGCTTCAGAATAATCTGTGGTAATAAAGGGGTGAGTTAAGGCAGCACCCAAGGCAGTAGGATGATCACTTTGAGCAATATTCGCCTGCGCATCTGTACGCAGTGATTCCTTTTCTAGGCCTATTTTGCCGATGCGTAAATGGCGTTGAGTATTACCCTTAGCCAATAGTGAAAGCTGCTGTGAGATCAAGGTTTGCTGTGACTATAAATTAGAATGACACATAGTATAAACGAATCTGCACATTAGCAACGCCTCTGCTATCTACAAACTTTCTATGATCAACAGATAATAGACTTTAATAACATCGCCAGTGTTGAAACTATAGAGCATAAGGCATTTATATGGCCATAAAATCATAGCACTAGGTCTTTGCACAGCAATAGTCAGTACCCTTCTATCTTCTAAGCTACACAGCTAAGAATCATAGGAACAATGCCGATTCATAGACACCGCCCCAGCCACAACTGCCTTCTTCTGTTGCAAAGAAGGCGCACTGGCTCAGTTAGATGGCTAATATTTCTTATACGATGATATAGTTTTCATACGCGTTATGATCAATCACTGCTGCTATATCTTGCAAGATGATAGTTTGATCAGCTGTGTTGAACTCACTGCCACCGTCACTATCAATCTTAATTGTGATGTTATCACTGCCATCACGACTCACATCAATATAGTTAGTTAAGTCATCACCGTCTTTATAATCAAGAAGATTACTTAGATCAATCAAGTCTGAGTTATCTACGTTTCCGTCACTTCCTTTAATTGTAAAATCAGCAATTGTGTCAATATCAGCGGCACTCCATGAGTCATAAACAAAGCTATCTTGCCATTCACTATTAATCGCGCCGATGCTAATTCAGTTAATGGCGTTACATTAGTCTTCGATTCACCACCATTTATGGCAACACCCATAGACCTTAATACATCAACTGGGAAATTTATTCTCTCTCCTGTTGCCTCATCGATATAGTCTTTTTCATGCGATTCATCCCGGACTTCTAGAAAATATGTTCCAGTAAAGATACCTACATCTATTCTAAATTGGCCATTTCCATCTATATCTGATTTCTTACCTAACATATTTCCTTGCGCATCATATGCAGTGACCTTTAATCCATGACCACTTATAGCAGGGCCTGCAGCAAACTCACCAACAATAACTGTAGCTTCAGTTATTGCTACTGCTGCTGATTTACTATTACTACCACCTGAACTTGCCCCTGCAACTACTGCACCAAATAAAATAACCGGTATTATCGACAAATAAGATAATGCACTACTGCTATCTTCATTTTCTACTTTTTCAACATTGGCTTCTGCTATGACATCACCATAGTCAAAAGATTTTTTCTCGGCGCTTTGAATTACTTGAAGCAGCAATGGCTCTCCTACCGCTAATTGTATTAATGACTCGAAGTCACCTGTAGCTAACAATACTTGAGTACCATCACCCAGCTCTAAGCCGGAACTATCGGCTGCCAAACTAAAATAGTCTAAATCACCTTTTGAATTCGATGATAGAGCTATCTCAACACCACTTTGATCCTCTGCGGAAAGCTCAAAGTAATCCGTTAGTATTAATTGATCTTGACTTGAAAACTGTAACTTCAGATCATCACCATCACGAATAGCTACGATCTGATCTAATGGTAAATTCGTTTCATTATGGTAGCGTGAGATTTTATACACTCGCCCTTTCCGCAGCTGTAATTCGCCATTCAGTTCCGACATTAATCGAACGCTTTCATGTGCAGAATAATCGACTAATGTTGTTACGCTAACTTCAACAGCACTATCGAACCCTAACTTATATTCATTCATACCCAGCCCACCTTTATTTATGTTTGATTTATCAAATACGATGAATCGCGTTCTTATTCTTTCGCATTGTGTATCATTAGTTACTATTTGTAACAATTGTTACTCTATGCAATAGAATATTGAAGACAAAGTCTCTAGTACATGCTCTAAATAGACTTATATCCTTTAGGCTGGATATGTATCACCAAAAACAAGCATAGTTTTCACTCATTCATTAACCTGCTAATAATTTCTGCACAAACATCTGTTTAAATCGTATTTTTTGTTACAATTGATCAACTGATTTAGAACATTACTACTGCACATCCCTAGCGTAATTGGACGAGAATGATGACTAAAGAATTTGGCTTAGGATTTAACTCACTTAATCTATATAGCCGCGTTTCTACAATTACCTTCACTGAAGTAATTAGTAAGCGGACTCATTGTGTGGAGAATATAGTGGGGAAAAAGGCGTCTTTAAAAATATTGTGCGCAATTACTGAGAAATCTGCTGTACTGAGTGGTAGCGAAGCGCGAATGGGGTTGGAATTCTTTGGTGATTATGTGGCTGATGAAATGGCTTCACCAAATGCACATCCGAATATCCGTTTATTACTCGATACGATTGAGTATGACTTAAGGTGGATTGTCTCTTTTGAGACAGATGAT
>TARA_B110000977_G_scaffold161182_1_pt1 | contig 20610 bp, 10 predicted proteins | sample TARA_B110000977 | Tara Oceans TARA_B110000977 (sample SAMEA4397798) | marine metagenome | biome: Polar Biome; feature: [SRF] surface water layer (ENVO:00010504); material: water (ENVO:00002006), including particulate matter (ENVO:01000060) such as... | depth 5 m | reverse complement strand
CACAGTCAGCCAAATATCCAAAATTTTATCGGCTCGTCCACTTTTTGAACTCAAAAGATTTCCTTGGGCTCTCCTCTCCGTCCCTCAGAGCTCGTCGCGGCGATGGCGCTCCCTGTGTGGTGCACCATGGGGCCGGCGGCGGTACCGTCAGTACACTACCAGTCGTCCAGACCGACGGGACGGTCGAGACTCGCGGTCAATTCGTGTCACTCCACCCGTTTGGAGTCCACACGAATCGAAAGGTTTTCATTTTCCCCACCCGGACAAGTGTCGTCCATTTGTGAAAAGCCAAGCACCGGGTCATGGTCTTCCAGCTCCCATAGGGTCACTCGCGGGTCGCGTATCAATCATACACCGCTCAAAAGAATTTCATCACTCCGATGGAGGGTGGTACAAAACGCGGTGAACGGGACAAGTATGGGGACGGGGTATGGGGGACGGCAAAGACACGACTCGCAAAATCCAACAGAAAGCGCTTGGCACAACTCCAAGAATTTTAAAAGCAATGGCCGGAATCTCAGTTCGCCGAGAGCGTTCACAGAAAACAAAAACGAGAAAGAAACCACGGATAAGGGTATGCGCAACCGAGACGTGTTACCCAACACCCCCGCTACGTTCTCTGGGTTCGTGCAATCAATCGGGATAGGTTTAACCGTAGCGTTCGGTGGGTTGGTGTTTGCGATTTCGTTTGCCACTTTGGTTTTTGACGGACCGGACGCGCCAGCCGGCGCGCTCGCCGCCGGCGCTTCCTTCGTTCTCTGGGGCGGCGCCGCGACCGCGTTGATAGTTGCCGCCCGGAGTTCTTTACCCGCAATCGCGGAGGTTCAAGATGGACCTAGCGCGATATTCGCTGTCATGGCGGCGGCGATATACGGAACCGAAGGCATTGAGGAGACTGCTAAATTGCCGACGTTAGAAGCGGCAATTGTTTTGACAACAGTTGCGACTGGTCTATTAATGTCCACCCTAGGCCAATACAAACTCGGTAACATAGTCCGCCTATTACCCTCCCCAGTGACTGGGGGTTTTTTAGCCGGAACAGGGTGGGTGTTAAGCGCGGGGGCGTTTAAAGTGCTGAGCGGAGGGTTACCGTTATCGTTGGAAAACTTAAAAATATTTTTCATCGGAGGGAAGGCACATTCTTTCGAACAGTTAATGTTCGTCGGTGTTCCAGGAATTTTACTGGGTATCACGTTAGCCGTGGGCAACCGCCGAATCGGCAAGTTCTGGGTCGTACCCGCGTGTTTATCCGGAGGCGTGGGATTATATTTCACAGTACTAAGTGCGTTAGGCATATCAAAAGAAGACGCGTTAACTCGCGGGTATTTACTGGGACCTTTTCCAGAGATGAACCCGACGCGACGGTTCGGGTTCTTTCTAGACTCAAGCGTCGGTGATGCTTTGAGTTTGAGTGGTAAAGCAGCAGACGCAGCACAACAAGGCTTGTTCGGCACGTCGTTCAACCCATTGTTGCTGCACCCCGAGACTTTATTGAACAAAGTACGGTGGGACGTTGTTATGGACCAGGCGCCGGGGGCGGTGGCTGTTTTCGGGCTATCAACCTTGGGCGTGTTACTCATCACATCAGCCGTTGAGCTGAGTACCGAACGCGACGGCGACGCGAACGATGAGCTGAAAGCGGTTGGGCTTGCGAATGTGGTTTCCGGGTTGGGGGGGGGGTTTGTCGGGTATCACAGTTTATCTTCAACCCAAATCGCGCACGGTATGGGCAGCACTTCAAGAGTCCCCGGCGCGACCTGCGCGATCGCCTACGTCGCCGCCCTGTTCGTCGGCCCCGCGCCGTTGGCGTACGTACCCTCAGCCCTGATCGGTGGTCTATTGCTTTTCATCGGCTCATCGTTCCTGTACGAGTGGGTGGTTGAGGGACGGGAACGGCTTCCTAAAAGTGAGTACGCCGTGGTGCTTTTGATTGTCGTGACCGTCGCTTCTCAGGGATACATTGCCGGAGTTGCAGCTGGAGTGCTAGGTGCAGCAGCCGTGTTCGTGTCTGATTATTCGAAAGTACCAGTAGTTCGGTCACGCCTTCGCCTAGGCCAACTAGGAGGCGTACGATCAAGCGCCCCCCGAATCCGGAAAGAAGTTGACGTCATAAACAAACGCGGCCAACGAACGTTCGGCGCGAAACTACAAGGTTTCCTATTCTTCGCCACGAGCTACAAAGTTTTAGAGCAAATCCAGGAAGCGCACGAGGTACTGCTACTGCAAAGTGAGGCTATTAGTTCTGGTACCTCTTTAACTGGAAGCATGGATGAAGGTTTCGGAACCAATCCTAATTCCGCTCAGCGTAAGTACCCATACGGACCAAACGGTTTGTCGCACATCATTTTGGATTTTTCCGCCGTTGTCGGCGTCGACGGATCCGCCATAGCGGTTTTCGAAAAAATGCGACGCTGGGCGAAACGCGAAGGGGTAACTTTAGTGCTGTGCGACTGCGACCGTGTTGAGCTCGCGCGAGTGCTGGACATCACCCTGTCAGGTGAGGCGCAACCCACGTTCGCGTTCGTGGACCGGCCGAGTTTTGGGGTGGGTAAGAATGGGAATAAAAACGTATTGTTGCCTCCTAATCTAAGTGGGTTAGCTGAAGATGTGGGCGATGGACTCGTCGCTTGTGACGTCAACGGCATCGTGGTCCAAACCACAGACCTGGATGCGGCGCTTCGGTTCACAGAAGCAAGTCTTTTGTACCTAGAAGCAGAGGAGGTTGCCGCCCGGGCGGAGTGCGAAATGGAAGGTGGGTCGATCGGGGACTGGTCTCCCGGCGATAGCTTCTATGACGAAGACGAGGAAAATATGGAAGCTTCACGTTATTTCACCTTCAACGACGTGTGCGAATCGGTGTGTCAAACGAAGGATGAGTACGTCGCGTTTCGAGCAGCTTGGGAGCCTGTAGTGTTCACCGAGAACTCAGTTGTTTGCGAACGCGGGGAGGTTGCGGATCGGATCTACTGGATCGAAAATGCGGTGGTTGTTGTGGAGACGGGGGGGAGGGTTACCGAGGACGTGTTTCTTTCTGACGCAGATTCGTCGATTGACGATGGGGACGAAAGTGGTAGCGACGATAACAATGACTCCCCCGAAAAAGAAACATCCAACAACACCTACGAAAACACCGCAGTAGACCCTTCAGGAGGTGTGAAGACTGGCGTTACTGCGGCGGTCACCGCCGTTACCGCCACAACGAACCCCGAGCTCACACAAGCCATAAACCCTGCTGAGTTGACGCAACAGGCGTTGGCGGTATCGGGCGCGGCAGGGACCGTGGTGGAGTCGAGCGGGCAATCCGTCATCGCCGCCGCGGCTGCGGGGGCGGCGAGTTTAGCTGGTGCAGCGGGTAACCTACGCGAAAGATTGAGTAACAAAGGGGGTGACGATGAAGACAGTGCTGGTGAACGTACCTCTGATGAAGGCAGTATCGACGAAGGCTCTGACTCCGGCACCACCGATGAAGAACCCACCGCCTCCACCACGGACCAGTCCACCACGGACACGGAAAAGGCTACCGAAATCGCCAACGCCAACCGTGCTAGTTATGGAATTTCCGTTACCCAGGATTTCATGGGCGCGGTTGGGTTTTACAGGAGGGGGGGGGTGGGGAAGGTGCGGTTTGGGAGGATCGTGGTTAGAGAGCCGGGAGACGGCTATATGTTGACGAGCGAAGCGTTGGATGAATTGGAAGATAGCCATCCAAAGCTCGCGCTTCGGTTGCACAAGCTCATGGCGGGTACGTTAGCCAACCAAGTCGTCAGCAGGAACAAACTCATCACGCAGTTTGTGAAGTAAGGAGATGGATGACACGTGTGGACCTGTCAGTGTTGAGTGTGTTGAGTGCGTTGAGAGATACCTCATGTATTATGTAGATGAGCTCTGTTTGTATTAAGAGCTACGAAAAAATATCTCACAACTTCAGGTATTTGCTGATCTTAAACGACCTCCCCCTTACGTACCACGAGTCGTGTACGGCTTGTAATCCGACTGACGTGACGCTTAGCGTGCTTTCCACAGTGCGCAACGCCCATCGCAAGTTTCCGCGATTCGTCGCGGTGACTGCGACGGCGCCGACCGCGACGAGCGCTTTTAACTCCGAGGTGATATTTTCAGAGCCGAGCCCGGCGTCGAGGAATTCAAACACCCCTGCTGCAGAATCGTTATTCAAACCTAAAACATTCAAAGCGCGTTGAAGCACAGCCTGAATGTACCCCACTGACCACAAAAAAAACTCCCCGAAAATCGGATCGGTAAACACATCCGCAGTGCGGAAAACGGCCGAGCGTTCGATTTTTTCCGCCGTCAAAAAATCTCTCGCGATGAAGGAAAAGAAATATACGCCAATGAGTTTCGGAACCGCGGTTTGATATACATTCACCAAGCCGCTTCGTACGCGTAACGCCTTTTGAGACGGACTTAACGATCGTAACCACGGTGTATCACTGTTGTCCATGACTGTTTGAGCATACAAACCACCTCGCGCGATTCCATCCGGCAACGGAGATTTGTGGAACTCTTTTTCGCGTGTTTTATTTTCACCATCTGAAGAATCTTGCGTGAGCCATTTGTATGGGTAGACAGTGTGCGCGCATCCGATTGGGGGTGTTACATACGCGTGCTTGAACAACACATCCGGAGGGTACTCTTTGTACAGCTCGCGTGCCAACGCAATGCGCTCTTCCAATAACTCATACGCGTCATTTTGTATGCGCAAACAGTCATCGACGGATTCAAAAACGTTTTCAGAAAAGAAAACGTCGGGGACGACTTTCAGTTTCGAGAGATGTACGTGCATCTCGTTTGGATCGTCCACAGTGAGCAACTGGTCTCTGTTTTTTTCCATAGCTACGACTCCCAAATACAGCGGCATGCTCGGGTGGCTCGTAAGGAACAAGTCCATCAACCGCGAGGCGCAGCGAAGGCGGTACGCGTCGGAAAGGGAAGCTCTTTTGTGTGCATTTTGTTTTGTTTTCTTCTCCTCGTTTTTACTTTCGTCATTGTTTCCATCCCCAACGTCATCCCCAACCGGCTCAACGCATCCCCCTCCCCCGCAAAGATCCCCGAGTCCGTGCGTGTGCCACGTCAGCCCCCACGCCATTGCGAAAATGCAGGTCTTTAAACCGTCAAAGGCTGAGTTATTATTAGTATCGCCGAAGAGGATCGATCGCAACACGCTTTCATTTTCGGGTCCGAAAATATGACGATATAATTCGGCGTCGACCGCTCTCAAAAGCGGCTTTATCAAACTCAACGAATCCAACACGTGGGTCATCGTTTTTCGGGTACAGTCGCGTAAGTGAAACAGGGCTAACCTTTCCGCCACCGCGTATGTTTTCTTCTCGCCCAGCACCAAAAGTAACACGGAACACACGTCGTGGAACCCCTGGTAGTAGTGAAGGAGCTGATTGTTTTTGGTTTTTTGGTTTTGGTTTTTGTCAGTGTCATGTGAAGTGCCGGAGACTGTTTGCGATGAGTTTAACATCGCAACATACCCGTGTTCTTCTGTTTCGTGTACGCAAACCACTGCATTCAGGACTCGTTTCAGCTTTTGACGTAGTATAACTCGATCCCCCTCACACCAGCTGCTCGTGAACGCCCAAACACTGCGCTCGCAATCCGCGTCGACGACTGAACTATCTTTGTGAGTTTTATTTGAAGCATTGCGAAATAAATCTTTTTCGATCTCATTCGGAACGACACCTAGCAACCTCGGCCACGCAACCGCTCGCGTTTCAGTATCAACCAACCCTTTACCCGGTGCTAACCGGTGTAACGCCACTGTCCTCCACCGGTCACTGCGCTTTAACAGCGCGTGCACTTGCGTTTTGTGCGTGTGCGCGTCGAATGAATTTTTTCGAGTGGAGTCGACTTCGAGAGATGATTTCGTATCAGGTCCAACATCAGTCTCGGGAGACATCTTTGTCCCAGATTTGAGTGTAACACCCTAACGACCCGCCGCTTGTGCCACGCACCGGCTGCCGCGCCGGAAACGTGCACCCAGCCCGCGCCGCGGAAACTGCCGGATTCCACACCATCTCGTGGACGAAAAAGAAAGCAAAAAACTAACGAAAAATCAAAATATCAAATTCGTTTGTATCTTTGACTCATGCTTCCTCCGCGCCATACCGTTTGCATCGAGACGCGTGGGTCGGGTTGCCCCCCTGGATTCTTCCATCCCTGCGATGGATGACGACCCGTGGAGCGCGTTGGATGAGGAGCTGGAGAAGTGCTTGAGTAGTTCGCGAGGGAAAAAAAGGGGGAAACTCGATTCGTTGTTGTTCGGGTCGAGTGACAAAAACGATGCGTCATCCGCGACACCGCAAAGCGGAGTGCAACGGGGTGATGCACCACTTGCGTCGTCGCACAGCACGCACACGAAAGCGACACATCACGTTTCCGCAGTACCTTCCACACCCAATGCGCATACGATCTCAATAGAACAACCCACAGTGTTGGACGAATGGAGCGCTCTTGATGAAGAGCTCGCGAGGCTCGAGTCCAAACACAAAAAGAAAAACAGGGGCGGCGGGCAATCGCACAATCAGTCACAACAATCAGTCAACGCACAACCGCATGGTACCGCCAAACAACCGATCCCTTCTATGGTGGTACTTGTACAGGGCGGGTCCACGAAACCAACCAGTGTTCTTACGAATAAGGTTCCAGTTCCTGTTCCGACAAAACAACTCGATACGCTCGTCGCATCGTCCGTGGAGAAAATAAAAAAATCAGTGCCGCTCGCTCCCAGTGTCACGGAGAGTCAAACGCCAGAACGCAATTACCCTGAAGAGGATGAGGAAACCCTTCCCGACGTGCACATTGCAGGTACATGCGAAGACATGTGTCCTGAACAAGAAAGGTTGTTCCGACAGAAAGAACGCGAGCTCGATTTCTACGAGCGCGTCGCAGGGTCTTCGGCGGTTTCTTCTTCTGCGGAAAAAAATATTACCAACCCCACGACTACGCCAAACCTTTGCATAAAAAAATACACAAGGATCGTAGATTGTCCATCCCCCGACATGATTCGCACTAAAAGCGCACTGGAAAAAACAACCAAGCACTTGTATAGTTTGTTAGGGGGTAAGGCGGATGCACCGCCCGCGGAGTGGGAGACATTACTTATGAGCGAGGAAGAAAAAAAAGCAGCTTGCGCTTCCGGAGATACCAACGGAGGTACTCAAGGTGATCAACTGTACCCCCTATCTCGTCGATCCAACTTCCTGTGGGACCGGTTGCGGAGCGTGCGGCAGGACGTTTCGTTACAGGGCTTCAAGGGGCAGTGGGTGATTACTATGTTAGAGGAGATGGTCAGGTTTGCGGTGGCTGCTGAGTATTTACTATGCGAAGACACCACAAGCACCACAACCACAACCAGGGCTACGCACAACTCGCACCTACACGTAGAGCAGCTGGCGAAGACGCTCACTACGTTGTCAGCGCTGTACAGGGACGGGAGGAAGCGTCAAGGGGAGACGGACGAAAAAGAGAATACAAATCAATTACAGTTTCCCAACGAACCCGAGATGTTGAGTTACCAACTCCTGCTTCGTCTGGATACGCACGGCCCGTTCCGGAAAGCGGAAGGGACTACATTTTTAAGGGACCTACGAGGCGCACCTATTGAAGTGCTTCGATCGAAAGAAATTGAAACCTCGTTGGAAGTAAGAGCGGCATACGAGGACGGTAACATCACAAAATTCTTCTCGTTGATAAAATCAAAAAAGTGTTCGTTCCTCCAAGCGTGCTGTTTACACAAGTACTTTTCATCCATCAGGAAAAAGGCGTTACAAATTGGGTGTGGGGTGTGGAACAAAACTGCGGTTCGTGTTGAGGATTTAGGGGTGGATGTGTTGCGGTTGGATGCGAGGTTCGGGGAGCTCCGGAACGATACGGACGATAAAAGCAAAAGAATCGAAGACGATACAATAAAAAAGGCGATCGTCGCGAATACTTTTGAAATGGCCAAAGAGTGCGGCCTGACCGTGACTATCGATGAAACCTTTTCCCAGAAACTCCTGCTTCCCAAGGAAACGTGTTTCGTACCGCCAAACGACACGTCACAAATCTGGCGAAATAGACGGGAACGAATCATCGACAGAAAAGCGCCGACGATGAAGGGTGGGTATTTCCGGTGGCGCGCGCTCGTGGAAGGGAAAGCGGGAAGATAGCGGTGAAGGACTGTATGAGTATTCAGTCTAACATTAAATACCAGAACCCTTTACAAACTCTACTGCCTAATTAGCCTTGACGAACACCTCCACGGGTTGGGATGTGACCTGCTCTTTCTGCCTGGATCCTGTTCTTGACCCAGTGACACCCAAGCCTCTCCTCGAGTTGAACAGCTTGCGTTCGCTTTTCTCTTGAGCGTTTTTCTCTTCCGTCTCGCGTCGTTCCCTCTGGCTCTTCAGCACCCGGTCGTTCACCACGAACAGCGGGTTGTTTTGATCGGCCAACACCTCTTGGTTCACGGACACGCCGTTCAGGTAGTCCGTTAATATTTGCTTTAGATCAGAGTTTTCTTCGGTCAACCTTTGCGTTTCATTTCGCGCCGCTCGTTCATCTAAAAACACTTTGTTGAAGCGCTTGAAGAACCGATCCAAGTAGTTGGTTTCGCCGATGTTTTCGCCCGTGGTCAGATCAACCGCCCCTGAACTCAGCTGGTCTTCTTCACTCAGCTCTTCCGTATGAGCAGTTAGTGTGGAAGTAGATGGTGTAACAATTATCATGCCCGACGCCTGTAACATCTCATGTTCCATCTCAAGACTGTTTGCCCATAGAGAGTCATCGCTAGATTCACCAAACGGAGCCACGCGTTCCCTCTCTGTCTCGAGTCGTCTCGCCGCCGCCGCTAACTTCAATATCCGCTCAGCCTCCACCAGTTTCAAATCCAATTTTCTCAAAGCCTCGTTCGAGCCGTTCAACAGCAACTTGAGTTTCACATCCTGGTCTTTTCGAAACTGTTTCGTTTCGTTGGACAACGCGTACGAATGATTGCGAATCAGCTCCTTTTCTTTCCTCAAGGATTTATTTTTCGATTTCCACCCCATCGCGGAAGCCTTTAATTTCCCTTTCATCGCTCTCACCTTCCGCGCCAGCTTCCCTAGCTCACGCATCCTGCTTTCAATCAGCTTCGCGGAAGCGCTATCAAGCACAGCGAGCCGCTCAAAACTCGCACTTCTAGTATCAGTGCCGCTTATATACGCTCTATGAGCATCCTCGCAAACTTTCTCGCACTGCAGCACCGTCTTTTCCAATTTAACCCGCGTGTTTTCAAACTCTTCCGCATTCTTACTCTTAATTTCCTCGCGCTGCGTTTCAAAGGTTGCTCTTTGATGCGTCCACGCGTTTTCATGCGCCTTTTCCATCGAATGTAAAACATCCAGCATATCACGCTTCTGTCGTTGGTGGTGTTGGGTGATTTCTTGCTGTTCATTCGCGAAGGACTCGGCTATTGAACGCGCGTCGGTAGCGAACCAGTTTGAAGTTTCTCGCTGCCGCGTGGCGTGCAACTGTAGCAACGCCTCCACCTGCCGCACGTGCTGCGCCACCGCGAACCGGTGCTGTCGCTCGTGGTCGTCTAAATCGTTCTGGAGGGATTCTAACAACGCGTTTTTGCGGTCGATTTGAGAGGAGTGCTGTTGGGCCATGATCTTCGCCGCTTCGCGAAGCTCAATACTTTTTGCTTCTCTCATTATAATCAGCCATCGCGCGACGATTGCTTTTTCGTTCTTCTTCCACCGTTTGTGCTCGTCGTTTCTTTGCTTCCGTAGCTCGGCTAAGCGGGTCGCGCTTTCCTCGATTTGAGCCTCTTCAGCCTGGTAGGGTTGTTGGGGGAGAATAAGGGAGACGCGTCAGCGATAGAGGAAAAATAAATAAGCAGATCTCGGGAGCTCAATTTCAGTGGGGGAGGAAGCTTGGCGTCGTCGCGCTTGACACCATCGCTGCCGGGGTTTCTCACTGGACACGGTCGGTTTGACGGGTTACGACCCTTCGACTTCGACGTTCGAAACACCCGACGTCCGACCGAGATGCGACGCAAACCCTATGGCGTAACGCGGAGCCACGCGGGGGACTGTCACTCATTGGTCATGTGTCATTCACGGTGTCCCGCTTTCTAATCTACGCACCTTGAGCGCCTCCGCCTGCGCCAGCACCAGCCGTTCCTCTTCCGTCAACGCGGGCGGCGCCTCTTCCTTCTTCGCAGGCGCGGGCTTCTTCTTCTTGGTGGGCATCGCGAGGGACCACCGAGCGCCCCGCGGTGTGACACCTAGAGGGCGGGGAAGACAGAATTAGAGGTGCCAAAAATAGCCTGTTGACTGAATCCTTCTTGAGTTATTGGACCGTCGTCGCGCATTAATCCTCTCCTTCCCCTTTTGGACCAAGCCTAAACTGAATCCCGTGTCCGTTGCGTCTCATTCGCGGGGCGCGCGGTGTGTACGTGGTTCCGTCCACGTCAGGACCGGCACGATGAGCGACAGCGACGCGCCCGAGTACGACGACGGCGTGTCCCCGGAGCTGGGGGGTTCAATGACCCAGGGCGGAGACCTGGACCCCGACCATCCTCTGTTGGCCAGAGCGCAGCTGGCTCTCAAGAAACAATTACTCAACACGCAACGAACGATCGACGAGAAGATACGCGCGCGGAAGGAACACTTAGACGTACGTATTGCTTGCGTTTTTGAGGGAGTGCACAGCTATGTGGCGTAGTGATGCACACTGCCTCGAACGCCACAGCACACTGCCTGACTGTTTGCGACTAAACGCCCATAGCGTTCCCACCGACTGGTTGCGCTCCGTCTCGAAATTGCTCGCACTTCATTTGGTCTTTTATCGCCGCTCGCTGACCCAATCCTTTCCTGTCCCAAACCCTAAACCCAAACCCTACCCCTACCCCTACGCAGATTGAAAAAACTGCCCGCGAGTCCGTGGGCGTGGAGTTGTACGCGGCGCAACAGACGCTGAGTCGATTGCAAACGCAGCTGGAAGCGACCGAGAATGAGAAAAGCCAAATGGCGGAGAAACGAACTCAGATTGAATCTGACCTTCAGCGGCTTCAGGAGTGGCACGAAACCCGAGCCGTGGATACGGATGCTAAAAAGCAGCAAGCTGATGAACGACAAAAAAAGTTAAATGCCCTAAACCAAACCCTAAAGCAGCTGGAGCAACAAAGCGAGGGTTTACGGTCAGAGACGAGCAAAACGAAACAAGAAGCGTTCGCGGCGGAGAAGGAATCTAAGTTACTGGAAAAAGAAAAGCTGACTCAAGATGTTCTCATTGATTCCTTGAGTGAAACGCTGAAGGGACTGCACGAGAAGAACACGCTATTTGAAGCGCAGGCGAACGCGCAGGCGAAGGAAACAAAGTTGGCCCGGCAGACGCTGGCGGAGGCTAACGCTGAAATGGAATCTGTAAATTTGGAAAAAAGGCAATTGACTAGCCAGTGGAAGTCCGCTTTAGTCGGCAACGCTAAGCGCGACGAGGCCCTGAAAGTGACCAGGGAGGCTTTACACAACCAGCGGCAAGAGCTTCTTCTAATCGAAGCCGAAACCAACGGCAAAAAGGCTCAAGCGAAAGAGGAATCGCGGAAGAACGAACAGTTGTTAGCGTTGTTGCGCAAGACGGAGAACGAAGCTAATAATGCGCAAAAGCAATTGGACAAAGTTTTGCATAGGAAGGAAAAATTAGCCGAGACGTATGAGAGGTTAGTTGGGAGTCAGGAAGAGACGGATGCTGCATTGTCTCGAGCGAAGAAGGAGGAGTCACAAATCACGGATGGGTTGCGACTGGTGGAGGAGGACACCGCGAGTACCCGGAGGAGCATTCAAAACTTGGACGAGAAGATGTTGGCCAACTTGAGTGAGCAGTCCACGACTGAAAAGGATGCGAAAAGAGTAGTGGCGAGTACTCAAGAGATGCGCCGGTTAATAAATCAAGAAGAAACCTCCACGACGAACGTTCAAAACGAAATTGCGCGGTGCAGGATTGACGTGCTGCACCACAGGGGGTTGGTGGATCAATTGACGGAAGCGTCTGCGGCGTTGGAAGAGGAGACTAACGAAAAACAACGAACCGTGGAGAAATACGAGTTGGAGATTCAAAGACGTTCTGATGAAATAGCCAGAAAAGGGATGGAGGTTGCTAGTTTGAACCGCGAGCTGGACAAGAGAAACATTGCTGGGGGTGGTCAGGGGGCTAACTTGGGCCCTCTGGAGGCTAATATCAAGCACCTGAGCGTCACTACGGAGAAGACTGAGAAGGAGATTAAGGAATTGCAGCGACGTTGGGTGGGGTATCAGACAGAGTTGGTTGCGTTAGTGAACGAGAACAACAACTTGGGGGAGAAGACACGAAGGTTGAAGGCGGAGTTGACGGTGAGTGCTAGAAGACGAGTGAGACTCCAGGAGAACCACGTGCGACAGTTGGATGAGATCAAGACGCTTGAGTTTGCAATGGAGAGGGCGCGACAGGACCAAGCGAGGATCAACGGAATCACCGCTAAGCACGAACTGGCGACTAAGAATTTACTCACGGACGTGATGGTCACTGAACGGGAAATTCAAGGGAGTTTGGAAGAATTAGAGGGTCAAACCATTACGATTGAAACCAAAGTCACAACCAGCACCAATGAAAAGCGCCGGTTGATTGGCGAGGTTATCGAAGCGGAGCGGCAAATCATGCTTTGGGAGCGGAAGATTCAGTTGGAGAAAGAGACGCAAGCGGCGTTGGATCCTTCAGTAGGCGGCGACGTCGTGGGGGCGATGAAAAGGGAAATCCAACGCATGAGTCACCGGGAGACTGAACTGAAGAAGATGCAGGAACAACTCATTCGGAAGGTGGAGCAAGCTGTTTATAAGCGCGAGACGATTGGCGCTAAAGCCAGACTTGCGAAAGATAAACTCAGAGACGAGCTGAAGTTGGCCAAGGGTAAGGGCGGCTCTTTAGGTAGCTCTGGAAACTCCTCCCTATTGAAAGGCCGCGCTTTGAAAAAAGACCAGACCACGAAACAAGGTCTCAAGAAAGCGTGCGTTGAGTTGAAGGGGAAGATTGCGGAGGTTAAGGTTGAGGTTGAGGTTGTTGGACAGTCTGTCAACGATTTGTCGAGCCAGAAAGAGTTAGCTGACGAAGAAACCGCGGCGACGCAACACGCCTTAGAGCAACTCCGCGCTCGAGAAGACGACCTTCGCGACGCCCGAGACGCAGTGGAACGGGAAGCTGAAAGGGTCGCGCTTGAGGCTTTGAAAGCGACACGGATGCTGGAACGATTTCAAGCGATCGATTTGAAAGGGGGCTCTGAAAAGTCTTTGGATGACTTGGAAGCCGACTTCGATTCGGCGATGCGCCGGCGCGAGAAATTAAAACTCGCCGTCGAAAGTATTCGGCAAGACGCGCCGCAGCTGGAGCAGGTTTTGGAGAGGGCGGTGGTTTTGCTGAGTATTTGATAGGAAATTAGGTTTAAATTCAAAGGAGTTTACTTCAATAGTGTGCACATGTGTCTTTCAATCGTCGTTGCCTGACCCTCACAACCTCTCTCTTGTGTTTTCTTTACCTTCCGTCGTCGAAGCCGAAGTAGCCGCGAATGGTGAACGGCTCGGGCTCTTGTTTTATCTCGGGCTCTTATATGATCTTGGGCTTGATCTCCAGCGAACTCTCTGGCTCGCGCTTGATCCGCTTTGGACTTGGGAGATCCGCGCGTGCCGTTTTGCAAGCCGAGCAGTGGCCCTTCAGCCTGCCGTGTGGGCACGGGTTGCACGCCGCGCAGCTGCTCTTCCGCTTGCCGTGAGGGCAGGGGACGCACACCACGCAGCTTTGTTTCCTCTTTCCGTGGGGGCAGGGCTTGCACACCGCGCAGTGGTGTTTCAGATTGCCGTGAGGGCAGGGTTTGCTCACCGAGCAGTTCTCTTTCAGCTTGCCGTGAGGGCAACCGACGCACTGCACGCAGCTGTCTTTCACCTTGCCGCGAGGACATGGGTTGCACTGCGCGCATCTATATTTATCATGTCCGTGTGAACATCGTTTGTGTTCGCGCGCGACGATCCCTCGGCACTTCGCTTCTGCACGCACCGGAAAGATGAGGTCGGTGTCGTGGCTTTTCCGCTCGTTGTCGTTTGTTCCCAGAAAGTAGACAATTTTTTCGCAGACCTGATCAAGGAGGCACAACGCGAACGCACAGCCTTCCTCCCCACACCCAGCCGCTCGCGCGTTCGTGGTCCCATTCCATCGCCCCAATGTCCCGGGACAACTCCGATGACGAGGACGGGTACCGACCGTACTCGAAACGAACCGATTGGAGCGATGTGATCCCAGTTCCCCAAAACGATCCCCCGAATCCAATCGTGTCAATCGATTACCGCCCCGAGTACACAGACGTGATGGGCTACTTCAGAGCGGTGTTAGCGTCTGGGGAGGTGTCTCAACGAGTGTTGAATTTAACCTCCGACGCCATCTCAATGAACGGCGCGAACTACACGGTGTGGCACAGACGATGGGAGGTGGTGGAGAAGATGGCTAGTGAGGTTGAAAGTTCTGGCAGTGCAATGGATGCCAACGCTTCAGACGCAGTAGATAACTCATTACTCTCCAACGAGTTCGCGTACACCGCGAACATGGCATTAGAGAACCCTAAGAACTACCAAGTCTGGAACCACATGCGGCTAGTGAGTCAAGCGCTTGGTGAGAAAAGCGCCGAGCGAAATCTAGCCGCGACCGCGAAAGCGTTGGATCTCGATTCGAAAAACATCCACGCCTGGACGCACCGTGCGTGGTGCGTACGCGCGTTCAGTCTTCACGATAAGGAAAAAGAATATACCAGTCTAAAAATACAGGAGGATGTTCGCAACAACAGCGCGTGGAACGAACGGTTTCAAGTGGTGTTCGGAGAGGGCGTCGCGGGTGACGGAGAATCGAAATCGACAAAACAATCAGCTGAAGAATTTTTCAAAAGGGTCGACGGCGAGATTCAATTCGCGGAGTCAAAAATAAAAATCGCCCCCGACAACGAAAGCGCTTGGAACTATTTACGGGGAATATCGAGGCTACAATTCGTTCGCGGTAATGAAAACATTCAAACGCGCGTTGAAGGGATCGTGCGGGGGTTTGTGGGGGTTGGTGAGGGTACCGACGACGCACGTGTCGAGCAATCGACTGGTAGAAAAACGCGAGGCTCGTCGACCGCGGAACAACAAACCTGCAGACAAGCCCTGAGCTTCTTGTTTGAGATTTTGGTCGATTCGGGGAATGCTGATGAAACCGAAAAGTCCAGTGTCTTGAAAAAGCTACGCGAAATAGACCCCGTGCGGAACAACTACTGGAGTTGGAGAAGCGGAAAGGCGTAGGTGTTGATGACGAGTTTTTTCACTGATACCAATATAAATAAGTTAAAACCAACTATCAATTATCAGCTATTCGTCCTCCTCTTTCCCTAACACCAGCGCCTTCATCGCTTGGTCGAAGTTCCTGTACACCACCGTGCCGATTTTCGCGTTACCGTCCTCACCTGCGGCGATTGCGTCGCTTAACGCTTCCGAGTAAGAAATCTCCCCTTCTTCAAACGAAATATGCTCAAAGAAGTGAGCCATCGCGAATCGAACTTCATCCGGATTCAGACCGGGAAGTAGCCGCCACACCATGTCTTTCAACTCACCAGCATCGAGCTTGCCGTCCTTGTCACTGTCGAAGGCTTGGAACAGGCTTTTAGTTGGGATCTGTTCTTCTTCTAAGCTGGTTCGCATTCGCGTTAAGACGTCGTTCAAGCCTCCTGTTAACTTCACGGGAGGAGGTTTTGACTGCACCGACGGGTCGTACTCGCCAGAGTGTTGCGCAGAGCCTAAAGTTGAAGCTCGGTACCTCGCCGCTTTGTGCGCGCGTTGGCTCCCTCGGATCGCAGCTCTCAACTCAGTCAGTGTCACCTTCACGTTGTCAATCTCCACGCCGTCTCCACCAGGAAGCGTCAGTACTTCGAAGTGCCGCATTTCTCGCGCTGTAACGTCAGGAACCGCTTCCTGCACAATCTCCCGCAGCTGTTGGACGTTGAGCAACATCAAATCTTCGGAAGTCTCGTGGTCTATACCAGACGCACCACCGCCAGGGTTCGGAACGATCTCCAGAAAACCTCGTTTCAGGGTTTTAACCCCAGTCTCTTCGTCGAAATACTTGCGCATGTTTTCATAGAAGTTTCTGTTGGGAAGTAACGTGGCTTTCGGGGGGAGCTGTCGGTTCGCCGCGGGTTTCACGCGTTTCGGTTCCTTTTGCGGGGTAGCAACAGGCATGATAGCTTCTGCGTCTTTCTGCGCTTCAGCTTCTGCGGCAGCAGCCATCTCCGCGGCTTCTCGGTCCATGATTCGCTTCGCCTCGGCGATTTCCGCTTCATGCAATCCATTTGAAATTTCAGCCGCACTTTCGAATTGCGATAAACCCGCGCTCGACCCGCAGAACGGAACCGTCGACGGCATTTCCGGAACCCCTAAAGTCACCGGACCCGGGCATTGCGGCTCAGGCGTAACTCTCCACAACAATGGGTTTGAACCTAACAACTCTTCTTCCGCCCTTTCAAACAAATCGGTCAAAGTCGCCTTCGCTTCAGTCAAGACTTTCTCGACTTTTTCACGAGCCTCCTGTTCAGCACTTTTAATCCGTGTCCCCGCGTTGGCGCAATCCAGCGCGTTCACCCGGTGGTCCCGTGGAATCTCCAAATCAGGGTCTTCACACTTACCCTTGCGGTTCAAAATCGGTTCGTAGTCTTCGTCGTAGTCGAAGAACGCGGGCAGGGCGGATTTCTTAACAATCTGAGCCGCGTCCTTTGCGTCTTCGCGCATGTCATCCATCGCCTCGGTGATTTCGATGCCGAACGTGATCGCGGCGTTCTTCACAGAGTGCAACTCCGTACGTGTACACGGCTTGACGCCATCAGCATCGTTGGGATCGGCGCACTCGGAGGTGAAGACAGTAGACTCTAAAATTGTCTGTACGACACTTTCAATCTCGGAACATGTCTTGTCCGCCACTTCGAAGATTCCGTCGCACACCGCGTCGACTTCCTTTTCCAATTCGAGAAAACCAATCTCCGGCGGTTCCGGCGGAATCTCCTCCGCCTCGTCTCCTTTCTTCCAGGTCTTCTCTTCTAGGTGTAGGAACGGAATGGCGTTGTTTGCCGGGGGTGGAGGGGGGGGTGGAGGGCCCCCTAACACAGGGAAGTATATCTCCGTACACGCGAGCATTAATTGTTTCGCGTTGTCGCCCGCGTCTCTGATCGCTCGCGGCGTCGAGTCCGTGACGCTTCTGCATTTCAGCGTCAATCGTTCGGGCGCCCCTCCTCGCGCGTCCGCCTCTGCCAGCGCAGCTTCATCAAGTAGCTTGCCCCACTTCTCGGTTATTGTTTTCAGCTTGATGGTGACGTTCAGGACGCCGTTCGCGACTCGCGCGGGTATAGGTGGAGGCGGGGGCTGGTTCAAGCTGTTCTTGGCGGTTTCTTTGTCGTGGGTTAGGTCTCCGGCGATGACGCGCAACACTTCCTGTTTAGCTCTTGCTGTTTCCACCAACAACCGCCGTCTGCTTTGTCTCAACGCCGCCCCAACCGCCTCTAACGCATCATCAAGCTTCTGTTTCGTGTCGTGCACTTCTGCTAAAACCTCCGTCGGGTCATCGGGTCGCAGGGGTTTCATCTTTTTGGACGCGCCGGGGCCGGTAGCGGGGCCGACGGGGGCGTTGCGCAATTGCCAAACCGCAAACTGCACGGCGGGCGCGAGCGCTGAAATCGCCGCTGACACGGTGGCGTCCGCCGCGTCCACGTTGATCAATAGCGCCCCGATTCCAAGCGGGTCCACCTTACCTATAGCGCGCGCGGCTCGCAACGCAGGCAATAAAGGTGTAACGGCTTTGGGAATAGCCGTTTCTAATATCTGATCAGCCCTTAGTAACGTGTGTTTCATGGGAATGCTTTGATCGGCGGATAAACTCGCGGCGTCCGCTCGTATACGCCGCGCTTTCATCATCAGCCTCGCCGCCGCCGGCTCGAGAAGTTTCATAACGTCCGCGAAGATTCCCTTCGGTGCGGTGCCTTGCGCTGCTACTGCCGCTGCGTCTCTGGACTCGGGAGGGCCATCACACACGGCAACACATTCTCGTTTGAAGTCCTGCAGAAGAGCGTCGAGGAGAGCGACGAGTCTTCTACTTCTCGCATCCAACTCGACTCTTTCGTTTTCGCTCAGAAACCCGTTCCGTTGTCCGCTCTCAATCTCGTTCCGGAACGCGTCGTGCACGTCCTGTAACGCATCTCCCGCTCGCTTCTCAGCATCCCCAACTGATGAGGTTATCGTGGCAATAGCACTGTGCCCTAAATACCCAGGGGGGCTTCCGCCGACTTGCAGCTCGGATTTGAAATTTTTTCTGATTGCTTTAAGCGTTACTTTTTCGCACTCTGAGAAACTCACAGCCACTACTTTCAACGACACAGCCTCGGTGTCGAGAGATTCTCGTCGAAGAAGCCAATACTCAGAGCTCCGTCCGTTAGAGCCTTCTTTCTCACACGCGAGCGTCCACCGTCGGGATGCTTCAGCCGCCGCCAGCGCTTCCCTTTTCCGTTTTAATTCCATGGCCGCCTTGTCCTCGGGACTCAAAAGAACCGCCGGCAAAAAGTAATCCGTCATAACTTTGGCGTAGAGAAATTTATCAAGCTGGTCCTCCGTCTGCGCCGCTTTACTGTTCTTCTCCTTCTCAGCTTGAAGTCGAGCGGCGTTTGAGTGGACAGTGGCTATGGCAAGCGCTGAAGCTGCAGCTGATATCTGACCTAGCCGCGCCGCGTGCCTATCGAACCTCCGCTTCCGTAACATCTCCTGCTGTTCCTCTAGGTCGCCCGTCGCGCCAGGGACCATCTCTGAGATTTTCACCAAAGCGCCTTCCGCTACATCCGCCGCGGTGTACGCCGCTTCCGTTTGCTGCTTCTTCTTCTTGCCGGCTGGTATTAACATCTCCATGGTTTCCGTTCGCGTTTCCGCGGCTTTCATGACACCCGCCATGTGCGACTTTTGGTTCTCCGCTACAGATTCTGCGGTCATAACGGCGGCGTCGGCGGCGCGTCTGGTTTGCTCCAACTGACGTCGCTGTCGCGCCTCCGCTTGCCTTGCACGTTCTCGTTCCAACCGCATCTCTCGCCTTAAATCAGAAACAGCCCCCCGGCTCGCCCGCATCTCCGCCAGCATCAAGGCGGTCATCGCCTCGGCGCCGGAAAGGTCCTGGACCGCGTTGAACACAGTGTGGGACGCTTCGGGAGACTCATGCATGGAATCTATCGAAGCGTCGTCGCCATGCAACCCAATACCCCTAGGAGGTGTATTCTCCTGTCCCCCGAACACGTCGTCGATGGTTTCGTTTTGCGGTCGAAGGTGTACACTTCTTTGCGAACCGTTTGACGAGGTTGGGCGGGAATTGTTCCGCGACCCAGGGTTTGAGGAGTTCCGGCGCGAGGATGACGCGACTCCGACTAATTGCGTGCCTTCTCGATTCGTGGGTTTCGGGACACCTCGGCTCATTCGTTCCCTCGGCACTTCAGTTTCGTCATCCGTGTCAACCCCTTGCGATTTAATCGACGCGGGTGGTGGCGACGGGGTGGTGACACGGCCGTACTGTGGTGCACCAGCAGCCTTCGCCGCATCTTCAAGTCTCTTCCGCTCTTGTTCCCACGCCAGGCGTTCCCTTCTCAACGCCAGATTTTGCGCTTGAAGCGTAACCAGCTCCGAACCGACATCGCCGGTCCACTCACTCGGGGACAGACCCCACTGGGTTTCCCTTGGCCCACTCGGTCGCGGAGGACGTTGTGGTTGCGTACTCGCGGACGACGCCCGGGGGTTGGACCCACTGGTACGTTCAGAGGCGCCACCACCGCTCGGTCGATTCATTCCACCCGTTGTGGATGCTCCCAACCCCGCTTTTTCACGTTCCTTCGCCCGTTTCGCCGCGCGCTTCTTGAGCTCATCCCGCTGTCCCTGCGTGCGCTTTGCCTGTGCCGCGGCTTCGTCCCGCTCGCGGTCGCGGAACGTCGGCATCGCGGGTCGCGGTGCCGTGCGTTCAGCGCCGTGGCCTATGGCGGGCACCGAGGTCGATGGTGCCGTGTTGTCTCGGAGGGGAACCGAAATAATAAACGTTTTTTCCAAGGAAAACACGCGTGACTCAAGATTTGACGGTCTAATTGCCCGAGATCGACTAGAAATCCAAAGAAAGGAAAAAAGTAAAATTTCGAGGCGCCCAGCCATTCTCGACACGCACGAAAGATGGACGTCCCCGCGACGACGCGCTCCTCGAAGCGGCGTTCGATGGACGGCGCCGTGCCTAGCACGCCTCCTAGCTCGGGGAAGACGAAACGAAGAGAGGGGCAGGGGGGGGGATATGGGGGAGTCAGTGCGGGTGTGCTGGACTTTGGAGTACGCGATGAGAAAACCAAAGCACCCGGTGAAACGTCGCCCATCGTGAAAAGATCTTCGGAAGACTCGATGGGGGATCCCCAAACCCTGTCCACGTCATCGCCGTCTCTTTCCGGTGAAAGCGGCGAGGATGACGACATGCACACGGATGGCGGGGTAGACGCAGTGGCACGGGAAGCAGCGGAAGTTCGCG
>TARA_B110000977_G_scaffold175320_1_pt1 | contig 20792 bp, 18 predicted proteins | sample TARA_B110000977 | Tara Oceans TARA_B110000977 (sample SAMEA4397798) | marine metagenome | biome: Polar Biome; feature: [SRF] surface water layer (ENVO:00010504); material: water (ENVO:00002006), including particulate matter (ENVO:01000060) such as... | depth 5 m | reverse complement strand
GGCGGCGCCAATTTAAGGTATATATTATCATGTTTTAGGGGTTGACCCGAATATTTTACGAGTTTTGAAAACTAAATAAAATATTAAAATGGTTCTTTTTGCTCCTCTTTTCTCGCAAATAAAAACGCTCTCCTCGGATGCCCCGACAGACAACGACGCGCACACGATACCCTCCACATGTCCTCCGACGCTGCGCATACCGCCATGACTGGCTGGCGCGAGCGGTTATATTGCGACCGTCACTACTCCCGCGAGCCTTGTCGAGACGCAAGAAGCCATCCCCGGCCTTCCCGACCACCTGGTCGTCACTCACATTCTCAGATCGGCGTACTTCGATGCATCTGACCTGGTGCGGCTCCCAACGGTGAGCCACGCGATGCGCGACGCGTTGGTAGCGTCCGGGCTTCGGTTTGAGGAGCTTCTTGGTGAAATGCATGCAGTGGAGCTCGGATGTTTAAGCGCGGTGGAGTACCTGCAAAGGGAAGGTAGCCTGTTGCACAAAGAATACCTTTGTGAGGCGGCGGCGAGGAGTGGAAATCTCGAAAAGTTGAAGGTGTTTCGCGCGAACGACATACCGTGGGGGAGGACGTGTTTGGCGGCGGCAAGAGGCGGGCACCTCGAGGTGCTGCAGTGGACGCGCGAACGGCTGTCCTTGGGACGAGATGACGTGCACGTTCGCGGCGCTGAACGGGCATCTCGAGATGCTGCTGTGGGCGCGCGAGAACGGCTGCCCGTGGAACGATAACACGTGTTGGGGAGCGGCGGAGGGCGGGCACCTTGAGGTTTTACAGTGGGCGCGCGCGAACGGCTGCCCTTGGGACATTTGAACGTGCATGAAGGTGGCTTGGGGTGGGCACGGCGAGGTGCAGCTGTGGGCGCTCGTGAACGGCTGCCGGTGGGCTGATGAGGCGTGCACGCTGCTGTTCATCGCCGCTGGAAATGGCCACGAGGCAGTGGTTCGGGCGCTGATCGAGCTGGGCGCGGATGTCAACAAGACAGGTGAAAATGGCGCGACGGCGTTGTACACCGCCACTGATGAGGGCCACGAGGCGGTTGTGCGGGCGCTGATCGAGGCGGGCGCGGGCGCTGACGTCAACAAGGCGACGGATGAAAAGGCATGGAAAAACGGCTCGATGCTGCTGCATAACGCTGCTTATCTTGGCCATGAGGCGATCGTTCAGATTCTCAGGGATGCCGGCGCGGTGTAACGACAGAAATAACGTGACGCGTACGCGTAGCGAGGAGCGAGTAGAGACGAGCAGTGTTTGAAAAAAAATACCATTTGCGAAAATGGCTTCGAAAATTTCTTCTCTATTCTTCGCGCCAGATTTGAGTCGTGGTCTCACAGCTGTCTGCGCCCCCTGTGCGTCACCTGGTTGTTAGGGCGCGTGGTGTGGCGCGCCCTTTATCGCACCCGTCGACGATGGACGACAGGTCGGAAAGCGCGGGTATGTCGTGCGACAGCGGCGTCGATGAACGCAGTACCGGGTTTGGTGGTGGAAGAAACATTCTTGGAACTGGAGTCGATGCCCCCGGGTCGTCGGGTAGGGACACCGGTAGAGGGTCGCCGAGGCGTGACACGCAGCATGCGGGGGAACACTCAACGTTGGGAGTGCGGGTTCCGAAGCGCCCGCGACCGTTAATTCCAGACGACGAAGTACAACCCACGCGTGCGTTCGGTGCCTCGCCGGGAACGAAAAGGGCGCTGTCCGAGCTCATGGCGAACAATTTGTTACGATTAAACGTCTCGCCCATGGACACTTCTTCGCCTTCTGGTGGACTATCCACGACGCCTCCGAGTGACTCTGGAGTTGGAGTGTCTCCATTCGGAGGAGGTTATGGTTCAGTTCCTGGAACAGAAAGTCCTCGCGAGAAGGACGGATGTGATATGGCGGATGGCGCGACGGTCGTGACGCCGCCGCCGGTGCGAGTGCGCGGTTTCGAACTGTCGTCTATGTTGGACGACGCCGGACACGACCAGTCCGCGCCTCAGCCGCGAGCATCAGCCGCGCCTGGTGGCCCTGGTACATTCCTTCAACGGCGAGGAAAATCCATTCTCTCGCAACAATTGAGCGGGGCGCTTCCTGTTCCCACGCCGGCGCTCCCGCTGGCATTGCCGGCGCCGGCGCTAAACAGCGTGCTTCCGTCGCCGTCGCGTTTGCTGGGAACGCTTTCCATAGAGCCGTCATCACCATCCGCTGAGCCTAGCCCGAGGGGAGACCTACGGAAACAAGCAATCTTGAAGCGTGTTTCCATGGCACATCCTTTCGGAGAGGAAATGCCGTCGATTTCGCGGTTTGTCACCCCCGGGCTCGCCGCGCCTAAACTGATGTTGCCCGCGCCGCTTCGGGAAGAGCGAGGAGGGTCTGATGAAGACGACGACGACGTCGACATGTAAACTTCTACGAAAGTGGATATCACTTCAATTTCTAGCACTAGTTCTACGAATAGATTAATAGGTACAACAACAGATGATGTCAACATCAACGCTTTCCGGCGAGTTGGACCGACCGAGCGAAAACGCGGGCATGTTCCCTGATTGAGAAATGCACAAAATACCTGCTCGCCGTGTCTGTTTCGCCACCGTTGATACGCCTCCGATACAACACGCTTCGACAGAATGGCGGTAAATCACACATACCGTTTTCGTCGTAGTCAACATTGATCCAGCCGAGACAAACGTGAGCGGCTCGGCCACCAAACACGGCGTTCGACGTCGGATCCCCGAGGAACAGTTTCAGTTTGCGCAGGGGTTGAGGCTGTACGGGTACGAAGCGCATCGAACCCTGTTGCAACACCATGCCCCCCACGCCACCAGGTTTGACACCAGTAGTGTCTTGTATCGCCATCAGTTCAATCTGCACGCTGAGTTCTGCGCCGTCAAACCCACCTCCCACGGCACCCCAATCGCCCAACTGTTCGCGTCTCTTTTTTATGTTCATCGTTTCCAGATGACACCTCAATGCGGATGCGCACCGCTCTTCGAACCTCGAAAGCGTCACCGACGGGTCATCCGGGGGGCGATACCCAGGGAGCAACCAAGGAGGCGCACCATTTATTGGACCTCGAGGCCACAGTTCTTTAGTAGGTGGAGCAGTGTCTTGCCGATTTCTTCCGCCGCCGCCGCCCCACGGCACTCGAGCGCCGCTTTGTTTACGTCGCCGAGCCCCCACATCGTTTCCCTCTAGCAAGCTCGGGTCGATGAAGACAACATCGTCCGCCACTTTCCATGACACGTGCCTTGGGTTTCCCTCGTGATAGTTGGCGTACGAGGAGGTAGCATTCGGCGGCGTCTGCGAAGTCGTCTTCTCGTCGGCGCGTCTTCGCTCAAGCATCTGATTCATCTGTCGCCGAAGCTGTTTCGTCACCTCCTTCTCTTTGCGCACCGTGTCTTGTACGTCTTCTCCGGGAAGACACTTTCCAGCACGCCCCCCGTCAGCACTGAGTATATCCTCCACAGCACGTCGAAGAGTTAGATTTTTGTCAGTCTTCTTCGTTGGGTTCATCCCGCGCGTCGCGTACGGCGATTCTCCACCAGACAAGCTGTCGATTGTCCAGAAAGAAGGTGACCGGGGCTCTCGAGAAGTCGGCCGCGTGATGGGCTTTCGCCGGGGTTCCGGAGGGTCCTCTTCGCTGGGAGTTCTTTCTGGTGTGCCAAAAAGCTCGTCCCAGTCTGTTGACGCGGTCATTCTCCCGGCGTCCATGCTCGGGTGCCTCCTTCCACGTGCTATGTGCTTTCGCTCCGCATCGGAGCTCGCGACGAGAGTTTTAAGGTCCGAGAAGAGATCCGAAAGGCGCTCGTCGGCCGCCGAGACGGCGGCATCCAGGTCATCCACCTCCATATCCTACAAGCTAAACGTCATCGTGGTACGTTAAAGTCACAAGCAGTGCTCTCACAGGCCACGCGGACGTTCCCACACGCCGCTCGTTGTGCGGGTGCCGACAACATTCGTCGAATGTTTGTTCCAACGTTCGGAAAACGGCAGCAACTTTTGGCCGCGGAATTTTTGTGTGGAAAGTGACTTGTGATGCTTGGACGCCAAAGGGTCGAGCACATCGACCACGATGTCTGTCGTCATCCCCGCCGAGCGCCTTCTACCGGTGTCTGTGGAACCTGGACCGGCAGGGTATCCCGCGGTCAAAGTTCGCGCAGCAGACGCCAACCTGCTTCCTTCTCGTAGCTTGTACCATCAGGAAACAGGGGAGCTCATCCGGGACTACTTAAAATATGACGAAGTTCCCGGCGTGACCAACTGCTCGGTAGTCACTCTACCACCTGGCATGGTCATCGAGAGGCACGTGCATTCCTCGAAGTACGAAATCTTTCTCACCAGCGGGGGTCGCGGGGTGTTCAAGGTATGGGCCCCGGGTGCGGCGGAAACGGACGAGCCGCGGGAAACTTTTGAGCTCAAGCCTGGAGTGTGCTGCACCATCGGACCGGAGGAGCCGCATATGATTTGCACCGCGGAGGATTGCGAGCTGAGCATGACCTACCTCGGCGTGGTCGCACCGGAAACCAGGGCGTGAGAGTTGGGTACGGTAATGGGAGTCGTGACCTGAAATCCTTTGTTCACGGTGATTGAAGTGACGACGGACTACCTACATAGCTATAGCCTACAATTAATTAGACGCGAAACATTTAACCTCACGGACCTGTCGTCGGCGTCCACGGCTTATCCCATACCCTGTTGTGCCGGTCGGTGTGTGGAATCACGTCAAACTCCATGTCGTACCAGATGTGACCCGGGTGCGCGTTCTTGCAGCACCATATCGCGGCGTACTTTTTAAGCCGTTTCGAGAACTTCGTCATGTCCGTATCGTCCACGAAACCGCCAAACGCGCCGACCATCGTGCTGAACCGAACAACCTTGACGTCTTTATGTTCGCCAAGCAATTTCTCGACATCGACGTCCGTCAGCTTGGTGTTCGCGACGATTTTCTTCGTATCATTCGGCGCTACTCCACCGACGTTTTGCGTGCACATTTCACCGTCACAACTCTCCACCAGCTCCACCTCTATCGTCGAACCGTTAACCTCCGCGGGCACAGCCGGGTTGTCGAAGAAGCTGTACTCGCGGAAGTCGATACCGCGTCCAAACTCCGCCTCGGGTTCCTCACGAACCCACGATTCGATTTCAAACACGTGATCCATGGGACATAGGTACGGTAGCTCGGTGTCGGATCCAGGAATCTTGCCACTGTGCGGCGCCCACCATCTGTCGAATCCGCAGTACAACTTTGGCATCACCAACGTGCGTCCCAGTTTCTGCGCAAACGCGAGCGCGGCGCGAACTTGTAAAAGTTGATGATTAACTAGCGCGAAATGCCCTTCCACGGATCCGGAGTTCTTCAGGAGCTCATCAGACACGTCCGCGGTAAACGATAGCAACCCTCCAGGTGGGTCGTAGTACTCTGGTGGATCCGACCACACCAACGCTTCGCGCAAGCGGTGGCGCTTCCCTTCAGTTCCGGAAAACTGAAACGTCGCGTGTATCACGTACGGCTCCTGCTTCACCTTCTCAAACATCCTCGTCACGAAGTACGTGTGCCCGCTCGCGAACGTGCTGACTGGTAAAATTCCAATATTGAGCTTACCCCTGTAACCAGCGAATACGTTGTCGTCGTCCTTTTGATTCATGCCTCCGCCGAGGCGAAACAAATCGTTGAACGCGTTTTGATCCCATATTTTGTCATCCTTCTCCAGCTTATCCACCCACTCTTTCGCCAGTTCTTTCGCGGTGTGACGCAGCAGCATGATCCCTATATTCGCCGCTGAATGCGCCTTGCTTGGATTTTCAAGTCCATCTCCAACCGCGGTGCTCGCCAGGTGATCGCTCGAAGTCAACACGTCCGCTTGAGGAAACCGCGCCATGTACGGCATCGGGTTTTGAAGCCACACCGTGTCGACGTCTGATACGAGAATGTCGAATCCCATCTCAGTGAACAAAGAGATGAGCTCAATCTTCTTACGTCCCATTTTGTGGAAGTTTGGAGTGCCCCAACCAAAGTCTGTGGTTATCATGCCGCTCTGCATCGCAAACGTTGGAACCTCGTCGTCGATGAGCTGCGTTAACAGCTCGTTGTCCATCGCGCCGACCATGAAGTTGGCGATACCGCACTTACGCACGTTCCGGACCCAGTTACTGACAAAGTCGTGATAGTGATGATTTGCCCAGGTGACCATCACCACGTTATCCTCAGCATAGTGCCCCGCGAGCTCCACGGTCAGCTGGTTATCCTCGGGCTTGTCAGATTTAGGCTTGACGTATTTTCCAGCGGCATGCTTCACTGGCGCTTCTGCCGCGGTGTCTTTGATCGCGGGAGGCGGAGAAGATGGCGGCGGGGGAGGACTCGCTTCGGATTTCGGTGCCTCCTCTGGAGAAGACACCGCCGCCGGTCTTGGCGGCGCAGGTGGAATTTTGAACGCCGCTGGTTGAACAACCGGCTTTTCCTCAGCGGTGGCTTTGGACGTCGCTTCGGCTGATGGTTGATTGAAGGCTTGGTTGAAGGTTCCGATTGACGTGGGCATCACCACTTTCCCCAATCCGAAGGGCATCATTGGCTTCTGTGCATGGATCAGGTAAGCAGCCCCGTACGACACGAAGATAACGCATAGTGTGTACGCTATGAGCCGCCGCCCCGTGCACTTCATGACGCCCAGCTCCACCCGCAACCTCGTGCCCGCTGCTCTGCGCAATTTCGCCGACACCTCGGGACTCGACTCCGGATTTTCCCACTCTCAAAAAAAAAATGAAACTTCCATCCAGCCTTTGAAGAAGGTGCCGTGTCCTTCCCTTGCTCTCACCCCGTTCGTGCGCTGAGCGTGGGCACACAGGTCCGCCAGCACATCCGGTGCGTGCGTGTCTTTCCCCCATCGTACATCTCGCTTTGCTTTCCCGACATCACTTTTTCAGCACGTCTGGTGCCGCCCGAGTGAAGTATCTTACTTTTTTTTTACATTTGTGAATGACAGGAGAGCGCTGCTGAGGTTTGGGGAAGATGGAAAGGAACGGTGGAGGCGAGACTTCGAACGCTGCACGCGAGAGCAATAAGGCGGGAGATGAACGTGACTTGCACGCGTATCTCGAAGCTTACAACGTGGAAATCGGTGACGTCACTAATCTTGAGAAGCGAGTTCGGGATGAGATCTACGAGCTTGAAGCTGAAAATGTGTACGCTTTGCTTGAAAGGGCGAAACAGACAGAGCCTTTGAAGGAGGCGTTGGAAGAGTGCGAAAGTCATCTTGATGAGCTCGAGGACTGGCTTTCTGTCTTCAGCGGGAAGTTGTCCACGATGCGTGAAGACATCAACACCATAGAGGAACGCAATTCAGAGTTGGAGACGAGCTCGAGGAACAACGGCATTCTCATCGAGACGCTCACAGAGTTGCTCGGCGAGCTGAAACCACCGTCAGGTCTCGACGAGGCTATCAACTCGTTTAGCCTCGAATCACAGGACGACATAGCGGGGATCATAGCAGCTTTGCAGAAGCTTAAAGAGTTCAGAGAACAACTGAAAGGGGACAAGCTCGAGCAATACGCAACTATGCGAGCGGTACGGGAACAGCAGGAATACTGCACCAGAGTCAGCAGTGACGTGATAAACAAGACCAGCACACACATGAAAGCAGCCCTGGAAGTAAGTCGTCGCGTTGAACAGAAATCATACATTCGCTTTTCTAAACGAAAGCGCGCTGACGAAATTTGAATGCTTTTCCACAGGACGACGCTATGAGCATTACTAAGAATGACACGGAAGTAAGAACTGAAGAGTCGCGCGTCGTTGATGTGAGCTCCATGCATGAACGAGTCCGCAAGTACGCGACACTCATCGAAGCCCTGAGCGCAGTCGAGGAGCGCACTGAAAGGTGAGTCAAATACTGGGAGACGCGCACGAAACGGAAGTTTTTCCTCCTAAACTGACATTTTTAGCTCCTTTCCCAACTCTCAGGTTATTTTTACGCGTGTATTGCGCTGCGATGAACCCCGTCGTGCGATATCAAGCACGTATAGCTGTGTCGTATGTTCGAACTGCGTGCCAAGATGCGAATCAACCCGAGAAAGCATTCGAGAACCTAGTCATGCAACTGTATGAAGCATTGGTAAGTCCATTCCCGTTTCGCAAGTAAATGTAAATGTTTGATTTGAATCATTCAACTAACGCTTTCAATGATTGTTTAACAGGTTGCGGAAACGAATTTCATGTTTGAATGTTTTGCCAAATCGTCCATTGAAGATGCTGCTCGCTTTAGAAGTAAGTATGCGTACGAAATGAAGATATTGTTCGACGGTTTGGAGCAAGAGCTCTTAAATGCCGTGGACTTGGTATCTGCTGTGGACCCGCTTCTGTGTGTACCAATGCTTGGAGTAACCGCGCGAACATCGCTCGCCGTGGGTGACAATGATAATGACGCACTTGGCGCGACGTTTTCGGTTTGCCAGTCACGATTGCAAGAGCAGCTCTTCGAATATCTCGACGAACACAGGTCAAGCGAGCATGGTAACGCCGCTGATGTCGCGGATGAGTCACCGGTACTGAAACAAGTATCCTTCCCAGCGCTCCTCATTCCCAAGTTTGAGGAAAGCTTCGCGGCGATGCCTGACGACGTTAAAGAGCCAGCGCTGGATGCGACTTACCGGAAACTCTTTGAATTTACTTTCCGCGCGGTGGAGCACGCCGCAGAGGCTGATGCGAAGCGCGGCGAAATCATCAAGATCTCCAACTACGCGTTGCTCGAGGAGAACCTGTCAGCGCTCGCGTCACGGCTTGAAGGAGTCGTGAAAGAGTACGTATGCGCTGCGAAAAAGGCTCGAAAGACGGCTTGCAGGGCGTACCTATCGAACTCCGACTTTGGTCCCGCTCTTGATGTCGTCACTCACCTGCATGCGAAGTTACTGTCTGGTATACCTGTCGCAGAACTCCCCTTTCAGCCTGGCTGTGGTCCCGACTCCGTCGCGAGCATGTTGCACACCGTCGTGAGCTCACCGGAGAAGTCCGTGCAGGCACTCCATAGGACGATGTCTCAGCACATGAGGTACCTCTCTCCATTTCTATTTGCGGATGTTTGGTCGGATTGCTCCGAGTTTATCGTCTCCTGGTTTGTGTTTCTCGAGTCGGTGTTGAAGAAAAGTCCAGAGTACGGCGAGACTGTCGCTTGTTTGCCAGGCGAACTGCGCGATATGTTTGCCAGGACGAATCGTGCTTAGCTGATACGTAGTAAAATAAAGAAGATAATCATAGCAAAAGAATGGGTTGGCGTTTTTGCCTTTCCACTCCGCGCCTAGAGCCGTGTTTGTCTACGTCAGCGTTCAACTCAACACTGGCTTTGGCTTTGTTTTCTGGACTTTTGATTATTTATTTTGCGTTGCCATTTTTGTTGCGATACTCTTATCGAATCCACCGCTATCCCCATGAGCCGAAGTAGCCACGTCAACAACGAACTCCCTCCACTCTCATCGTCGCCGCTCTTAATATGGCTGCTTCGGTTGCCGGCTCCCTCGTAGTCGCGACTCGTCTCACCGCCCGCAAGGCTCTCGCTGCGAAGCGTGTCAATGTCGCGCCCAGCGTCCGCGCACGCGCGTTCCGTGGAGCTTCTCAGATCGTGATGGTTTCTCGCGTCGAGAAGAGCGATGCCGAGTGGGCGAAAGAACTCGACCAGACCTCTTTCCAGGTGCTGCGCAAGAAGGGAACCGAACCCGCGGGAACTGGCGAATACGATAAGTTCTACCCCACCGAGGGACACTTTGTGTGCAAGTGCTGCGGCAACCCCCTGTATTCGGCCGAATCCAAGTTCAACTCTGGCTGCGGATGGTAAGGCTCGATCACGCACTTCTTCGACCTTTGTTTTTCTTTTAAACCGAAAACTGTTTTTTGCGGGCTTGTGCAGGGATGGGACCTGAACCTGAGATTCTCCACATGCGAAGTGTTACTGACACTCTCCCCCACCTCACAGGCCCGCGTTCGACAAGTGCTACAAAGGCGCACTCATCACGGAAACTGACATGACGTTCGGAATGAAGCGAGTGGTACGATATTCTCCCAATCTCACGTCCCCAATTAAAATGTTCGCTCTTCACGAGTACTCACGCGTTCTTTTGCCCACCTCTCTGCCCACCTCCAGGAAATAATGTGCGGCGCATGCGACGGGCACCTCGGCCACGTATTCGAGAACGAAGGACTGACTCCTACGAACGAACGCCACTGCGTGAACAGCGTCAGTGTCGTTTACATCGCAGGTGAACCGGAAACTCCTCTCGAGGAAGAAAAGGTGAGCAACGGAGAAGGAGGGGGTGGGTTCAGTAGTTTACTGCGACCGGTGTTGCTCCTTTTTTTGGCGTACACGTTTATAGAGAAGCTTTTTGCTTTCTTCGCCGAACGACAGATGTTGGGCTCTTAGTTGCTAATACAAAACCTTTTGCTGAATGAATCTCTTTGCTTCTTCTCAGGTCGTTTAAAATCAAAATGCCACCTTTGGCTCTGCTCGCGATCAAGCAATGACGACGTTCGTTGTTCGAGTCACGTTTTCGTATTTCAAAAGCTATTTTTTGTCGTCTCACTCGTAGTACCTACATGCATTCGTCTCACTCGTCCTTCACGTAGACTGTCACGTCTACGTCCTCGCCGCTTTCGCCGCGGGCGCGTCCAGCATCGCGTCGTCGTACGGATCGTATTTCGCGTTTTCCTTTGTCACCACATCCTTGCGCTTCCCCGCGGCGCCGCGTTTGCCGGTGTTTGTGAACTTCAGTGGGGTGTTTACGGCGCCCAAGGGTTTCTTCTTCGTCACTTTCTTCTTCGTCGTCGTGGCAATCTCCATCTCCGAGTCCGAGTCGTTGTCTTCTTGGACATCCGCGTCGTCTTTCGTCTCCGTCTCGTCGTCCGACGCGCCGGCGTCCCAATCTGGCGGCGCCGGCAACTCCAACATGGGAACTCCGGTTCGCACTCCGTAGCTCACCAGTTTCGCCACGCCGGGCGTGACCAGCTCGTTACCCTGCACTGCAAGCTCTTCTTCTTCCTCAGCGTACTCGCCATCCTCGCCGTCCACGTACGCTGCCTTGCGCGCGGCACGCGAAGGCATGTGCCGCGACGGTTCCTCTTTGGCGGGCTTGGCGTTTCTCACGATTGTTTGTTTTTTCGCTTTCGACGCGCGAGGCGCGTGGTCGCCCGTGTGGCGCACAGTTTTGATCTCGAACCCGACAGGCAGGTGGCTGTAATCGCCGACGCGAATGTTGCCGCCCTCTTCCGTCGCGCGGTTCGTGGCAGCCTTGTGCTGCAGTGTGAAGAATGCTTTGGGGAACGCGACCTGGCCGGGGAACGGCCCGGTGTCCCAGCCGCGCTTCGTGGCTTCTTTGTAAAACGCCAGGAGCGCGATGTCGGACAGCACGTACAAGCCGTGGCGCGCGTTTTCATCCGTCGCGTCCACGACGAATTTCAACTTGCGCAGAATCTTGAACGCCGCGGGGACGGATTCGCCCGCGGTGCCCGTGACGAGCGCGGTAACAGCGGCGCTCATCACCTGCTGACACCACCGGTACGCAGCGCCGCTGTTCTCTTCGCCCACCGACCGGTCAGGTAAATCGGGGTGGTGGGAAACCAGAAACGCGAGGTACGTCAGGAAGTACTCGGGCGAGTGCGTGAGCAGGTTTCGCGAAAGCGCAGCAGCTTCTTGGTTCGCGCGCTTCGAGGCGGTGGCTTTGACAGCCGCGGCGCGGCGGCGAACGCAAGGCACAATCACCGCGAGTGCTTCCTTCGCCGCTTGTCGGCTTTCTCCCTTGGCGCGCCCGGCCACCAGGGCAACCGGCGCGGCGTACGCCTGGTGCAAACCGTGTTTCGCGATGCCGTGCTGCAGCTTGGGAATCATCGCCTCCGGCGCCTCTTCCGCGACCAGGGACACGGCGACGAACAACTGCGGCGTGACTAATGGGTGGTGGAGTCTGGCCACGACGAGGGTCGCCTTGGCCGCCGCGACGCGGAGGTGCGCGCGGTCCGCGCCTGCGCCGCATCGCTCGGGATCCGTCTCACCGAGCACCCCGCTCATCACGTCCAGCACGCGCTGTACGTATTCGGCGGCTTCAGATTTTCCCGCCGCCCTGCGGCAGCACCCTTTCGCCAGCGCCTTGAGTCCGCGCGCTTGCACCTCTGCAGTCGCGCTCACAGATGACGCGGTGCGCTTGGGTAAAGGTCGCGCCAGCAGGCGGTCGACGACGTACGACTCGATATCCGTCAAGTGTTCAAAGTACAGCCCAGACGCTTCCTGGCCAACCACCTGGACCGTGGCCAGCGCGGCAGGCAAGTTGCTGTCGAGCAGATCATCGTCGTGAGCCTCGTCCACGACGCGTTCGTACACGACCTTAAGGTGGTCCTTCGCGGTCCCTTCCGCGGCGGCGAGCTTCGCAAGCGTCCGCGCCGCGTGCTTCGCCTGCGCCGCCGTACCTTCCAAGCACAAAACCTTGAGGCGCTCGCAAACCTTGACTTTGTGCACACCCGGTCCGTCCAAGCACGTCGCGGCGGACGCGGCGATGCGGCACGCCGCGGTGACCACCGCGGCGTCGCGGTGCGTGATGAGACCTGCGAGTTCCTTCGCCGTGCCCACGAACGCTTGCGGCGCGCTTTGTGCCAGCTGCACGAGGTGCTCCAGGGCGGAGGTGAGCGACCCGGCGCTCTTTTCCTTTGACGCGCCGACGACAATCTCCAGCACTTTCCTCACGTGTTCGTTCCCAAACGGCTGCTGCGAAATCTTCACCAGTAACAAGCGCATCCAGTCGTACGCCGAGTGCTTTCCCCCGACCCTTTTTAAGATATCCTGAGACACACTGGTGGTTTCCGCGGCTGAGGTTTCCGGTTTCAGAAGCGTGGCGATACCGCGGAACACGTTCCCGTCCTTCATGGCGTGCATTTTTTCGGCGAACCCAGCGGCTTTCGCCTGCTCGGGGAAGTTCCTCGCGAGCGCGGCAAACGCTCGTTTGAAGTCTTCATCCGACACACCGCCATCGCCGTCTTTCGCCGCTCTTGACGTTTGCCTCAGCTCAAGGTACCGACGCATGTCAACCTGCACGGCTTGCTTCGCGCGGAGCATGAAGTTGAACGCCTTCGCCGCGCGTTCGTCCATCTTGCACAGGGCTTGCAGCCAAAACAACGACCGGCGCTCCGCGGAGACCCTGGAGGAAAACAGATCCACCAAAATGGGCTCCACGGCGTGGTGCCTGATGTCAGGCTGCGCGCACCCTCGCAACAGCGCGGACGGGACCCAGTCGAACCGCTGCGATTCCTCGGACGGGGTCTCCACGTCAGCGAAGCGCGCTACGTACGCGCGGTACACCGATCCGAGTCGCTTCAACGCGAGTTGACGGATGTTTGCTTTTTTATCCAACATGCGTTCGCCCACCGCCATGAGCAACTCGGGGTCAACCGCCCTTGGGGTTGTTTCCGCGACGTCGCACACCGCAGTCACCGCGGCGATCCGCACCTTCTCGTCGAAATCAATCAGGCGCTCCTCTAAATACCCTGCGATTTCTTCAGCCACCGCGGCATCGCCTGCGGTGCCGGCGGTGAGAAACGCCGCGCCCCACTTGCACATCTCGACGCGAATTTCGGGAAGCTTGTCCCCGAACCTTCGCAGAAACTGCGTGAGGTAGTGCGCGTAGTCCTTGGCCACGGTGCTTCCCGGCGTTGCGAGAACGCGGCCGAACAGCTTCACCGCTTTCGCCCTAGGTTCCGCGTCATCGTTCTGCAGCTCTTCCATGATGGTGGGCCACACCGTGACGAGCGCGGTGGAGTCCACCACGGCGAGCGCTTCCAGGACGTCCGCGCTTCGCTTGCTGAGCGGGTGTTCCCCGTTCCCTTTGCTGCTCAAAGCATCCACGAGGAAGTGCTGCACCGCGAGCTGCAGGTTGTTCTCGGATTTGCGCACCAAAGAGCACGCCAGGTTGTGCGCCGCGGAGTTTTCTCCCTTGAACGGCTGCACCAAGCGCTCCAAAATAGTCGTCAGCACTTCGGGCGACACCTCCTCCGCTTCCTCCAGCATCGTGCCCAGCACCTTCATCGCGTCTTCCTCGATGAGCGAGCTGTTCGCGGGGTTCACGCCGGCGAACAGGGTCTCGAACAGCTGAGGCACCAAACCCTCTGCGCCCGGGCACTCCAAATCGAGCATGGGAACGCAAAGCCCGATGGTGGCGACGTTTTGAAGCAGCGCGTGCGCGGGTTGAAACGCCGCGGTGGACGGTTCGTTCAAACGCGACAGCGCCTCGAGAAACGCGTCGTACACGGACTTTAGGGTATCATCATCCTGAAAAGGTTCTTCAGGGGCGAAAATACGAAGCACGTCGCTGAGGCACAGCGCGGCGTACAGCCGGACATCCTGTGAAGTCAAAAGTAGCGAGCGATTAGTTCGTAATCTGAATAAAGGGAGATTGCTCGAAATTGCGAAGAAAAGGGGTGTGGCGAGTCGGGCGTTCGGTCGTCGCGTCGTGCGTACCTTGTCTTTGTGGCTCAAAAGACCTTTCAGGACGAGTTGTTTCGGTAACGTTTTCAGTTCACCGTCATCTTCGCCCTGGCCAACTTTGCTTAAAGTCTCCGATATGCCCTGCGAGTGGGGGTCATCAATCGCGGTTCAAATTTGTCAGTCGTTGTTGAGATTCGGGGAAGGATTATTACAGGTTCGGGGTAGGGAAGACGTCGCGCGTACCTTCATGAGTTTCAGGAGAGGCCCTTTCCCGCCGTTTAAGGCGTTCTTGATCGTCTTGCCGAAATCTTCCGCCATCGCAGCGTTCTCTGTGGGGTCGTTGTTCTCCATCTCCTCGTCCGCGTTCATAGCGCCTGCCGACTTAGATTTGGCCAAGTGCTTTTCTCCTGACACGCGCGTGTCAGGGTCGGGGCGTATCGCGCGCGAACCGGGAAGTCGCGAGGCGTGTCGCCGCTCGAGCTTGGTTAACCTCGCGATCTGTGGTGCGAGAGATACTATCCTCACCACGCGCGCCCTCGGTTGTGCGTGACCCTAGGGTTCGCTCGGTCTTTGTCAGCTAAATCTGAGATTTTCAAAAAAAGGTAAAAAGCTATTCGGCGGATCGTTTGGAGGGTTACTAGCGGCCATACAGTCCATTTAAGACGGTTTGGTTAGCTTAGATTAGAAGCCGCGGAGCAGTCTTCACCTCAAAAACGGACACCCTCGGCGAGACAACAGATCGTGTCCGCGCCGGAGTCTCTTTCGACTCCGTGCAACCATGGCGGTCCAGGAGGAACGCGATGTTCTGATGAACAAGCTTTTGCGGAATAAAGACAACAAGCGCTGCTTCGACTGCGAAACCTCCAACCCTCGTTGGTGCAGTCGCACGTACGGCATCTTCATGTGCCTCGATTGCTCCGGCATCCACCGGTCGCTCGGTGTGCACATCAGCTTCGTGCGTTCGGCGAACATGGACAAGTGGACCAGTGACGAGCTGGATGTGTTCCGGTGCTCGCAAGGCAACGGCAAGGCCCGGGTGTTTTTCGCGCAGCACGGCTGGCAATCAAGCGAACGAGGCCAGATCGCGCAGAAGTACAGTTCGCGAGCCGCGGGGTTGTACAGGAACCAGCTCGCGCGCGAAGTCGCCGCAATGCAGGCTGGGAACAAAGTAGTGTCCCCAGTGACGTCCCCGAAAGCCCCTAACGAAAAGGATGATTTCTTCAACACTTCGTTCGAAGAGATCGCAGTGGCGGCTCCCAAGCCCATCGTCACCAAGCCGGTGGCGCCAACCGGTCCGGTGGTGCCCGCGCCCGTCGCGAAAACAATCGCGCCCAAGCCCGCCGTGCGCAGCGTGTTGGGAGGACGAAAAACCGGCATCGGGTCACGAAAAGGCGGACTGGGCGCCACGAAAACAGGTGGCCTTGGAATCACCAAGCTCGCGGTGAAGGTGGATGACCGGTTGTTCGAACAGACGCCGAAGGAAATGGAAAAAGTAACGTCGCCGAAAGCGCCTAGCCCGCGAAACTCGTGGGGATCGCACGTCGCGCCGCCTTCCGTTGGGAGGTTCGCGTATAACGAAGGCGGGTTTGGCGAGCCTCAACCCGAACCCAAATCGCCCGTGAAATCGCCGAAACAAGCCCAACACGTACTCGCGCCAGGGCAGTTCCGGTCGATGAGCGCGAAGAACGACCCGTCCAAACAACCCGTCATGCCGGTTCGGGAAAACAAAGATGAGCTGGCGCAAGCGCTGTTCGGGAGCGCGAAATCCATCTCAAGCGCGTCGTTTGGAAACGGCTCGGGTGGTGCGAACGGTGCAAGCAACGGAGCCCGGGACGTGTCAAAATTCAACAACGCGGGTTCGATCTCATCCGCGGATTACTTCAACGACGGGCGAGGCGGCCGGGAAGACGATTTCGACCTCACCGCCGGTGAACTCATGTCCAAGATGTCGGTGCAGGCCCGGGAAGACGTGCAACGCGTCAAGGCAGCCGCGAGCAGAGGCGCGCGAGCCATTGGGAACCTGATCAACGATTTGAAGTAGTGATTGGGTATACTATTATTAATTAAAACCGCTAAAATCCCAGGGTGACGCTCTGAATCTTGATGTCCACCGCGGGTTTGTCGTTCTTGTCTGTTTTTGTTTTCTCAATCGCGTGCACCACGTCTGCGCCTTTCGTGACCCGGCCGAACACCGTGTGTTTCCCGTCCAGCCAAGGTGTCGCCACGGTGGTGATGAAGAACTGGCTTCCATTTGTGTTCTGACCCGCGTTGGCCATCGACACGGTGTACGGCCGGTCGTGTCTCAAGTCTCGCGTGATTTCGTCGCCAAACTCGCCGCCCCAAATCGAGGTCCCGCCGGTGCCGTCACCGAGCGGGTCTCCGGTTTGCAACATGAACCCTTTAATCACTCTGTGGAAAATCAAGTTATCGTAGTACTTGTTCCTGCAGTGCGTTGAGAAGTTCTCCAGCGTTTTGGGACACTCATCGGGGAAGAGCTTGATGTGGATATCTCCAACTGTGGTGTGCAAAACACATGAACGGGCGGAGGATGCGTTGACTTCATTTGATCCCGCGGCAACTACCATGGAGTCGTGCGCCGCGGGTTTCTCGTTGAACACGTCCCGGCTTCCGCCCGTCGCGTCGTCCCCGTCTTCGGGCTCGCGTCTTGTGAAAAGATACAACCGCGATTTTTTGAACGCGCTGCACACCAGCGTCGGGTCCTTCTCCACCGCCATTTTGATGTCCTTGCCGCTTCCCCGGCTTCGCTTGTCTTTCTGAGGCACGCCTTGGAACATCGCGAGGCGCGCGAAGCGTTCCGTGTTTTCAACCTTGCCTATTATCCTGACGCACTTATTGGTTACTAAGTTAACTACCTTTATGCCGAGCAACGTGGCGTAGAGAATGAAGTTGCCGCTCTCGTCGAAAATCGCGTTCGGGTGGCCCACCGTGGTGTCCGTCAGCTCGCGGCCCAGTTCTCGGTCCACCGCGATTCGCCGGCCAAAGTCGATATCTTCCAAAGTATATTTCGAGTCGCCTGAACGTTGCGCGTCGTTGGCGCTTTCTAACGATTCGTCGATGACGTACCGGAGTTTGCCTGATTCGAAACGAAACACGCGGACTTTGCGATCAGGCCCGGTGGTTGTGAACTGCGAGCCGTCCGGGCTAATTTCAAGGGAAAGCGCTTTGGTTTTCGCCTTCGCCAGGGAAAACAAATCCGTATCGAGTTTGAACCGAAACGAAACAGACTCTTGAGGGAACTCATAATCCACGGGGCTCCAGTACTCGATAACCCCTTTATCGTCCGCTGATATGACAACCTGTTTTGTGGGGTTGTACTTCATCACACGCACTGCGCTCCTGTGCGTCTCAAGAATCTTCACAGGCTCAGAGGAAGCGGACGCGGTGTCGTATATAAAAATCTTTCCGCTCGAGTCGGCGACGGCGAGTTTTTGCTGCGCTTCGCCTTTTTTGTACACGAACTCGCACGCCATCGGGGTGAATGGCAACCGCAACATCAAGGTCATGTCGAAGTTCACCACGTCGTATATCTTCGCGGAGTTGTCATGCCCTATGGTTGCGCAGTACAGACCGTCCGCGCTGGTGCTTAAACCCACCACCGGTCCGACGTGCGACCGAAAATGTTTCACAAACTCCACGCCTTCGTACCTCTTCTTCCAAAACTTCAAATGCCCATCTTCGCTGCCGGTGATGAAGAAGTCCGTCCCAGGCGTCACAGCGACGCACGTCACGTCGTCCCGGTGCATGTAGCTCTTCTCGTACATCGCAGCGCACGGCATGGAGTCTAAGTATACTTGCTCGAACGCCAACGTCTTCTTCTTCTTCTTTGGGGGCATCGCCGGGCCGACTTCCTGGTCGTCATCTTCGTCATCCGCGGCGCCTGGAGGGGGGGGCGCGGGTCCGACCATGTCATCATCGGACTCCTCCTCTATCTCGCGCTTCGCGCCACCCTCAGTCGGAGCGCTCATGGCGAAGATCCACTCGCCGCGCTGTCCGTTGTGGCATAGGCACGACTCAAAGAAATTGCGATTAGATTGCGGCGGCTCACGAATAATCGCGGATGAAATGAAAAACTGCGTGAGAAAGTTTTTTTGACACGTGCGGTGCCGTACGATAAATCACAACAACCTCTCTCCTAACTCATCCTGCTCCAGTAAATGCTTTATCAGCGCGTCGTCCGACCCTGTGAGCCACAGCCCCATTTGTCGCGCCGTCGCGGCTTGTTCATCCTCCCCCCCTGTCTCGAACGCTCTCACAAAATTCTTCACAAGCTCATCATTTGGTTTTACAAATTCACTTCCGATGACGTCGTCGCTGACGAGGCGAATCGCTTCTCGCCAGGACCCGGTACGCGCGAGTCCACTCAAACAAGCGTTGATGAGCTGTATTGTGGGCTGTAAATTAAACGTTTTCGTCGCGTCGTCATACGCCGTCATGGCGAGCTCACTTTCCCTGGCATCGGCGCATAGACGCACCAAAGTGGTCACCGTCAGTTCCGAAACGTCCACTCCAAGTTCTCTTGCCGCGGTGAGTCGTTCCATGGCTCCAGGGAAATTTCCAGCAGCAGCGAAGCCCTCGATCAAGGTAGTTAACGAAACGTTATCACCGTGCACGTCTTTCGAAATATCATTCCTCGTCGCCAAGTACTCATCAAACGTCTTTGCGCCTCGCTGCAAATCTCCAGCCGCGACGCAGACACGCAGCAGCGCCGTGATCACCGGCGGCGTCGGGTCGACGCTAAGAAACTTACCCAGCTCAACAATCGCGAACGCCTGGTCCACCAGGTCTGAAGACAATTTTGATGGTGTGATGGTACCTTCTCCCTCTCTGTCGGAATCAATTGACCCCAAACCCTTTTGCTCGCCGCAGTACGCGGTGAGCAGCGACGCGATCGTGCACGCGTCCACGGGGACGCGAGATTCAATTGCGTCCATCAGCACGTCGAGCGCGTCGCCCGGCGGGAGGTCCCCTTTCGCGCACGCATCGAGCAACACGTTCACCACCACTGTATCGCACTCCACGCCGTTTTCCTTGCCTTGCTCGAACGCGGAACGCGCGAGGTCGCCCCGTCCGCTCCTGCCGCACGCTAGAATCACAGACGCCAACGAGGCTTTATCTGGTTTAAGCGCGTTTGCTTCACCGGCCAACATGTCGCTCCACAACGAAAGCGCGCCTCCCCAGTTCCCATCCCTGGAACACGCCGCCAAAGCGACGTTGGCGCAGTACGTTGTCATTTTTAACCCTCGTTCTGTGTTTGCTCGGTGGTACATGTCCAGCACGTCCGAAGACTTGCCTTTCGCGCTGGCGCTTGATTTGATTCCGAGCGCGACGGAGACGCAATCCACGTCCATTTGCGTTTCGTCAGCCCAGGCTTCTTCGAAAAATTGCATCGCCAAATCCCCCTCGCCGATCCCTGCGAGTACCTTTATGGTCGAAGTTACCGTGCGTTCATTGTGTATTCCCTTCCCCGCGGTCCACACCGCAACGGCGGCTTCTTTTGCGTTCAGTTTCACGGACGCGTCGAGTTGATTGTTATTCCAGCGCTGCGAGCCGTGATCGTTTACGTCCCGCAAACACGCGTTTAGCAAAACGTTCAGCACGTACGCGTCCACGACCCCCCCCCGACTCGTCCCTTCCCGTAGCATGGTCAGGGTTGGTATCACGTCCGCCGACGTGCGACACAAACCGCGCGCGAGAAGTGCCATGGTCACGCCGTTCGGCGCAGCTGGGCCTTTCGCCAGCCGTTGCCACACTTCCCTGGAGCGTTTCGAACCCTCTGGGCCCATCTGCACGGCGCCCAGCGCGAAGTTGTGCTGGCGCACGTTGAACCTGTCCACCACCCCACGGTTCACGGCGGCTTGATACAGACCCCACGCCGCATCCGACGCGCGCTCCGTGCGCATGTCCTTGCAGTCCGCGAGTACCGAACCAACGTCGCGCGCATCTGCGTTTGAGGCTAAACTTTTGGTCATAGATTCAGCCTCTGCAACCGCATCCAGGGAACAACGTCTGGACCGGGACGACCTGCCTCCTCCGCGACCACCGCGTGCGCCGCGACCGCGACCGCCTCTGCCCGAGGTGGACACGTCGCCGGAACGACCGCCCCGCTTTCCACGGCCTCCACCGTCGCCGCTGCCTCGTCCGCGCTGACAGCCTCGACCCTGGCGCTTCGGCGCATCTCTCGCGGCGGCCGAGACCGTCTCGAGACGCGTCGTCGTTCGTGCTCCGCGGTACCCCGCGGGGGCGAACTGGGCGAGACGAGACGTCGACGCCATCGCATCCCCACTGATGCGCGACCACGCGCCCACCGCGAGCGACATGGACCCCGCGCGTCTCG
>TARA_B110000977_G_scaffold201849_2_pt1 | contig 20808 bp, 11 predicted proteins | sample TARA_B110000977 | Tara Oceans TARA_B110000977 (sample SAMEA4397798) | marine metagenome | biome: Polar Biome; feature: [SRF] surface water layer (ENVO:00010504); material: water (ENVO:00002006), including particulate matter (ENVO:01000060) such as... | depth 5 m | reverse complement strand
GGGGGGGGGCGACCGCGGAGTCGCGCAGCCTATTGGTTTGGGGTGGGGTCAGGGGGGTATAGGTGGTCAGCATGAGTGAGCAATTAGTCATAGTGTTGTTGGTTCGATCGATCACTGTTTGCATCGAGATTTCTCGCGCGACATACATCCGTCTTTTCTTCGGATGGATGTCACGCCGGCGAACGCGTCCCGGTTGGCGACGCGACTACTGCACCGTCTGTGGGTGCAGCTCACGTGTTCCAACGACACGTGTCACACTCGTTCCAATGCTAATTGATTAGAAATAAGTGTCTCTCGACGTACCAGAGCTCGCGGTTCGCAGCCTTGACGGTGAGGGAGGCTCGCGATGAGACGCCGGTGCGGGCGGGCGCGGCGAACGCGGCTCTGGAGCCGGCGAACTGCGCCTTTGCGCCGCGCACGGCGCGCACCGCGGTGACGGAGGAGGTGGTGAGAGCAGCCATCTTCGCAATTAAATGGAAGTCTGGGGGTTGTGTGCGGTAATGGTTCCGAGGTGGAGGTTGGTGGAGCTGTTAGCGGCATCGCAAAACGAGAAAAACTTTCGCGAAGCAAAACGCTTTCCTATTGGTGCAGAACAGATTCTGTGCGAGCTCTTCAGGGTCTATTAAATCCCCAACCGCGCCATATAAAAAAGTAAAAATCCGAGTCATCGGCGCGCATCACGCAGTTAGAGGTTTTTCTCCAAGTTTGGATGAGAGGTTTTTGGGGTTTTGGTTCCTTCCCGACCACGTCGCCATTCCATCCGCACCGGACTCTGCGATGTCCGCCTCTCTCTGCATGTCGATGACCAGCCTCGCGGTGTCGGGCGCTGGCCGCGGCACCGTGCGTGCACGCATGGGTCGCGCCGCGGCGAGCAAGGGCGCGGTTGCCAGTGGCAGCGCGTTCTTCCCTGTGAAGCAGTCCGCGAAGATGACCATGAAGTCGAGCCTAGCGGGTAAGTTGCCCACCATGGCCAGACAACTTCCGAACGTGCACACCGAATGCTTGACACCGAATTTGGACGTGACGGCAGTTTCGATACGCACACCACGCAACGGCGTGTCGTGTGACTCGCTGCGAACGTCGCCAGGAGTTGGGCCTCGTCTTCCCCGACCTCCAATGGGTGTCGGGAAAAAGCGTCGTCCGCGGATTGGCTTTTTCGTTGGCAATTTGAGAGCCAAATCTTATCCTACCCCGTAACCTTTGCTGACCTTTCTCCATCTCTCCCGACTTCTCTCTCCTCCTCCCTCAGGTGTTGTGGTGCCCCGTGCTGTGGCGATTCGCAAGCCGACCGGCGGCAGAGGCGCGTTGGTGGTCATGGCGGGCGGTAGGTCCCTTGGGTGCACCCTGCACGGCACGCGCCGCGCGCGGGCCAGGACCTCGGGCTTCCGCGCCAGGCTTGCCACCCCCGGCGGCCGCAGGACCCTGAAGCTCCGCAGAAAGAAGGGACGCAAGTACCTCGCGCCTGCGGGGGCGCCCAACATGTGGAACAAGGCGAAGCGCAAGAACCTCAAGTAAGTGACGGGAATTGAGATCTTTCGGGGTTAGCCTGGAGAGTGACTTTACTAAATAGCTGGGATTCTTTGTAATAGCGATACGTAATGCGTGTGACTAATTGCCCATTCAAAAAATAAACTCTAGCGGATACCTCAGAACCGTCAAACCTTCTCTACTCTAGATGTGTTCCAGCTCTTCGTCGCTGGACATGAACTCGTCGTCCTCGGCGTACGCCCTCTGTTGCTCCCACAGCCGCTCGGAGGTTTCCTCGAGCTCGTCGTCGTCCACGCCCCACGCTCTTAAAGCCGCTTTGCCTGTAGCGGATTTCGACGCTCGCTGCCATCCAAGGCGTACGTTGCTCAGCACGGCACCGTAACTCGCGCTGCTGCGAAGCCGGGCTGTAGCACTCACGAATTTAGGCATTGCTTTCTCACCTCCAAAAACGTGCGGAAACGTTAGCGGTACCGGCAGCGGCGCTTCGGTGACGCACCGGAGACGCGGACAGCGGTACCGCTCCAAACGAATTGCGGCGTCTAGTGCAAGGGATGCTTCGGCTGATGAAGCGTGTCTGGACTGTTTGCCCACAGACGCCCCAAGGCCTCCAACAGTCACCCGGGCGCCTCTTGAAATGTAAGTCTCCGCTAAAGGCTCGTCCTCGTCTTCTGATTCTGAATCGTCGTCGCGTCGGTAGCGTGAAGCGTCCACGACTCGTCCGCCTCGGTCGCCCCGCGCGCCCGGGGTAAGCCCTGCAAATTTAGACAAGGGAGCACACGCTGCGGTGCGTCGCGCAGCTTCGTCCGCTTCCGCCAGCTTGCCGCTCGCGGGTGCGCCCATACCTCCGTTCCCGCCGCCAACCGACCCCGCGTCCGGGTCTAAAACAAGCGACGCGGAGACAAATGGCCCTCCTGTGCGTTGAGAGAGGTGCCTGGCGACGGTGCGCATGTCAGCCGCACCAGAAGTAGTAACCCCAACCGCTCGGAACGAGCTGCTTGTGATGTCCATGTACGACGCGGCGAGCGCGGATGAGCGGTACCGGTTATTCCCTTGCGTTCCAGTGAACCCTGTAGGCAGCGCCGTAACGCTTTTCGATTTCGCAACTGTATCGCCATCAACCGGCAAGTACGCGTCCGTCATCGGCGCCAAATCAGCGCACGCCAGCGCGTCGTTCAGCATCCGGTACCTGGCCGCGTCTGCGTCTGCGCTCTTTTGCGTGCTTGTTTCTCGGCCGCCCCCTGACCCATGACTCGAGTCCGAAGGTCGGAGACTAAATGCCCATACACATTGCGTCGGGTACTCGTCTTTGATTTCTTTTATCGCGGTACTTGTTATTCCCCCAAACCCGGATAGGTCTTCACTGGCGATTTGAAACCCATTCAACCGATCGCACTCCTCCGCCCATTTGCGAATCACGTCTCGGATGTCTTCTCTGCGATCCTGACTAATTGCCCACTGCGTCCCTTCCCCGAACCCAGCGAAAGAATCGATCCCGCTCCAAACGCCGTCCAGAAGAAAACATGAACGGGGGTGGTACGCCGCCTTGCTAAAGTCGCTCCAGCTCTTAGCTTGGTGTTCTAGTTGTTCCGCGGCTTCGGCGAGCTTCGCAGCAGCCAATGCTTCCTTTTCTCGTCGAAGCTTTCGTTTCTCGGCGAGTTCCTCGTCCGTAAGCTTCGGTTTAGTTTTTTTAGTTTTCTGGTTTTGGTTTTCGTTCGTCTCGTTTGTAACCTCGAGATGTGCGGCCATGCGATTGCGCAACGCTTCCATGGGGTCTGTTGAGTTGGGGTCTGTTGAGGAGTAATTCGCAATACCCTCATCGCGCCCCCACTTGCCTCTGCGTCCGGAACGGTCATCATCACCGTCATCGCCGTCGTCGTCGTCCGTCGCGTCTCGTTCGTCCTCGTCGTCTGTTTCGTACTCCTCCCAGTCCTCCTCCAGCTGCTTCACGAACTGACTTTTGGAGTTTACTTCACCATGAATCATCTTCACTTTGGAGTCGTCCCAGGTGGTGATTAAAGGGAGCTCTGAACCGGACATAGACATACCGTCTCCGTACAGATACCCGTCCTTACTCGCGCCGCTCCCGCCGCGCATCTCGAAATATACCATCCTTGGTGTGTACGTCGCGGTTCCGTCGTTAGTTTCGCCAACCCTGTACAGCACTTGCGAATCGAGGTTTGCGTATGCAGACGCGTGTGCATCGTCACTCTCCGCGAGGCCGATGGTTTCATCCTGTGGAAGTATTAGGGGGGAGAGAGGTGAGCGGCGGTGTCTTGAGAACGCGCGAGATCTCACGAGTTTTCGGAGTTGTTGGAAGACTATAGACGTCTACAGAGTCTCGTCTACAGTAGTGTGATAACCTATCATACTATACGTACCTGAAAGTTCCAGAAGTGCGCGCCGCACCAGTTCGCGTACCCGCCGAACTGCAGGGTGATGACCTCGCCGGGATGCGCCATCGCCGCTCGGGAAAGTGTCTCGGAAAGTGTCATCTCTTCGTTTCACGTGAGTTTTTATTAACTAATTCTCAGAATTTCAATTCATTCGAGATCGCGCGCGTCCGATGAGCGCCATCGAGGGCGCTGGCGACGCTCCTGATGGCGGCGGCGGGGGCAGCATCCACCCCAGTGGCACGAACGCCACGGAGGAGGATGGGGACGTGGAGCCTGGAGGGGGTGAAAGCCCCAAGATTGGTGACCGCATTTTGGTGGGCGGCGAGGGCGGTGATTACGTCGCGCACACGCTTTCCACCGCGCAGGACGTGGGGGAGGCGATTCGCAGAGTTCAGGTTGAGGGCGGGTTAGGTGCGAGCGGAAGTGGCAGTGGCGACACCGTTGTTGACTTTGAACCGCTGCTCGGTCTGCTAGGCCAGCTAGGCATGACCCGCGCGGAGGCGTACCGCCAAATTCTAGATGATTCCCTCGACGCGTTGCTCCAAAAAATAAAAAGCGATACAATGAGCCAAGGCACTTTGCTCAGCTTGTTAGATGCGAGCTTCAGATACGTCACGATCGAGGAGCTAAGAGTAGTGCCACTTGCTGCGCTTGAACGGCTCAATCCAGTCCCTTCATCCTATTTGAAAAACATAAGCAAAGACGTTGAACTATTCCGCCGGTTACCGATTGAAACGCAACGGCAGTGCTGGGCGTTGAAACCCACGTTGTTGCGCCGGCACGCCACGCCGATCGTGGTGAACTTCGCGGACGAAATCGCCACTGTGGTTAGGAATTTAGATGCGGACGTGTTGCTGGCACCTCTGAATAGAAGTGAAAACTGGTCGGTATACCCTCCAGGCGGCGCCCCTCCCGGAGCAGAAGAGAAAAAACAAGGCACCCCCTCCGGTTTACCCCGAAAATCCTTACGCGCCGCCTCGGCGAGTACGACTAGATTACGAAAAATCGTGGGAAGAGAGAAGAACCTGTACCTGACGATCACGGGCGTAATACAGGCGCACTACGCAGAGCACGGCTTGCCTGCTACCTGTGCGTTGCGCTCGCAGCTGTTGATGTCCGCGCACGACGACGAGCTAGTGGACCTGTGCGCCGCGGACAAGTGCCACCGGCTGGCGTGGCTAGCGGACGCGTGCGTGCGGGACAGGTGTTTGGATGGCAGACGTGTTGCGGAAATCCTGGCCATTGTGAAGCAGCTCGATTTCGACAGCCGAGCGGGTGAGCGAGAAGCGTTGAAACTGAAAGAAGCGGAAGCGAGACGACTGAAGAAAGAAAAACAAGTAGCGGCGAAGAAAAGTACGAACGTGACGCGCTCAAAAGGCTTATCTGCGCTGAAAGTAACCTTCGGGATGAAAAAGAAACAGCCTGAAGATTCAGGGGTTGTTCCTGAGTTAAATGCACCAATGGATGTACACGAAGGCATTGACAGTCAGGCTGCCCCTCCATCCCAGCCTTCCCCTGCTTTGAAGATCAAAATCACCCCCCCTGTCGCGCCTCAAAGCGTGGCTGGGAACGACAGCGAAAATGGGGTGAGCGAAGACGGGGGTCCAACGGGCTCAATTTCACGCGCGGAAGCGTCCGGTATCACGGCGAGCGCGAACGAGAACCGCAACCCGCTAGGCGGCGTGGGGATGATCCTAAGGGATCCGCCTGTGCTGCACCTTCTGCTGCACGAAACCTGCCGCACCCTGGAACTCACGGTGGAAGCCGAGCTGGTTCCGAAAAAGGAGGAACGGCTGAAGCATTTAACTGATTTACTGGCGGTGGCTTGCGGGGCGCGGCGAATGACGAGAGATGTTCGCCCCACCTTACCCAACGCACCGCCAGCCGCGATGTCCGAGTTCTACCCGATTTTAGCGGAGATGATCCTGGAAGCCATGCTGCGGGATGCCGGGGGGGAGGAGGAGGAGGAGGAAGAGGTCGTGGAGGTTGAGGAAACCTTACCTTCACAAGATGACACAAAAATGGATGAGGATGGAGAAATCCAGGGTGACCAACCTAGTCAACCTACACCCAGTCAACCTACCCAACCCACTGCTCAACCCGCTGAACAGCTAACCCCTCGCGTTACGAACCTGGCGCGTTTGATGGGCGCGAGCGACGTGATTCGCAAAGTCGCGCTGACGCACGCGTTGCGCCGGTTGCGAAAAAACGACGCCACCGGCGCCAAGGAAATCCTCACCGCCGCTGCTTTTGGCGGCGTCCCTGACTTCGCGGAAGAAGATCCGTTCGCGGTGACGCTGGCGAGGCGAGTGAGTGCGATGTACACTGGTGGTGCTGGTGGTGCTAGCAGTCAGAAGAAAGGTACTGACACACAAAAAAGAAGGTCGGTTGGTGATTCGTTTTGGCACGCCGCTGTTAAGGGCGTTTTGATTCCCGCGTGCGTCGGCGGCGTCGAAGCGCACGAAGAGGTTTTGAGGCTTTTATTATCGGTGTCTGGTTTATTATCGGATGAATTGCTTTGCTCATTGATCGAGATGACGTTAACCACGACCCGAAAGTCCCGCAAGCTTTTCAAAAAGAGGGTGAAGCACGTGGGGTACGAGCACGAGCCGCCGACTTCTGGAAGGGGGGTGGTTGGAGGCCGGTCAATCGGCGCCAGTAAGTTGAATTCATTTTCCAACCTGGGAAATAATTCCAGACTGGGTTCAAGTGCTTCACTGGGAGGCAGTCACACAGACCTGAGAGGCGGTCACATTTCTGACAAAAATCTAACATCCTTCGGCAACATCGCTTCCGACACGGACGGAAACGCAAGCGTCAAGGGCGCTCCACAAGGGGGCGTGGACGGCGTGCGCGCGACGTACCAACTGTTGGCGCAGCGGTGCGCCTCGCGGTTAACCCCAGAGACCGTCCCTCGGTTACACGAGTACCTCGCGCGAAGAGACCGCAAGGAAAGCAAAAGGAACGCGAAAGATGGCGAGGGAGATGACGTGAGTGGAGACTTCAGGACGTTCTCGCCGGCGTTGACGGGGTAGTGACTGTAAAAAAAACAACTTCTCACTAAAATTGGCCGCGGGTTTGACAGCAATCCGAATCTCATCAATTATCTCTGCATTGGGTGTGGCGCCGGCGCGGTGCACGCCAGTCCGGGACAGCGCGCGCGGGGAAGTGCCGTCGCTTCCGTTGGTATGGCGGGTAAGTCCGCGTCTGCGGCGAAGGGCCGTGCGAAGCTCGAGGCGTTTAAAGCCGCGCGCGCGAAAAAGGCGGACAGGGATGGGACGGTGCCTATCCCTGATGCGACGCCTGTGGTGATCACAGCGGCAGCGCCTGTTGCTGTCCCCGAGACGGCGAAACCTACGGTCACATATGCTGTAGGTGTTCACGTTCCGCCAACACTGGCGGTGTCGTACGAATCACCTCCACGACGCGGACCGGACCTGCGTCCGTCCGCTCCTCAAACAATCCCACTACACGTCCCCACTCCCTCTGGCTCTTTGTCCTCCGCGTACGCCGCGATTGCGGACGAGTACCTTCCCGAGACGAGAGATGGAGTTGTTCCTGAGACAGGTCCAGAGGCTGTGACAGGAGTTCAGGGCGACGCTACCAGGGAAACCAGCACACAACCTGTCCCGAGCCTCGACCCGAACGTCATGCAAATTGCGAAGAACCAATCCCCGGAGAAACAAAATTGGGATCCACAAAAGGGCATATCCCAATCGATCGATGACTTGGGTGACTTGGAGCCTCCTCCTTTCGTATCTCCCTTCAAGAAAGACCTCAAGAAAGATTTCAAAAGTGTTTATGACATCTCACGTAGTGGACGTGCCCTGGAGCCGTTCGCCCCCACGCTCACATCGACGCCATTGTTACGGTTCGAGACGCGAGAAAACTTCGGAGCCACGACTAAAACTTCCGATGCGTCCACCACCGGTCGCGAAAATGAAACGTCCTCGTTGGATGAGTACTTTTTGAAACCCAATAACGAGCGTAATATACACGAGTCAAAAAACATCAGTTCCTTCGACGACTTCAGGACAAGCCGTTCTGCTGAAAATCAAGATGAAGTCACAGCTCTTCAGAAAGTCATAGAGGACATGACTAGCGAGCGCCTGGCGTTTCAAAGGGGTTTAGACAAACAACACGAGTTGATGCAAACGTTGAGCGAGGAGAATCTGGAATTGACGGAGAAGGTTAACGAATATGCGAGGGATATGGGTGCGTTGAGGGACACGGCGGCTCGATCGGGCGCTGCTATCCGAGCGAGGGACGACGCGTTGGCGATCGCTGTGGAGGAAAGAGACAGTGCGAACGCCACCGCGCTTGACGCGCACGAACGGGCGAGAAGGTCTGCAGTAGAAACTGTGGAGTTGGAAGAGAAACTTCGAGCAGCTAGGAACGAATCCTTGCGTTTAAGCCGGTTGATGGAAACGGAACACAGTGAGCTGGACCGCCGCGACCGAGCCGCTCGAGCCGCGGTACACGACAGGGACGAGATGGCCAACGTCATCGAGGGGTTCCGGCGCGAGCGGGAGTTTCTGCGGGCGAAGCTGAGGGACGCGGCGCGCAGGGAGGAACAGGACATGGAAAGGGACCTTTTGAATCGAAATGGAGACTCCGAATCCGAGGACAACGAGACACCGACAAAAGAAACGCGAAGGCAATTGACCCTGAATGACACACTGAATGACACTGAACAGGAAGGAACTCCAAATGAAAACACACCAGGTCCTTCTGGCTTCTTTCACTTCGTGAGCCGGGAATCGAGGGGCGATGAAAGCGTTTCTGCAAACGTCGGCAACGTAGGCGAGGACCAGCTGCGGTTGGTTGATAGCATTCACGCGTTGTTGTCAGAAGTGGAGGTTGAGCGTGGACGGGCGAAGACGGCTTTAGAAAAAACAAAAGAACGTGTAGCGAGTCTGGAACGGACGAACGCGGAGCTGGAGCGGCGGCTGGCGGGGCGGCGGGAAATGGGGAAAGCTTCAAATGAAACTAGCGCGAATCGAGACTCGGATACCGAATCTGATGATTCAAATTCGGGTCACGACGACTCGTATATAGACGAAGACGCGTGGAGCGATGACGAGGTGGGTACGCCTGTGCGGAAAAGAGGGTTCCTGTCGTCGCTCAATCCGTTCGGGAGGAGAAGATGACATAGGTAACCTATGTAGTGTGAGTGAATGAGCATTAGGTCTCTTGCAAAACTGTGCTCTCCTACAACCACTGCGGACTCCCGACGTTCTCGAAGATCCGGATTTCCCCCGAGTACCCCGCGGTTATGACGATCTGCCCGATGGCCATCCCCGCTGCGAACGCCCTCTCGCCCTCCGCCTTGGCTTTCGCCGCGTCGTCTCTGGCTTCCTCACGTTGCACGTCGATCGGGGTTTTTTCAGCCGCGTCGAAACCAACGGCGCCCGACGGCACTTCAGTCGCGTGTTTCCCGTTCTCACCCGGTTGCCCGTGGTTTCCCTTTGCAGTGGGAGACCGCTCTTCCCCTGAAAACGGCGATTGCGGCCCGCCTCGGAACAAAGCTGCCGCCGCGGCAGATGTTTGGATGTCGCTCTTTGCCGCTTCCTGTGCTTTAGCGATTGCGGCTGCCGCTTCGCCTTGCCTAGCTTCTCTTACTCCCCTAGGGGCAAACAACGCCACGGTGGTGATATCGCACTGCGCTGCGAATTGCTCATACGAGCTATGCTTGTCTCTCCTGTAACCCGTGTAAATCGGATTAATCGAAGGCACGAACGAGTTCACGGTACTCCACACGTACACGTTTTCGTCTTCGCTCCCGCACACGATAAACTCGGCGCCTGGCGAGAAGCTCGCTCTGATTTGGCTGTTGTTGTTCTTGTGGCCCTTGTACTTGCACGCCAAGGTGTACCCGTCATAGACGCGAATGCGAGAGTCATTACTAGTCACTAACAGCTTCCGGTCATCTCCAGGCATGAAACTCAGCCCGGTGATTTTCTTGCCGCTCTTCTTGTGACTGCCTCTGGAATGCTTCACTTCGAGATGCGTCAAGTACTCAAACCTCACACCGTCCATCGCGTAGAAGTGACACTTGCCCTTGTACGACCCCGCGGCCGCAACGGATCCGTCTGAATTAAAGCTAGCAGCAGTCACCATCTCCCCGATGTCCACCCAGTCCGCGACTCTGTGATCCGGGATACTCCAGAACCGCAACTTGCCATCCAGGGACCCGGATAGAAAGTATTTGTCGTTCAGCGGGTGGAAGTCAATCGCGGTGACGAAGTCTTGGTGCGAAAAAATGCGAAGGCACTCGTCCATGGTGACGTACCACAGCCGCACGGTTTTGTCCATAGAGCTAGATAGCAGCCAGTCCGTGTGCGACCAGCACAAGTCAAGAATATCACCCCGGTGCCCTCGGTACTCGCGCCGCGGTTCGCTCTTGAAGATCTCGTCGCCCCGGATTTTGTAGGAAGTTTTTGAGGTATTTTTGTCCGCGTCATTGTTGTTTGCTTCTGAGTCTGTCGGAGACGAGGGATCACTACTTTGTCCGACACCACTTCCATCAATTAAGTCAAGCTCCCACACTCTGACAACTCGATCCTGCCCCGCCGTCGCTAAATACCGCCCATCGTGGTTAAACTTCATCGTCCACACCGCTTCGTCGTGCGCACGGAGTGTCTGCGCGCGGCGCATCTCCGTGAACTCCTTGTACATCTTGCGGTTCACCTGGACCTTGACGGTTGGGTGGGTAGGGTGGGTATGTAGTGGGTCGTCGTCGTTAATTGCTTCACCAGCTGTGTCGTTATCAGACTGATTGCCCATAGGGTCGGATGGCGAGCTCGGCGACATCGGTGCACTTGGATCACTACTCTGCAGATGCGTCTTCTTCAGCTCCTCCGCGTACCGACTCGCCTCCGCGAAGCGCTTCGTCATCCACCGGCCAGGGTTGCGGCCGAAGGGTTTCTTGTCTTTCTTGAAATCTTTCTCTGAGGTGGACGCGTCCGCGTCAGGTTTGGACCCGCTCGGTCTACCCGACGCTTCGTCACCACCCTCATCGCCCCGCTGCCGCTGCTCGCGCAAGCTCATCTCCCGCATCAGCGGCGACAGCCCTAAACTCTCTTCAAGTTCCTTCACCGGGACATCTCTTCCGGACTGAAGGTCACGAACCACGGTGGGTGTGTTTCCCGTGTCTGTTTGCCCACTGGACCCTCTTCGCCCGCCAATCATCACATCCGCCGCCGCTTCGTCCACAATGTATTCGCGCCCGGTGTCCAGATCCTTCAAACGAAACGCGGTGCTCGGGATTTCCGCTTCTTTTGAGGAGTCATTAGACCCGTCAACAGTTCCAGGTGGTGTGGACAGCGTGGACGGGTTTTTGTGTGTCCCCGGGGACGGCGACGCTGCGCGCGGAGACGACGCGTTTTGTGTTGAATCCTGGTCAGGATTCTTCGCCTCCCCGTGCTCCCCCATGTCTCCATCCCCTGGCTCGTCCCCCTCACCCTGCGTGGACGGCATCGTTGCGATCAGGTGGGATATTTCCAGCGAACCGTGCGACGCGAGCGCCGCGGGTGAGGCGTGTGCGTCCGAACCGGTGGTCTCCGTCGCGTCGCCCGTCGGATTCTCCTTCAACGTTCGCGTCAACCACGACGGCCCAGGCAGCTCCATCGGGACGTCTTCCTCGGGGTCGAAAAACTCGTCGTCACTGGACATCTCGGACAGGTTTCCCGCGTCCACATCGTCGCACGACATCCTGAACCCACGCGTCTCCACCAAGCCTTTCACCACACTGCGCTTCGTCCCTTTGTCACGCACACGCTGGATCTCGTTGAAATGGCCAGACAGGCGCTTTTCCTCCCCAACTGTACACTGAGAGTGGGACGCAAGGAACACGGAAATGTCTTCTCCGCGCGACTCGACCGCGATCCGTCAGTCGTTACAAAAGGATATCTCCTCGCACCGATCTCCGAGGCGCCGCGCGCGCGAGAATACCGTAGGGATCGCGAGCGCGTGTCAGACAAGACAAAGACAATCTTCTGCAAGGTTGTAGAATAACGCTAAGCAGACAGAAAATAACTGTTCCGCCCCTTTCAAGCTTCGCAGTGTGAAAGGCTCCCCATGGTGAACCTCGACGCGGATAACGCAACTCGCGCCGGTCAAGTTGAAAGGTGTTACCGTTTGCTCCGAGAATGGCGCCAACTCTGCTTTTTTCCACGACCTCTCGCGAAAGCACGCAATTTCACGCGCGTACCGGTACGGCGCGGGCGTGGCATCGCGACTTTTACTGCTCTCCCTGAGAGAACCCACCTTTTCGTCGACGACGCGCGTGTTTGCCAGGCGAAGGAGGTTGAGGCACTGACCGTCTCTGCGTCCTAGAGATTGTGGGTGCCTAGATTCGCGCTTGAGGTGATTCGTGTTTGGCCAACCCCACTATGGCCAACTACCACTACCTGTCCCTCGCGCAGGCGTGGGGTACGAACGAGAAGCTGTTGAACATCTACGGCGTCATCACAAGAGTGGACATCCCACGACCGTGTAACAGAGGCACTGATTACAAGCAACGCGTGTGGGTTACCGACCAAAGCGCGCGTGATATAAATTTCGGCAACAACATCAACGATGACGAAAATCAAGGCAACCAATCCAAGGACGTGATGATCATGTTCTTCGGGGACCGGGATATGTTACTCACGAACACACGAGAGGGTGACATCATACGTATCCACCGCTTGGAGAAAGGCGAGTGGCAAAAGCGACCGCAGTTTGTGGCGAAAATCGGAATCATACGCGGGGGGTCGGGCGCGGGGGGGCTCGCAAGATGTCACTTTTGTTTGTTCAGAGGATACGCGCAGACGCCGGCGGAGGAGCCTTTACCCGAGGAGCCCTATCAAACCTCCTCCGTGAAATACACGTTCAATGTGACTGACCGACAGAACGTGAAGACGTTACGTACCTTTATCGGTCAAAGTAGTTTCCGGGAAGTGGCGTTGGACAACCCGTTCACGGTTGCGATTTCGCACATCCTGCAAAACGATCCCACGAAAGTAAACAACGCGGATCAGTACGATCTGCATTGTCGGGTGTTGGAGGTGAAGGTGTTTCCCGACGGGCGGGTCATTTTGGTTGTCTGGGACGGGTCAGATAACAAGCCGTTCCCGCCTGAATTAACGAACAACGGAGGGGGGGGGTACGACGAAAGTCAACAGAGCCAAGACGGCGCGTCAAACTCGCTGCAACAGTACCCTTCGTTTTTCTGGTCCCCGTTTGAAGCTGCCGACAACGTGACCCCCGAGTCCCTGAAACAGTACGAAACACAGGAACTAGGATTCCCCGTCCCTAAACTAGGCTCCGCGTTCCCAGTCGTCATGAGGAACTTCGACGTCAAAGCCGAGGACCTTCCCACGAAAGGGAGCTGGATCCGGTTTATGAAACTTTCCAGCTGGGTGCGGAACGGACAGCGACAAGGGTTGTTCACGCAGCACTCCTCGTGGGCGCCGTCGCAGCCCAACCCTTCGTTCCAGGAAGCGTACGCAGATCGGTTGAGTAAACGCGATGTGACGATGTGGGCCCCGGATGCGATTGCGTCCGAAGGGCGGGAGGGGAACATGCGCGCGTTAACGACCACGCAGTTTGGAAACGTGCCGCTCTCGACGTTGCGAGAAGTGCTGATGTCCCCGGCGCCCGGGCGGTTTCGGGTCGCGGTGCGCGTGGTGGGACACGCCCCGAAGGACGTGCACGACTTCTGCACGCAAGATGTGGCGAATTTATCTCAAAACGGTGCCGCGGAGTGGGGCTTCAATTTGAGTCTAGCGCTGGAGGACGCTACGGGAAGACTGGACGTGCGCCTAGCGCCCCCCGAGAGCGATCAGTTTTTCCACGGTATTCCGCCGTGCGACTTGTGGGAATCGAGTACCACGTACGACCGGGTGTTGGCTAAAATGAAAGCGTTAGTGAGCCACGACATCGCGCAACCAAGACAAGGCTGGATCACGGTGTGCATAATGAGCTATCTGATTCCCGACGGGAACTCCAAAAAAAAGAAAGCGCCGGTGAAGCGATGTTTCCAGATTTTCGGGACGAGCGCGATTGGATGAGGATGAGACTGTTTGCCTGTGGAATACATTGAGAGATATATTGAGATATTGAGATTGGCACTACTCTCATCAGTGTCTTCAGAAAGATTCAAAGCTTAAAGGCGCTACACCGCACTACCAACCCTCTCTACTTGACGAAGTTCGAGACGTTTTCCAGCCACCGCGTGTACTCCCGCTGTTCCTTGTCCACGTGCACCTCCGCGATGTAGTTGGCGAGGTCTGAGTCGACCCCCCGGACTTCCAAGTACTTGTGGAACTCCTCCTGGACTGATTCGTCGAGCTCGTCGTAGTTGGGGCCGGGGTAGGAAGAGAAGTAGGACTCGTCGTCGTCCAGGTCATCGGTGTCATCTGACGACATATTCAGCTGTTCATATCGAACGTTCCTCACCTCGACCGTTTCACCATCCGTGGCGCACGAAAACTCCAAGCCCTCATGCCCATCCCCTCTGCTCACAGAAACTGTGAAGTGAATCGTGACGTCCTCGTCCTCCTCCTCGTCATCAACGACCATTTCTTCATACTCGTCTTCGTACGGATCTTCAGTGGCGTTGAAGGTGACCGCGATTTCCTCATCCTGGCCGAAACTTCGCACCAACGTGATCTCGCAATCGCCGTCGGATTCGATGATCTCGAATGGGGTGGGTGGGCCTTTGGCTACTACGTCAGACGGGGTGTACGTCGTCCTTTCGTGCTCAAGCTCCTCACCCAGGACTTGCGACAAGCCCTTTTCGCCTGTAGCAGGGGGGGTTTCGTCGGAAGAGGCGTGGGAAGATGCGGTAATGCCACGCTCGAAACGCGATGCGGCGACTTGGGCCACGGCCGAGGGCGCTGTTCGAGCCCCCACCGCGTATTCGCCGGCATAGAACGCGCCGCGGCTGAACGTGCCGGTTGCGGGTGCGACCGCCGCGCGCGAAACCGCGCGGCGGAGCGAGTGGCGTGCGGCGTTGAACATCGTGCCTGCGCGCGAGGAACAGTACTGTTCAGGGGGCGATGCAGGTTCATAGACTGTCAAAAACAGGGCTTGGGCGAAAAGGAGACCAAAACATGAGAATAAAGAGAATCACAATCCTACGCCTCTCTCTCCCTCTCCACTACATTACGACACCCCCCCGGTCGGCCTTGCGTTCTGCGCCACCGCCCGTCCAAGCCTGCACTCCAGCGAGGCTTCTTCCCGCGGGTCTACTGTTAAATCGCACGACTCGTAAAGCTCCTTCCCCTCCGCTAATTTTTCTGGCGGCACTTCTTCTAAGAATGAAACGATCGAAGAATCTACGAGGTTGAAATATTCAGCTGGACTTTTGAAGTCTACCTTTACCCTGGCGTTGTTCGCCATCAGCATCGCCTCTGTAGTGCTCACACTTTGAATGATGTCCTGCACCGCGTACGGGTCAGCGCCGTAGGCTTCTGTGAGCGCGGGGAGCGCTCTCTTTAACGGACCGCTGATTCTTGTAGACGCTTTCGTGGACAACTGCGACAAGTCACACGGAAAAACGGGAGCAGGGCAGGTTTCCGAGAACAGCTCCATCTGGTCTAAAACGTCTTGAATGCACGCCCGTACGGCGTACACCACCGCGATGGCCTGAATAGGGTCCTCGATTGGGGTATCCAGGTCCTTGTTGAACATCGCCACGGCGGGGAGAGGGGCAACGAGAGATTCCATTGAAAGTCCTCCGAAAACAGCGCTCGCAAGCGCGGTGCCGGTTGTCAGGCGGAACAAGCCGCGACGGGTGTGTGTGGAGTCGTTCGATGATGACTTAGTGTTCTCGCAAGACGACGAGTTTGTCTTGGCGCGGACAGTAACAGTGACGCCTCTGTGACGGCAACGAGACACCACGTCTATCGGTTTCGAAGTGCCGAAAACTCGAGCGGTCGAGCCGCCGCGTGGCGCGGACCTCACAACGCCCTGCGAAAGCGCCACAACGGGCATGCTGGTGACCGCCAACATAGTGTCTGTTAGACGCGGGCGGTGAAGTCCAGGGGATGACGCGCGGGTGCGTTATGGCGACGTCGATGGTAACCCATCTTATCGGAGTCGTCGCGTCAGCATCGGAAATCACTGCCAATTTTTCCCTCAGCGCCTGGATGGTGCATGTTCTGGGATGTCCCCTGCGTTGATTGTCTATTGACGGTCTGTGGACGATTACTAGTTCCGACGACATTCGAGGCGAGCAAAAACCCGAAAGTCGAAAAAGCGCAAAAGGAGCCGCCGCATCCCTACTCCCCACACAGCAAAGATGCAAGCCACCAGTGTCCTTCCGACGCTGGCGCGCTCCACTGCGCCGCGCTTCGGCGCCAGTCCCGTGCCGGTGCCAAAGCAGTTAGGGTTTAGGGTTCGGCCCTGTGCTGCTCGTCTCGCCGCGCGCAGATTCATAGAAAATCGCCGCCGCCCCACAGTCACCACCGCCGCTTCGCGCTCGTTAAACGAGTTCCCTGTGGCGGACCGCCGCGCTGAGCTCTCCAAGATGACCATGGCACAGCTCAAGCCGCTTTGCAAGGGCAGCGGTTTGAAGCAGGGAGGTAAGAAAGGCGAGCTAGTGGACCGTTTGTTGGAGAACGAGTTCGGCACCACGGATGACGAGGCGGATATCGACCCGAGTGAGGACATTGTTGGCTTGGCCACGGAGTGGCGCCGCGGGCGCGCCACAGGCGCGGGCGTGTCTTTCACCGAGATGGACACGATCGAGCGGGCTATGAAAAACTCCGGGTTCGTGGATGAACGGGGAGCGGACGCGGCGTTCAGCAGCCAGCAAGGGTTTGAAGACGGGGGTTACTCGCGCTCGTCGGAAGCACGTGGCGATCAGAATGTTAATCAATCATCCGCCGCCGCTCGATTGATGGGCCGCGACGGCGGCGGCTTCGACGACGGCGCGGGCGCTGGGTGGGGCGACGACGATGGGTGGGACAGAGATGCGGGATACGACGGACGGTATGACGATACCCAAAAAGAACCGCAATTCACCCCTGAGGAACTCGCAGCCCAGATATCCGAAGCGAAGCGCAAAGCCGCTTTGAAAGCGGAGCGCAGCCTGGAGCGGCGCGCTGCGATTGTCACCGCCTTAAGAACGTTAGCCACGGAACGCGAAGGTTTCGAGTCCGACCCGCGGGTCCACCTAACCGCCGTGTCAAAAGCCATCGAGAAGAGCTACAGGGAGATGCGTTACAGCGCGTTTTCGAAAATGGATGACCGGAGCCGGGAAGTTTGCGTGGATATCAACGTCGCGACCGGGACGCTTGCGATTTTGGCGCAGTGCATCGGACGCAGCGGAACGGTTGAGTGGGAAGTTGATGACACGGAGGCGTTTTTAGAAGCGCACAGCAAGCGACACCAAATCAGAAAATTAGCCTTCGCGTTCACCGAGGAGATCAACGAAGCGGTGTCCGCTGCCTCAGCGCAGTCATACGTCACCAGAGAAGGGGAGATGATCGTCGGCGAAGTCGTCGCGGAGGGCCGCGGCGGCGAGATTTTGCTGAAACTCAACGACGGAGCGTTCGCGTGCCTTCCGGCGGAGGAGGCGATTCCGGACAAGAGGTACACACAGGGGGATTTAGTTTCGGCGTTGGTGGTTGGTGTGGAACCTCGAACGTGGGCAGCTGACAAACGTGCGCCCGTGATCGTGAGCTGTGCTATCGCAGGGCTGTTAGCGGAGGTGTTCAAAGCAGAGGTCCCGGAGGTGGCACGAGGCGACGTGGTGATTAAAAGTGTAGCGAGAGTGTCTGGGAAGATGTCAAAAGTCGCGGTGGCGTTGCGCGAGGGCGCTGATGCGAGTTTTCCCGACCCCGTGTTGGCCTGCGTCGGTGTCGAAAACGCGCGGATGATGGCCATTCGCGAGCGCATGGGAGGGGAAGCGGTGCAAGTGTTACCGTGGCGATCAAATCCGAATGAGTTCGTCGCGGAAGCGCTGTTCCCGGCGGTGGTCAAGGACGTGGAGCAGAGCGACGAAAAGGGAAGTCTTGATGAACGCGGCAACCCCCGAAGGATGAGTAAATTCGTTGCGTACGTAGGAAGGTTCGACGAAGCCAAGGCCATCGGGGCTGGGGGTTTGAACGTCAAGCTAGCAGCTGCGCTGTGCGGATGCTTCATCATGGTCGAGCGGTTCGAAGATGGGGGGTTTGGTCAGTCCACAAACAGCAGCTATGACTCAAGAGGCGGCGACACGCGGTGGGGCGACGAATTCGAAACTGAAAAAAACCGGTGGGACGAGGAGGACGACTGGAGAGACGATAGGGGGGACAGAGCTGGTACTTTGAACATACAAACCACCGGGATCGATCTTGAAGATGACGGGCTCGATGAGCTGGGGTGGCCTGATTTGGAAAGTTCTGATGTGGGTGGTATGGGTAATCAGTCTGGTGACTCGGAGCGTTTCGTTGCTGATGCGGAGGCAAAGGCTGATTCGCAATTATTTTCGGATCCAAGAGATGAAGATAACTGGGAGGAAGTTGGGCCGGGGAAGGTTGGCGTGGTGACGTTCGGGGGAAACTTGGGTGCGGGAATCACAGGGGGGTGTTCGTTCATGGGCGACCCGGAAGAAATAGAAGCAGAGAGGTTGGGGGATGCCGCTGAGTCGGCTTTGGCGAGCGGCGACAAAATTTCTGGAAACGACGAGATCAACCTTTCTTTCCTCGACGACGACGAAGCGTTTGACGAAATTGACAACGATGACTTGTTCGCGTCGGATGACCTTTTCGGGGAGGAGTGGAACCAGTAGGGGAACGCGTACGAATTGCCGTTAGTCTATAAAATTACAAGTACTAATACGTGACTAATTGCCCATACACTCCTCCTCCGTGAACCCTAACACATGTTCTGTGAAATTCTTCGCCGTGACGTCCTCCGGAAAAAGATCCTTGATGCTCGCCCCGGGGCCTCCTAGTTGTTTCGCGATCTCCGCCAACTCCTCGTCGCTCATCGCTTCCCCGCTTTCTTTGAGCATCTCCAGCAGGCTCTTTTTCGTGATAACCACTCCCTCGTCGTCTAACATGATTTCAAACGCCTTTTCTATTTCACTTTGCTGGACTTGGTGCAAAGGTCTTCTGTTGACGAAGAGCGAGAGGAACCGATCAAAGTCGATTTGAGTGGGAGGCTCAACCCCTTTCTGCTCGGCTTCGTACCGCAGCTCTACTTGTACGTCGTTTATCTCGCGTTCTGTTAGGTAAACACCCAAGGACCTGAATACGTCTGCAATGTTCCCTACCGATATAGTGCCATACCTCGTATCCACCTCCCGGTCGCTCGTGGCGGTTTCGCCTTGCGCTTTTAATTGAGCATAAGCGAAGGCGTCTCGCGCGAGGTCCACAAGCGGCCCGTTCGCGCCGCCTTCCAGAAGGTTGCCCATGCGATACGCGCGTCGCTTTGAAGCCAGGGATGCGTCGCTACTATCAGCATCCCCGTTAGTCTCAGAATCGTGTAGCTTCTCGCAATTTCTTCGATCCACTTTCCACACGTTCAGCACGCACCCATGACTTGCCGAGTCGCCGAACCCAACGCCGCCTCCCCCTAGCGTGAACACGTAAGTTGTTTCATCATCACCATAGTTTTCGGAAACATCTAACTGCAATATGCGACCGGGGTGCGCCACGACGCCCATGCCCCTGGCCGGGTCGCCACTCACGGGGAGCGCCAGGATCCCAACCACGTCTGACGCATTGGCATAGGCGACGAAGGTTTTCGTGCCAAACGAAAAAGGAACCAGCGATGTTATGTGACGCTCCTTGTCACTGAACGCGGGGCCGCACGCCACCCCAAGGCACGTCAACGTCTCGCAATCCACGGTTCGGAGTTTCAAGTTGTCGTCCGCGACGAGAATCGTCAGGGGGGGGGTGGATAAGGATGGGGATGAGGAATCGGAGGCGCTGTCGCTCTTTGAACCAGACGAATCACTTGGCTCTTCATCCTCCTCAGGACCTCCCCCAAAGGACAGGAACGTCATCGCAGTGGATTTCACGTCCCCCCCCGCCGCCTCCCCCCCGAGCGCCATATCGCTACTCTCCAGTAAATCCACCCCGTCCTCTTCCGTGCTTCCCTTGACGTCGAAGCGCGCGATCCTTCCTTCTGAACCGACCGACACCAATTCAACGTCGCCGTCTTCCGTGGTGTGGAAGGCTAACCCGACGCACGGCGTTTCCGGGGCGTGCGTTCTGTGCTTCCCGATGAAATCGAACGCCCTGGTGGGGTCGTGGCCTTCGGACGGTTCGTGAATGGGTCCGAGTAAGCGGAATAGACTCACAGCCCCAGCCCTGTCACTCGCCGCGCCGTACCCGCACGAGTCGTCGTCGCTCGTCGTAACGCGCTCCACGCAATCCGGCGTGAACCGCATGGCTTGCGTTTCCCACAGCGTGTTCGCGTCCAGGGCTTTCAGCTCGCCCCCCTTGGTGCCCACAAGAATACCCAAGCCGTCCTTCCGGTAGCACACTGCAGTCGGGAGACCCGCCATGTGCGTCCCTTTTCTGGTTAAGTCCCGTGTCGCGATGACGATTTTGTCGACGTAGTTCCAAAGCCACACGTGGCCTAATGATCCGCAAACACACAAAACGGGTTCCGTGGGGTGCACCGCGAACGCCACCGCGGGTTCCAACGCGCCTTTGGTGATCAAAACGGCGCGTGAAACTGCTTCCGGCCCTCCGTACGTTTCGAAATCGTTTGCAGTAATCGAGAAAATGAAACTACTCTCCGTGCTTAGTACGAAATCGGGCGCGGCGAACGATCCATCGGATTTTGGTTTGGGACCGGACGTTTCGGTTTTTTGTAACTCGCAGCCTTGCCGCACGAAGCTCACCGACGTTATCCCGCCTTTATTGAGCCCGTCGAACCACGCTACTAGCCGTAAGTCGGTGTCGAAAAACCGCACGTTGCCATCCGAACCGCCCGTGAC
>TARA_B110000977_G_scaffold188903_1_pt1 | contig 20815 bp, 6 predicted proteins | sample TARA_B110000977 | Tara Oceans TARA_B110000977 (sample SAMEA4397798) | marine metagenome | biome: Polar Biome; feature: [SRF] surface water layer (ENVO:00010504); material: water (ENVO:00002006), including particulate matter (ENVO:01000060) such as... | depth 5 m | reverse complement strand
AATCATCCGAGAAACGGCTGCGTTGGCGGAAACACCGAAGCATAGCGCGGGCGAAGCGTTCGAGGCGAGTTTCGCGCGCGCGGCAACCTTTCGCCTCCTCGTTGGGTCGAGACCCGTGTTTACGTGTGGCGACGAACGAAAACCGAAACTCACCGTGGTGGAACAAACGTACGTCACTCGCACGCGCGCGGTGGACCCACATGGCAAACCAGCACCTTTCAAGTCCCACGATGGCCGCTAACACGATCGTCGTCAACGTCCGCACGCTTCCTGATGCGCTGGAATCCGAGATGTACCCGCACCTCACCCGGTTTCAACGCAAGCAAAGCGAAACCAGAGGCCCGGCGCTTCGGCTTCAGTTCGCTCCCGACGAAACCGTTGGGGCGCTGAAGAAACGCATCGAACGTACGTACGAAAGCGGTTTCGAGACGCGTAACACACAACGTACACAACATATGTCTATCATCAATCCCTCGACGTACCCTCGCGCGCAAACACGTTTCGCACACACGTCACCCAACCCCAACCCTACCTCTTCTTTTTCTTTTTCTGACGCGACGTCTCGATATTTCCAAAAAATAATTCCGCAGAGGACCGTGGGTACCCCGTGGAGACCCTTCGCAAGGGCGGCACCCCTGAAGGCATCGTTTTAGAACCCGACACCGCGACCCTCACCGAACTCAACATCACGACAATGTCTATTTGGGAGCACATCTGGGAAGACACAACAGCGAACCAAACGCAACTCCAAAAAGACCGCGAGCAAATCCGAGGCGCCGTGGTTGACTTCATGGAGGACCACCCCACGGTGGGGCGGCACGGCCCCGAAGTCACGGGCGAGCCTGGCGAGTTCCCAGAGGGCTGGGATGCGAAGCAGCGAAAGAAACGCGCGGAGATGGAGAAGGCGATTGCCACTGTGAGGGAGGACAAACAGAGGAAGGAGGAATTCGATCAAGCGAAGAAGAATGAAACGTCCAAAGCCGAAGGACAAAAAACTCCCGATCCGCCTTCCTCGCCCGTTTCAGCTGCGACACCCGAAACGCCCGAGACGTTGGGGTTGGACGCCGAAGCAAAGTGAGAAGGGTAGAGAGGGTGGCTATAAAGAACAATTCAAAATATGTAGCTCTAAATGTTGCATATATAAGAAAGCCCTAACCCTAAAGTGTAAACCCTAAAGTACCTTCATTAATTCTCTGCCGCTAACGCCAAGCGGTACGGCGCCGTCGCTGGTTTTCCCGCAATCGGGTGCCGCAGCGCGGTGAACAAAATGACCAGCACGACGAACCGTAACTTCACGAACAGCGCTACGAACGCGCCGCCGAAGCACGCCATTGAAAATGCGTGCGACCTCGCCGTGTCTCGCCACGTCATCAGCTCGTGCAGGGTTTCGAACGCGGGGGCGAAATGCCGGGCAAGGGCTTGTGTCCAGTACAAGAACTGCACGAGGCGTTCGTACGTTTCCACGCGGGGGTTCACGCCCAACGCGCGCGACGCTCCACTCACTCCGGCAGATTGCGCGTTGTACTTCTCGCCCAACACCCCGACCCCGCCGCTCTGTATGGATGCTAGTTCAGACGGCGCGTCCGGCCCCAACATCGCGGATGTTTCAGCCCCCGCGAGCTTCGAACCGGGCGGCGCGTTACCGATGTCGAACGACCCCGCGAACGACGACTTGTCCATTCCAACCAGGGTCCACCGGCTTGGTCGTTTGTACGTCGCCGCCCTGCCCGCTATCCACAGCGCAACAAACGGCACCACCACGGAAGGGTGGTACACGAACAGCATCAGCAGTACGTGTAGTACTCCTGATAACAATGGCTTTTGCCACGTCACGGCTTTGTGGAGGAAGGTTACGTCCTTGTGGAAGGGATCTATGGCAGCCGCGATGCGCACCACGCATGCCTTGATGTTGCGCACGGATTTCAGCTGGGAAGATTTTCCACTTCGCGAAACAGAAACGCCTCTTGGGAGCATAGCACCGACCATTTCTCGGGGCAAAGCAGCAGGACCCTCCAACAACGAGTCCTCAGCATACTCCCTCTGCTGTCGAACCAAGGCGTCAACCCCAGATTCCACGCCTAACCCTTTCGATTGCTCGTGTCCATGCACATACGCGCTCTTGGGCAGCGGCGGCGCGAAGTACGCGAAGAGGCTCGCGGCAGTTGAAACTTTCGGGGTGTACTTGGCCCTGATCGTGATCTCAGCGGATTCGTTGCCCGCGGTGAGACCTGATTGATTGCTGCCCGATAGTGCCAAGGTGGAGACGACTGGAGCGCCTCGGGGCAACCTTCTAACGGGCACGTTGACGAACCCGAGCGGCGTATTTCCGTCGTTTGCGTCGAACACGCCGATTTGGCACACCGCCGCCGGGTCGTACACGGCTGAAACGATTTCCCTGCGCCACGCGGGGGGCGACCTGCCTGCGGCGCACGGCAAGTGCGCCCAGCTCCCTCCCAGTTCCAGCAGAACAGCAGGCGAGGCTGTCTTTTTGCCTTCCGGTGTCACGCCTCGCATGGAGAGAATTTCTAAACTCAACTCCCCTAGCGGCTGCTTCTTGCCAATCGCCGCCGTCGGCCCACAACCCTCGTCCACAAACCCGTCCAGCAGAATCTCACCTACGTACTCATCCTCATCCGTCTCGCCGTTCATCGTGGACTCGGAGTACTCCGTACTGTCGTCATCCGAATCCGAACCGTCACTCGTTTCGGATTCCTCGAGTATCGTCGAAGCGGCTTGAACCGTCGCGCCGTTGCCGAACATACCGCCGAAGAAACTGTTCTCGGTTCCGGACGGTTGCGAACCTCCGGTGGGTTTCGCTTTGGAGCGCTTTGATCTTCGCGACCCGGCCCTGGAGCTCGTTCCCCGGCTCGTGCCGCCCCTGGAAGAAAGCTCGCCGTCCTCGACAGGCGACACCCTCAATTTGAGCCAGTGTGCCCTTGTGTACGCGCCTTTCGCCGGGCGCATGGGAAGCGACGAGATGTCCACATCCACCCGCCCGATGCTTGACCCGTCGGGAAGTAGCACGTCGACTTGCATCGCTCCTCCTCTCGGTTCCATCGCAATGAACTGCCGCGTGCTCGGTCCCCACTTGGCTTGATCCGCTCCCGAGTGCAGCGCAGCGGCAGTCATGGAGAGTTGGTCGCCTATTTTCAGCGAGCACTTCAGCTCCGTGATTTGCTCGTCGCTCGCGGTCTCGGAGTCATCCACGTCGTCCTCACCCAACGTGCGCAGTCCGCCGGACCCCGACGCGTGTTTCCCAGCGACCACGCCGCGCACTTTGTGAACGTTGATCGTTACGCGCGACACGGCGGGGGGGACCCTGACCGCGGCTTGGGAAGCGCCTAACACAGACGAGCCATCAACATCATCAACATCACCCGCCACGGGTTCTGCCAGCGTCGCGGTCTGCCCGAGCTCGTACAAATCAGAGGTCGTGCCGACCCAGGCGACGACGGAGAGCGACCCGACTGTTTTCACGCGCGACTTCGGCGAGCCCCCGCGCATGTACTTCTTGAGCGCGTTAGGGGACGACGCTTCCGAGTTCTTCTCTCCATCCATCTCCCCAGGCGGCATCAGCCCAATCGTGTACGGGTTCTCCTTCACTTCGTCCGCGCCCGCGCGGTCCCGGGGAAGCATCGCCAGCGGGATCTGCGCCTCGCCTATGGTCGACGAGCCAAACCCGGAGTCGCCGACGCCCCCCCCGGCGACGGCGACCACCACGGCGTCCGCGGCAAGGTCGGCTTCCGCGGCGGGAAAAGCGAGGGTTCTTCCGAAGCGAGAGGGGGCATTCTGCAGGGTAGGTCCTTTCGAGGTGACTGCTGCACCGTACCGCCCTAGCGCAGCGGTAGCGATGGCAACCGACCCGGTCGCGGCATCGGGAAGCGACTCGGCTTGCACGACGTGCACGAACACGTACCGCTCTTGTTCAAACCCGAGTCGCAACGGCGCGGCGATTTTGTGGTCAATCTCGCCGTGCACCTCCTCCCCAGGCGAGGGGGGAATCTTCTCGAGCATCTGGACCAAACACTCGTACACCGCATCCCGGTCATCGATGCCCTGGAACTCTAGGTTCAGACCGGTGGTGAGTCCTAATAAAATGGAAGAAGCCCCGACGATTTCGAGGTTGTTCACCATCTTTGCGGGCGCCTGCCACTTTGCGGTTTCCGTTAAATTCAAAGCTCCGAACCCGACATGGAACTCGAACACATACAGATGACCGGGGTGGTTCCGTAACGAGCACGGGAAGGAGCCGCAGAATGGGGTGTTTCCGTGCAGGTTGAAGAAGGACGCGGCGTTGGACGGTTTCGCCGCGCCGCGAGCGGACAGCGCGGGGGTTGTTTTATCCGTAACCCCCGCGTTCGCATTAGGAGACCCACCGCCACCGGTACCAGACCCTCCGAACAAACCGCCGAACATCCCAGCCGTGGCGCTCTCCAGCTGCTTGCCCACGTGCGAAATCACAGACTCAGCATCGCTTCCGGCGTCGCTCGCGGCGTCTTCGTCCATTTCATTAATTTTTGATTTTTTGGATTTCTTCGACGATTTCTTTGATCGCTTCGAGCTGATTTGAGAGGCATCGCCTGGTTTCAGAAACACGGGTTGCTTGCGTACGGGCTTGCCCATGAACATCTTGCTTGTGACAAGCACGCCGTCGTCCCTGGTCACGGTCCGCGCCACGACCAGGAGATCCCCTTCCCGCCATCGGCGAACTTCCAGCACAAGATCTTCATCAACCTCCACCCACACGTCTCCGTCCCACCTCGCAGTGACCCTCATCGCGGACCCGTCAGGCGCCACGATCTCCCGTGCGACACCTACCTCAGTGCGGTTCACCACCGCGGTGTCACCGAGCATCAGGGTGTCCTCTAAAACCCCCGCCTCCCGGTCATGAGCCAGCGAGTGAAGCTCCTTGGCGTTCACCACGCCTGGAACGCCGGTGGCGAACGCGCTGCCGAACGCCTCGAGGAACCCAGCTTGGTTATCCACCGCGTGCGTTTCCCACGTCCCGCTGTGGTTGGGTAAGGGAAGGGAAGGGGAGGGAGACGGTCAGGACGTTTGAGTATACGGACGAGCGCGTAACACCTAGGATGGGTGGTTTGGAAACTATCTCGCCAAAATGTGCACGACGCTTCACTCGGTCCGCATCTTGAGATTCTGTCTCTCGACCAACACGAGCATCGGGTAGAAACGCACCTCAAGTCGGGTCGGGGGTCGAATTCACCCCCGCCGTAATCCACCATCGCCATCGTGATTGCCGACGTCGCCGCGAGAATCGCGGCGTCGCTCGGTGTGGCGCGAGAGGAAGGCATCTCCATTTCTTGAGACTACTACTCGCTAGCGTTCAGGCGTGTCGAAGGGGTTCAATACGTGTGCTCGACTTTCTCGGAAAGCTGGAAGCTTCGCCATCTGCCGTGCCCACTTTACTTCAACGAGCGGGGCCCAGCGGGGCAGGTGAAAGTACACCTGGACGGCCACCCACTTGCGGTGCGAACCGCGTGGGTGTCATGCCCTCGTCTGCGGACCCGCCCGGGCTCGAGACGCGGCAGCGCGTCCCCTCCGGTCCCACCGGTGCGCTCAGCGTGTTGCCTCACTTTTCGGAGACGGACGGAGCTTATCTCGGGGCGCACGTCGCGTATCCCTCCGGAGACGCGGTCGTGGTGGTGGAGACACACCAAGGCGAACCCTCGACGTTCTCCAGGGTGACGTTCGCTGAAGCGTCTGGTGTGTCAGATGACCTCGCGACGTGCACGGCGTGGGCGCCCGGCGATGCGCACGACACGTTGCTCGTAGCAAGAGGCGACTCGATTCACCTCTGCGTGCTTGCTGACGACGACGATGAACGCTCTCCGAGTGCTGCACCGAACGCATCACCAAGGGATACTCACGGTCACACGCATGTCAATAGTGACCACAATACGTGGGAGGTAGTTACAACGACGCGCATGAACGACCGAATCGTTGCCTGTGTGTGGACCGAGGATGACGCCGGCGTGGTGGCGAGCGACGCGTCGGGCGCAATCGTGGCGTGGCGTTGGGTGAACAGAAGCGAAGACTCTGATGCGACGCCAAGCACGTCAACGAATACTTCATGGACCCCTTCATCGAGTACTCCGCTTCCTTGTGCCTGGCGTTGTCGGTCGGATTCGCCGCAAACGGTACTCGCCGCCGGGCGCAACGTGCGCGCGCCCGTCGCGAGCGCCGCGAGCGGCTCACGCGAAGTGCACCTCTGGAAGAGTTGTTCGAGTGTATCGGGAGATGATACATCACGTATAGATGATACATCACGACATACCTTGTGGCAGACGTTACGGCACCCCTCAACCGTCATGGCATTCCGATGGCGAGGTTCGGATAAATCAGAAAGCGAATCGAAAGAACAAGAGCGACGTTCGATGCGCGGCGACGACATTCAACCGCTGGTCGCGACGTGTTCCGACGGCGCGGTGCGGGTTTGGACGCTGGCGCCTACCGCGCTTGGGGGCGATGGGTTGGTAATAAGTATCGTGATTCAAAGTATCCCTGTGCCTGGAAGAAATATAGCGTGTAAACTTCTGGACGCCTCGTTTCTGAGCTGGTGTCCCGAACCGGAGAGCGGGCGAGGGCGAAGAAACAGACACGAACGCGAAAAAAAGGATCGTACGAATGATGATGTAGATTCAAATGCGAAGATGAAAATCCATCCTCCATCCTTCCACTCCAACCCCCCCCGCGACGGCGCCGAGTACATCGCCGCACTCGGTTCAGACGGCGCGATTTACGTGTGGATGCTTCACGGGTTTGACGTTGCGAAAATCAAAGCGGGCGCGCACTTAAAAATTCCAAAAGCGCATCTCTGGCGGCGCCAAAGCTTTTTGCGAAACGAAGAAGAGGAGTTTCAAAATCGAAATCGAAACCTCAAAAGTTTTATCCCGGCGTTTTTCTCAGCCACGTGGGCGTCTGGACGAAACATTGGAAATAAATCAGTAGGCGATGACAACAATGAAGCTAGTTATGTGCCTCGGTCTGACCCTCCGCTTGTTCGAGTAACGCTGGCGTCGAAAGAACACGGCGCGCGGACGTTTTGCGTGGATTTGGGTCAACAAGAATCGATGAGTGAAGAATCGAAAAATTCGTCAGAGCTGACTGACAGAAAAAGCATAACCCAACTTGAGCGCGCATCCTTTTTCAACGGACACGCGTTCGGCGATGTGATCGTGTCAGTGAAGGTGTGTGACGCTACAAACGCGGTATGCTCCGTGTCCCGATCCGGGAACCTGCGGGTCTGGAGGTGGCGCTTTGGTGAAATGACGCCGGTTTTTATGGATACGTCGTCCACAGAAAAAGTAACCGCGGCGGCGTGGCGTTCCGGCGTTTTGTTCGCAGCGACACCTATTGGCATTTTGCAGTTTGTGTTTTGTGATGGGGACGCCTCGACTATGGTGTGTTTGGAGAACAGTAGCGTTAGTACCAGTAGCCTGACAGGTCAACACGAAGTCGTCGCGCTGGACGTCGTTTGCGTGTCGAGCGAGAACAAATTTGAAAACGAGTTCGCGCTCGTAGGGACTTCACGTGATGGCCGCGTGGTGGGCTGGCGTCTCGATACGCGTGACGCTTTTCCGTTTGTCACGGTTACTGAACGTATTGGAGGTACCCGTACGTCTGATCCACAACCTCGCTGTCATTCCGGAACCACTCCGTGCGTGGTGACTGGTGGCCACGACACGCAAAGAGCGTTCGCGCTTTCGTGCGTCGAGGAGAATTACGTCTCGCTGTGGTGGGTTGAAAAAGCAAATGGTGTCTTATCTTGGACGTTTTGCGGACGACTGGAGCCGTCTGGACTTTCTTGCACAGCCATCACTACGATCGCGGCATCCCCCACAGGCGCGGCAATCGTACTCGCCCTACACGACGGCTGGTGTGAGGTTTACGAAGCGGAGGGGAGCGCGTGCGGCGCGTTTGCACTCGCCGCGCGCTTTCAAGTTGGAAACAAAATAACAAATCAGGAATGCTACACAAAAGCGCACTTGACTTGGTTCAATATTGGCGGCGGTGCGGAGGCTGTTGTTGTGGCGGTCGGTACGTGCCTGGAGCTTCGGTGCGCGCGTCGGGGGGCTTGGGCTGTGCTAGCATCGGTCGATGTCAATGACCACCGCGTGTCGAGTACCTCGAGTAATTCAAACACGCGTCAACTCTCAATCGGCGGCGTACAGTGGAGCGCAATCGGCGACGCGCTCGTGGTGGGTATGGGCCACGAGCTCGTGAGCTTTTCTTTGGCAGGCCCGAATGAAAGCTCTATGTTACGTTTAGTGACACATGCCACTACCGCGTTACCGGAGTACCACCCAGACGTGCTGATGGACTGGCTGGTGCGGGGCGAAACGCAAAGAGCGCGTTTAGTCGCCAGGCGCGTAGTGAACAGGCTGCGCGACGATTGTGAAGACGAAAAAAACACCACGGCGTCTGTCGCGACGCTCCTGGAAGATACCGTCGGTGATGCGTGCAAGTTGAGTGCTGTTGTTTCCCTTGAACCTGCTCCTCAACCTCTTCCTGCTCCTAGTTTGGTTCCTGAGTTCGACGCCGGCGGGTTCGGCGCGCCGGCGCCTGTCGCTCGATTCGGGTTTTGCATGGACCAAAAAGAGAAAAATAATGACACGGGTGTATCTGGGAAGTCTGCGCACCGATCCGTAAGTACTACAACTACAGATAATTACTCTCGTTTCACCGCTGCGGAGGCTGATGAAGCGGCGGAGCTCGTCGCGACACGAGGGTCATTACTTCCCCGTTTGACCGGTTCTGATCGCGTTGCCGTTTTAGCGGCGCTCGACGCGCTGAGGGACGCGGACGAACCGACAGACGCCGCCGCGGACGACGCCGGGCGACGTTTCAAAACCCTGCGACGATTGCGGGCGTTGAGAAGCACTCAAAAGACTCTTTCGAGAAGTGATTCTTCCATGCAACTAGACACAAATGACCCCAGTGGTGAAGAACTTATATGGGCGTTGCAAAGCGACAAGCAAGACGCGCTGTTGACGGAATTTACTGCTAGTGCATCCCAAGGAGTTGATAGTAAAAAAATCGAGTGGCAAGCGTTACGTGTTTGGGGCGTCCCTTTGTGGTGCCGGGACGACGAGTCGCTTCGGGGGTTGTGCGATAAAGCAGCGAGACAGTCATTCGCATCATCCAAGGACCCTTCAGGTGAAACTCCGTGCGCGCTGCTCTTCGTGTCGCTCGGCAGGCAGAGCGTTTTGAGCGGTTTGTTCCGGGCGACGCACGACGCTCGTCTCAGCGATTTCTTCGCGCGCGACTTTTCGGTCACTAGCAACAGGGAAGCCGCACTTAAAAACGCGTACGCGCTGTTGACGAAGCACCGGTATTTGTTCGCCGCCGCGTTCTTCGTGTTAGCAGGGCAACCCGCAGACGCGGCGCAGCTCGTGTGGAAACACACGCGGGACTTGTCGTTAGCGGTGGCGGTGGTGAGGTTGGCGCCGAACACGGAGACGAGTACCGGTTCCCATGATGATCGCAATATTGAATCCCAAAATGAAAACAACAAAGGGCATGATACTCCTCAAAAGATCGGCGGCGAGGCGAGTGATGATGGTATGCTCTCCATGGCTGCGTTCGCTGATTTCGGGGCACCGGTACTGCCTAAGCCGAAGCCTGCGCCGGCGATGATCAATACGGAAATCGATACGAAAAATAATTCCACAGAAGCGCCTCTTCCTTTCTCGTTACCAAAGTCGGCAAAGCGTTTCCTTCGCGCCGATGTCGTTCCCGGCTTCGAGAGTTTGCTGGATATGAAAGATAATTCAAAAGATAATGGCAGTCAAGAATTCCGTGACTGTCAAGATTCAACAAGTGAGCTTTTCTGGACTTTAGCGTCGCTGCAGTGGCTGTGCGGCGATGGCGCGGGGTCGATCGCGACGCTGCGAACCGTAGCGTCCACAAAAAGCGGAACCCGCGGCTGCGAATCCGCCACGGACCTGTGTGCGTTGATATCGAAACGCAAAGCGATTGTTACGAGTGCGCCTGCGCTCGCGAAATTCGCTGCAGAAGCATCAGTCGCGTCAACAGGACGCCTCGTGCTTTTGTTGGAACAACAGGGCATGCCCCTCGCGGCGTTGGAGCGTCGGGGGAGAACTTCAAATTCGAAGACCTCAGAAATTTTTGACACCGACGGATCCACCAATACGCGCTTCGGCGACGTCACACCTGAAGCGGCGAGTCGCGCACAGACAGGTGTCGTATCCAGGCTCGCCGCGGCCGCGCTCGCGCCCGAAATGGGAGGTGATACATTTCCCGATGATTCGTGGAGCGCTTTGGTACGCCTTGCGCCGGGTTTATCTTCCGGCGACGCGAAGTCGGCGACGCTAACAAAACTCCGTGAGACGAAAAAAATCGCCGAGGAAGTGAACGGGCGACTATTGGACCGTGAAGCTGAAACGACTGAGACGACTGTGCCACCGCTGCGCACGACAACATCAACCCAGAACTCGTCTCCAAGCCGGGAATCACCGCCCAGGAGGGAGTCGATTGATCTCGATCCGGAATCGAGTCACGAAAGCGCGATACATTCGGATCCGCCGTCCGCTCCCACAACCCCTGGTCTTTCCGGATTGAAACGTTTGCGGAACAAACTGAGCATCAAGATTGGCGGCGGCGGTGGTCGTGGTTCGACTGGAATCGGGTCTCACGATCAAGAGATGTCGCCCATAGTTGGGTCGCCGCCTGAAACCCCAGCGAGTCCGTCGACGCCGCAGGGCGACCGCCCTCCGCCGGCGTCGGGGTTCGACGTGCTGATGCCTGGTTTCGGCGTGAGCGTGTTGTCGGAGACACCTGTTGTGGCGAATCCACCCGCTGTCATGGAGGGTGATACCAATAACACTGCTTTGGATATCAACACCTCCACGAAACCCCACTCTGTACCGAAACCAATCCGAGCGCTTCGCACGCCCGTGGAAATCGCACGGCTCGCGAACGACGCGTTTTACGGCGTATGCGTCAACGTTGCCGTCCCTCACCAGCTCGGGTTGGGGTGTGTCAAGAAGGGATTGGTGGTGGCGGACTTGCGAAGGTTAGGCGCAGCAACCACGCACGCCCCTGACGGCCGCGCAGTGGTAGGCGCCGCCGCGGTGTTGCAAGCCGCGACAAGCTCGCCTGGTGAAATCGCGCTGTGGGCGTCCCGAGACGGAGGCTTCGGGGCAGGGGCGGTGGGTGGCGTGCCGTGGCCGCGAGCCAGCTGGCGGGCGCCGCGACGCATAGCGCGAAGAGCGATGCAAGGCGTGGGGTCTAGTTATGCAGGTAATTCGCAAGGCTCACCAAACGATCTGAATCAAATCGACTGGACGCAGAACTTAACAGCCGCCGCCAGCGCCGCCGCGAACGCGGCGGCGCAGGCGGTGGGTGCCGTGGACGCAGTGGACGCGAATTCGAGCTCGTCCACGCACGGTGTCGCGGGAGACGTCGTCGCGCGGTGCGTAGAGTCTCACCCGCACGAGCCAGTCATGTTGGCAGGTGATGCGTTTGGGCAAGTTTCGATTTGGCGGTTCGGACCAGGGTCCGCGACAGACGGGTCGCTCGGTACAGTGCGTTTGCCGAGCTCGCGAAAATCAGACACGAATAATTCATACGCGTCATTACGATCGACAAACGAAAGAAGACTGGAAGAGGATATCAGAGCCGGATCGAAAGCACACTCGAAAATAGGGAACGACACGTCTAATAGTTGTGTTAGTCCCGCTGTATCCGCTGTGGCTTGGGATTCTACCGGCGCGCGATTCGCGGCGGGCGGGTCGGACGGAACCGTCGCGGTGTGGCGCTCGGACGATGAAAATGTTTTGGACACTGGAAGAAATGCAGCGCCTTGCTCGTACCGGTCTTCTGTCCATCAAAACTCTAGAATAGAGGCTTTGTCATTCGCTTCTTCCACCGTCGTGGCGCTGGTGGGGTCGCACCTCACCGGGCAGTCTGCAGGCGGTACCAACAACGGAGGCGACTCCTCGCTCGTGCTGTGGGACACGCTTTGCCCGGTGAGTTCCATGACGGTGGCGGCGCACGAGGGTGGCGCCACGGCGTTGGCGTGGCTCCCGGGCCACTCCAACGGCACATCGCCGTGGCCTTTGGTCGCCACCGCGGGAAGAGACGGCGACATCGCCGCGCACGACTTACGAAAATTAAGCAGCAACACAAAAGACGCGACCGTTCTTTGGCGCACCCGCCGCGTGGAAACAGGCGTGGGCCACGCCGCCGCGGTCAAGTCGCTCGCAGTGCTGAGTAGTTCTTCTGAGTACACAGTAAATTCAAGTACTCGAAGTTTGTTGCTTTCCGGGTGCAAGGACGGCGACGTGCGGGTGTGGTGCACCGCGACAGGCCAACACGTACAGCACCACCCCGCCGCGCACGAGCGACACACGTTCCTGGCGCCACGCGGCGTCGGGCGCAACGTGTTACAAGTGGGCGTTTCGAAAATTATTCCGCTCGCGGGTGGAGCCTTGACGTGCGGTGGCGACGGCACAGTGAAGCTGTTTAGGTTGGCGCCCAATGCATTTGAAACTAGTTTAGAATAGAAAACAATAGTTATAGAAATTTCAACAATAACTCCTACTTTCTCTTTTCTGGTGACGTCGGCGGCGTGGCCATGGCGGGTGCTTGCGTCGCGATTTGGTACACGCTCCCCACGTGCTTCACTCTCTGTTTGCCGTGGCCTTGGTTCCCGAACACGAAATCCAGAACGTTGAGGTACTTACTTTTGAACACATCCCTTTCGTTGGAGTAGCACCGCATTATCGCTGAGCTCGCGAAAAGGAAAGTCAGCACGTCGACTCGAAGTTTTTTCTGGACAACTTGGGGCACCAATCCCCAGCTCAAACAACACACCGCCGCCGCCTCCACCGCTCTCGACGCGCAATACACCGAGAGTTCTTGTCGTCGGCTTGGCTTTTCGATGAACGTCGCCAGGCCGGCGGTAGGGACGCCGCTGAACACGGTCAGCCAATTAGCTTTGCCCGTCAAGGTTTGCAAACAATCGGGGCCTAACCACGCCAAGGCGCAATAGGTGCTGAGAAACAAACTACTTCTGCACGTGCCAAGCATTGATCTCTTGAAAATCTCCGGCCCTAGCTTCGGATCAAACAACCTAGTACGGTGCACCACCATCGTGCTCACCAAGTACAAAGGCGCGTTGACGGACACTGACCTTTGCCACGAGCTCAGCAGGAACTTGAAAAAGTGGTGAAGCGAGTTTTCACCGGGGTGGATGATTAAGCGCCAAAAAAGCGGTCTGCTCGCCATCAACGTTTTGTCATCCATCGAACCCAAAACAGTTAAAAGTAACGGCTGCTTTAACGTAACGGCTGCTTTGGACAAAGTCTCACGTGCATCCTTCCCATTTTTACTCAACACGAAGTCCCCTAGTGCCCGGTAGTGCGGAACAGTCTTACCTCCGTGTCTGTTCAAAAAATTAGCGTAAGGCCCTATTAATGCGTCTGGTTTCATGATGAAACAGGACAGAATTACTGTAGCGGCGGCTGACATCAAACCGACGTCCGCGTGTTTGGATGCGAACGGCGCTAGGGCGGTATGGACCATGGGATAGTCATCAATATACTCCCCTTTTTCTCGTTTTTTCAGTGCCGAACGCGTTAATAAAACCGCGGCGCGTAGGGCTAGGTACGTCGCTAGACCGTGATGGCCTTCGTTTTGTGTTTTTGTATTTTGTGTTAATGGCATGTCACGGACTCTACCCGTGTGTCCACAACCCCGTGGGTCCGCTAAAAGCAACGCTGGTGCGGCGATCGCGCCTGCAACAGCGGCCCGCCATTCCCTGCTTCGCGTACGGCCGTACCCCATCGCTAAGCCCTCGTCCACGGCGACGTATATGCCCGCGAACGTCGCCAGGAACGAGGCGAACGCGACAGTATCCCGCGCAGCATCCACCGCGGCGACGCGGAGCACGCCCTTGCGCTTCGGCTTTCGTCGCGCGCGCGCGAGCAAACGGAACAGATTGAGTCCGCCCTTCAACGCAGCACCGACCGTCCCCGCGCGTAGTGTCGCGGTCCGCAAACGCCGCGCCGCGCGGTCGATGTCCTCGCGCACCTCGTCAAGAGGCACGACCCCGTTCGAAGTTGACATCCTGCCAACCAAAACGCGCTCCCACGTGGAACCGCTCCACGAAGTCCAGGACAACGCATCCTCCGCAACGCTACCCGAGGCAGAAGGGGCGGCGAAGGGCATCGTGCGCCACCGACACCCGAAGGCGACACGCGTGCGCACGTCACAGTGATAGATGGCATTGTTAGATTTATTGTTTTGAGCAGAGGTGTTGGAGTGGCAGTGTTTCAGTGCAATCGATGCATATTAAAGTGTGTGTTGTCTCGTCTCATCAACCCTCCTCTCTCCCCTACGCGTTCTGCGTGTCCACCATCTTCTCCCTGAACTCCGCGATGTTGTCGTGCGTGAGCTTCACTAGATCCCTTCGTCTCAGCGGCTGCCGGGTGAACGGACACGTGTCCTTCCCGTCTTCGCTGCGCAAAACTTTGCACCAGGTTTCGTACCCCGCGACGTGCCCGTACGGCGAAATAGCGGGCTCCTCGATCTGCGTCTTGGTTAACGGGTCCACGAACCCAGGCAACACCGGTTCTTCCTCTTCGTCATCGTTATCTGAACCGTCGCCATCTGTGTACTTCTTCGTGCTCCCAGCGTTCCGTCCACTGCGTCGCGTGGAGTCAAACTTAATCGAGCAGTGAAACGCCAAATCTTTTTCCTCCTTCGGCACTTTCTTCTTCTTCGGCTTGGGTTTTGGCGGAGCTTTCGGTTTCTTTTCCTTCTTGGGTTTCGGGACGTACACTTTTTTCGGTTTTTTCACCAGTAACTCGGACTCACCGGTTTCCTTGTTCACCCTTTCGAACCCCTTGTTCTTGAAGTTGAACCGCATCTGCCCTGTTTCGTCCACCATGTAGTTGGAATCTTGGACGTCGCCGTTTTTAATAAGCGTGCGGTAGTAGTTGCTGCATTGATACCCCACGCGTCCGGGGATGTTCTTGGAAAACGAACCCCACTGGTACATGGGGTACCCCGCGGCGCCGGACCTGACGGACTCAAGGGTGGTCATGAATAATGTATGCTGCTCGGGCGTCCACTTGCCCTCAGCCTGCGGCTCCCCGGGTTCGTTGAACCGGTAGTAGTACTGGTTTTCGTTTTTCAAACGGTTGCTCCACGCCTTTTTCCGCGCGTCGCTCCAGCCCTCCATCAAGTCGTCGGGGGTGACGGAAGGGGCGACGGGGGGGGCGGCAGCGCCAGTAGGTGAAGCAGCGCCAGAACCTCCGTCAGCACCTTCGGCGCCACCCTCAGCAGCAGCACCTTCAGCACCTTCAGCACCTTCAGCACCTTCACCTTCGACAACAACCCCGTTGGCCAAATCTTCCTCCGCTTTTTTCTGCGCCTCGGCTTGCGCCGCTTGCGCAGCGGCTAATTGGGAAAGCGCGTCATCCAACTTAAGCCGTCCCCCCACTTTGTGCGTCTTCTTGTGCCGTACGAAGTGCACGCCGAACCTGACTTCTTGAAGCGGCTCGTCGTCCATCGGGTCCTCGGGTTCGTCCTCGGACTCCTCCCACTCGCTCTCCTCTTCGCGGTCGATGTCTTCGTCGTCGTCATCCGCGTATTGGTCGCGTCTTCTCGCCAATCTTTTGCGCTTTCGAGCCAGCCTTTCTTCAACCTTGGCTTTGGCTCGTACACCGAGGTGCGCTGACCTTTGCTCGTCGCGAATCAGCCGCTTGATGCTCTTCCTGAACTGTTCGTGGTCCTCATCCGCGTTGGACAGCCGGTCAGAGGCTTCAAACTCGTTCCCGTTGCACACGCGAAGGGTCATCTCCGCCTCGGCTTCAGTCAAGCCTTCGTTCGCCAAAACCAGTTCATCGACTTTTTGCTTCAACGTCTTCTCCTCGAACGCCTTGAACCGCGCCTGAAGCGCGGCTAAACGGTCCGCGATGATCTTCTGCTGTTCAGCAGTGAGCTCGTTGTCGTCGTCATCGCACGCGCCCGCCAGCAAGGGGTTCGCGGGGGGGGCGTTGGACGGAGCCACGTTCTCGTCGGCGGGTACGATGGGCGCCTGCGGCATCGCGACTTCAGCCATCGGAGAAGTAGGTCCAAAGGGAAGCGTGGAGGGGGTTGGGTGGAGCGAGGTGCTCGAAGTCGTCGAACGAGGTGCTCGACGATGAACTCGACAAGTGGGGGGTTCCGCGCGTGCGTCTCCTGTTCCCCGCGTGTGTCGCAATGACCGCGCGTCGTGGCTCGCAATTCAAAATATTCAAAAAAAGTGGTGCCAGCATTCATCGGACCAATCAATGGTCTATAACTCATGAAAATCGACGAATTTTTCGAACCCTAAATCAGCAGCCGAGCGGGGGTCGTTGCTTTTGGCTTGGATTAAGAGAACACTTCTTCGCGAGGCTTCCGAGTGCGCGGGCACAGACGACCGCACGCGCGCACACACGTGGTTAGGGTTGTATCGCCCGATTTGCGCTCGTCGCGCTTTTCACTACCGTCGGAGAGACTTCCCATTGAGAGGACTTCTCTCCTCTCCTCGGACGCAGGGTGCCAACAATCCAAATCTCGGCCCCCACTACGCTAATCTGAGATTTGAAGCCCCGCCCCGATGTCCATCCCGATGTCCGCTCCGTCGTTACAGGCGGACGAGCCGTGTGACCATTTCATGGTGGGCCTGGTGTTCTACCACCCCCCTGTGTTCGACAAAGACGCGTCCACTGTGCACGAGTACATCAAGAGCATGCAACGCGCGGGCGCGGTGATGTCGCCCACTCAAAGCGGAGCCGTGACGCACGTGATTTTGTCAAAGACGGGCCCTCCCGGGAGCGAGGACCACGACGTGTACCGGGTCGCGGAGCGGAGCGGTACACGGGTGGTGAGCTGGTTTTGGATCGAGCAGAGCTTGAGAGCCAAGGAGCTGGTGTCCGTGGACGACAGCGCTTTGTTCAAGCCCCCCCCCTCCCTGGATGGGTTGCCCGAATTCCGAAACGTAAAGGTTTGCGTTACGGGGTACACCGGGGACCGGCGCAACGAGCTCATCACTATCGTTGGATTGTTGGGCGCGGAGTACATGCGTTCCTTGGACCGCCGCTCCACGCACCTAGTGTGCTTCGAGTTCGAAGGCGCGAAGTGGGCGAAGGCGAACCAGACTGGTATTCAAAAAATTGTGTCTCACAGATGGCTGGAGCAGTGTTTGCGCCGGCACTCCAAGCTAAGCGAAGCGCCGTACTCTGAACGCAGCGGCAAGGAAGAAGACGAGCTCGCCGCACAAGCGTTGGAGGACCCGGAGATTCCGGACTCTGATGACGAAAACGAACAGAACGTCATAGAAGACTCGCTGGTCACGGAAGAGGCGGACCCGGCAGGCGGGAGCGAGAAAAGACAAAACGAAAGTTTCATAACTGAGCTCACCGCCGGCGCTGCTGCGACTGTGGCCTTGAATGACCCCGCGGTCATCACTGGCATAGCCCCCGGCACCGTGCTCCGCGACATCTCATCCGCGCCAAAGGAGGACCTGGTAACTCTGACTGGCATGGAACCGCCCGCGCCCCGACCCCGGGCGACGCAGGAGGACTTTGAACAAAGAAATGAACCCGACTCGCTGTTATCGCCCGACTGGAGCGCGCTTGAGTTGCGAGCGAGCCAGCACATCGAGCGAAGCCGGAGGGACGATGAGTTGGACCCGCTGTTGGGTGAGTTGGAGGGCCGAGGGGAACAACCAAAAGAATCCCAGCGTATGTTCGCGGGAAGAGTAGGGTCACCCAACGCCGTGGAAGCGGCGTTTGGCGGACGGTTCGCGGACCGGCAACCACAAAGGTTTCACAAATTCAACGACGCCGACGACCCGTCCGCGCACGACGACTTTGAAGTGTTCCTCACGCACATCGCGGACGGGGAGTGGGACCCTGCGATGGACGTTGAGTCGGAATGTGGGAATCGCAAATGGGCAGCCAGGCTTCTAAACGATCAAACCCTTTTCGAAGTCCTTCAATCCCGCCCGGAACCAATACCGGGAATCAAGGTTGTGGAAACCAAAACGAAAGGACACTTCATTGCGTTTTACGATGTGTCGCAGCCAGCAGAACTGGTCGATTCGTGGATCGAGTTGCTCCGAGACACGCGGGTGAAGAGCGTCCGCGGTCCGTTTGGGGTCGCCACGCTTTCCAAGTTGAAGTTGGAACAGGCGAAGCAGGTTGACAAAAGTTCATTCGCCGGACCAGACGCGCTTCTCGCAACCTTCCTTGAGATGTACTGCCCCTTCGGGCACGAGATGGGGTGGAAGCACTTACGGGCGATGCTTCGGGAGGTACCGGGTGACCCGAAATGGGGCACTGAGAGTGGTAAGCTCAAGCTCCGCGACGTGAACGACGTCGTGACGCTTCCCGCGCGCACGCCCGGGAACCTGAAGGGCGTGGAGTTGAAAGAAGTGCGACGGCCGTTGAGAGAGGTGTTGGTGGGTTTCCACGAGCTTCTCGCGGGCCCGACCGAGCCTGATTTGACGCAGCAAATGACACAGGGTAAGCCGCCGCAAATAACCGCCCCTCCGTCCTCGAAACACTGGTCAACAGAACAAGGCGGCAGGATGTCCATCCAGGCGTGCGTGCCCGAGTTGCAAGCCGCCGTCGCCGCCGCCGCGGAGGGCTGGCTCGGCGCGACGGAGGACGAGCAGGATGAAGAGGATGAAGTAGAGGAGGAAGAAATCTTAGAGAAGAACACAGAGGAGGATGTTCGAAACGACCTCGCCGCGCGCCTCGACACGTGCGCGGGTGACATGTCCCTGATAGAGGTTGGGGAGGATGAGGATGATGCTATGGGCAATCAGTCTGATGAGGAATCCGATTTGAGCGACGACAACGACGACGACGTTCTGGTGCCCGGCCGGGGGAGAGGAAGGAAGAAAAAGAACGTGCTTCTCACGCAGGAAGAATCTGATGGTGATGAACAGGGTGATGAAGAGCCTGAGGATGAAAAACCCGAAGAGCCTGAGAACGAGGAGCCTGAGATTGTTCCTGAAGCGCCGAAGGAGTCGGTTCCCTCTGCGAAGCGCACTGTTCGCGTTTGTGGGGCGAAGACGCCGGTTGCAAAACAGACGCCGGTACCGACGAAGGAAAAGATGCCGGCATCGACGCGGCACACGAGAAACACGCCTCGGGGTGCAAAATCGGCATCGCCTGTAGCGCCGCCCGAGACCCTCACCAACTCGAACAAGCGACCTCGACGCGACGTCGCGAAACAATCAGAACAAACGCAGAGAACGATTGCGGACGAGAAAGTGGCGAAGACGAAAACGCCGACAAGTAAGAACGCGACAGTAGTCTCCAAGACTCCAAAGACCAAGACTCCGGTAGCCTCTAAGGCAAAGACTCCTGTAGCCCCTAAGACTAAAACCCCTACAGTAGCCTCTAAGACTCCAAAGACTGCGACAGTGCCTAAGGTCTCTAAGACCAAGACTCCTACAGTAGCCTCCAAGACCAAGACTACGAAAAAGACGGACGCGAGTAGCTCTGTGGCCAAAACCCCTTTAGTGGACAAAAGGCCACGCGTCGCGTTGAGCGGGTTCAGTTCCGCTGACTTGACCAAGTACGGCGCTACGGTTACCAAGCTCGGCGCATCGCTTTGCGCTGGTCATGGGTGGGACACTAGAGCCACGCACGTCGTGTTCGGCCCGAGAGGAAGCCGGTCGATCAAGTTCCTAGCGGGCGCCGCCGCCGGCGTGCCGCTGCTTGATAAATCTTACCTAGACGCGTGTCGCGTTGCTGGCAAACTTTTAGGCCCCGAGACGTTCACGGGCCACTTGTGGAAGGGGGGCTGGAGAGGCACGGACGCGGGTTTGGTGTCGAAAGACGCGTCAAAAATCTGGCACGTCTTGATGTATAACACGCCGTTTACGGACCTCGCCGTCGGCGTGGCGCCGTTTCCGTCGGCCAACCGCGTGGAGCGGGATATGCTGGTTTCCGTGCTGCGCGCGGGCGGCGCGAAGGTTTCCACCATCTCCGCGAAAGGCGTTTTGATCCCATCCACACCAGCGCCCGATGTTGTCATCGTGGACCCGGGGAGCGCGTCGCAAGGGGAGGACCTGGCGGGAAGAGCGGCGGTGGCGGCACAGGCGGCGGCGGGCGGCGCGTGCGTGTCGCCTGAGTTTTTCAAAAGCTGGCTGTCGCGGCCGGGCTCTGATTTGTCGCAATACGTGCTGCGCGGCGTTGTGGTCGGTGCGCTTCTGGACGCGCTGACGCGCACGGGAAGCAAAGGGTTTGGCGGTCCAGGCAGTGGTGCGGGAGACGGTGGTGTGGTAGATGGTGGTGCGGCCGACCAGGACGAAGAAACCGATGAGGAAGAGGAAGAGGCTCCAAAGACGGCGAAGCGCGCAAGGACCGCGGTATCGAAATCCACTCCGAAATCTGGGAAAATATCCATTTTGAAGCCCAAGCCGTTGAGCGCGTCGGCGGGGGTAGGTGCGAAGGATGCCGCCGCGAGCAAGACACCTTCTTCGGGGAACAAGCGCACGCCCGCGAAGGATAGACCGGTGCAAATCATGGGGAAGAGGCGTAGAGTGCTCGGGACGCGTAACTAGAGCGGGCGCATGATTGTTTGCAATCAATGTGAGCGAAATGTGAAGCATGTATCTTGCAATTCTGTTTTGTGATTTGATTTTATTTAGCGTAACAGTTTTCGTGTTACAATGACAACCCTTAAGCTATACAACTAGAGTATACTACCTTGGTACAACAAATACAAGAGGCGTGCTTACGCACACCGCTTAGTAGAAGCCGAAGCCGGAGGCGGCGTTGGTGAG
>TARA_B110000977_G_scaffold201504_1_pt1 | contig 20917 bp, 32 predicted proteins | sample TARA_B110000977 | Tara Oceans TARA_B110000977 (sample SAMEA4397798) | marine metagenome | biome: Polar Biome; feature: [SRF] surface water layer (ENVO:00010504); material: water (ENVO:00002006), including particulate matter (ENVO:01000060) such as... | depth 5 m | reverse complement strand
ACACGGAAGAAGTCTTCCTTATTAGATTTGGTACAGATTGCAGTAACAGGATAGTCTGCTTTATCAGGTTCAGGAAACCCTTGGTCGGATTGAACCTCAATATCGATTGTAGTAATAACAGGAAGGTCACGTTCAAACTTAATGTCGTTCGGAAACTTCTGTGCAATGAATTGCGAGATGAAGTTGTTTTGTCCATAGACCTTGAAGTTATCTACATACTGATAACGTTTGGTGAATTCGGTTGCTTCACGCATAGTCTCAAACTCAATGGGTTCAACAGGAGTACCCTCTAGTGACTTCCATCCAGAACTTAGATTGTTCTTGTTACGTGAAGTTACAAATAGTGTCGGTTTAAACGGGATGCGTTTCTTGACTCGTTGACCACCAGAGTATCCCCGATATAATAGGGTACTACCGTTACGGTCAATTGATGTGTAAAAATCCATATAAATTCCTAAGTTAAGATTGTATTATACAGGAGTATAACACGAAAGTCAAGGCATAAAAAACCCCCATCATCGATGATTGAAGTTACTTGAGGGACTCCTATTAAGAGTATTCTTTCCTTCAACCCTCTAGGGGGGATGACTCCTTACTTTACTGTCACGCATTTGTGACTCGGTAAGTTTAGCCTCTACTGATTTTGTTATCCACTTTATATCGTCTCCATCACTGATATGTTAATCAGTCGTAACGGAGTCAGTCGCTTAATCACCGTCAAGTCACAAACTTCCCTAGGCGAGTGGTTACGAATTCCCAACCAGTACATCTATTATACTAAACTCAACGGGGTTTGTCAAGCTTTTTAATCAATTAATTTAAAACCGTGTCTCTTGGACTGGGTTAGACCAATATGGTTCTGAGTGATACCTATAGACTTAGATATAATCTGAGTTGATGCACGTTTGAATGGGGTGTCTAGTTTCTTAAAGTTGTATGTATTAAACATCTCTTCTGCGGAATGTCCAACACTCACATTTTCTGTATTTGGATGGTGCATCATCCAAGTATACTCTGCCTTGCGGTCAGGTTTTTCAGTAAGGTATGTTTTTACTAATCTTTCTACACATCCATACGGGCCTCCATTTAGAGGGAATGCTCGTTGTGTTAACAAGTCATGTATGTGTATTGATGCAACTCTTGAGAAAGAATAACAAGACATATACAATCCATGATTTGCATAAGACAATCCATGTTCCATAGTGAAATCAAATTGTCGTTTGAACTCATCTGCATCTTCTAGATATGCATCATGTTCTAGTACATAGAACCTTGATTTACTTTCTGAACGTTTCTTTATGAACTGCCAGTGGGTAATGTCTCCAGACTTTTCAGTAGGTGACGCACATAAGTTCTCTTTCTGTTGACCATGGTGTAACAATGGTTGCCAGTTATAGAGAGGTTCTAGTTCTGAGATAGTATTGGGGGTGTAACACTGAACGACTTCAATGTCAAGGGGGGTTTTGTTTTCCCACGACTTGAGTGCAATCTCCGTGTATCTCACGGAAGTTGGATTGTTCAAGTCTGCCATCATGTATGCTTTCATAAAAAAAAGGGGACGTTACCGCCCCCTTCCTATCGCTTTTTAGAGTAGTGGTTGTAGTGCAGTCAACATCAGTGCGATGGTGCCTACAAACAAACCAAGCTCAAGTTTTGCATCGGTTGTCATTTTCATTCTATCCTCGTAATTAAGAAATTTTAATTGAACGAGGCTGCTTCTCTTTTGGGATTTCCGTCTTCAATGTAACTGCAAGGATACCGTCTTTTAGTGAAGCACCAGTAACTAGTACATACTCCGAAAGTCTAAATTGTCTCCTAAACGCTTTTGTAGAGATACCTCTGTGAATTACTTCACGGTCTCTAGATTCATGTGAACCACTAATGGTTAACGAGCGTTCTTTTTGTTCAACATTTATTTCGTCCTGTGTGAATCCCGCAACGGCTACCTCAATGACGAACTCATCTTCACCAGTCTTCACAATGTTGTGAGGTGGGTAATGGTCGTTAGCGTGTTTAGTTGCGTATTCCAGTTCTTGAAATAAATGGTCGAAACCAATAAATGCCGAACGTGGGAAAAGTTGTTTACCTACTTTTAGATTTGTCATGTCGCTTTATCTCCTATATTAATTTAGCAAGATGAACGTGAACCCGACTAGCGGCATTCACGCATGTGTCACACTATTGTAACACACTACTATATATAAGAATTAATTCTTCTAATTCAAGACTTATATAAAGTATTTTGGGTCAGTGTCCATATCACTCTCAAATCCAAATGAGAAAGTGACACGTGACACCGAAGGTTGTAGATGATGCCATGTTCCTCTTGGAATCCAAACGCAATCGCCTGGCATCATTACAGTTGTTTCGTCACTATTCCTTGGTTCTTCTTCTTCACCGATAGTGATTTTACACTCACCGATTACTTGAACCAAGAAGACATCCATACTGTCTTTATGTCTGGGATATGACCCAGAAAATTGTCCAAACCCGACAAACGAGATGTTTGTGATTTGGGGTGCTCCCTTTGTATATTTTTCTTTCTTTGGTGCGGGGTTTACAAAGAAGTCTTCCATCTCTGTAACAATATCTTTAGCGAAACTAGGTGCAGAAGGTCTCTTATGAAAAGAGTTCAGTCCTAGTCGTTGTTTCTCACGATTCCAGTCATATAGTTTTTCGGGGTGAGTATCAACAAGATTCAACATTTGATTCCAATCCCAATCGAAGTCTATAGTAGACCACCAGTGTTTCTTATTGCGAATCTCTTCTCTGTGTTCTTCGAACATTACTCACTTATTACCTATATTATATTTGGGACACAACTCCCATTCTGCTTTATCTTTGAAACCGATTATCTTAATCTGTCGTAAAGGGGCACAGTCTTGACATACCTCTTTATTCTGTATTTCTACTAATCCCCAGTCAGATAACAATGTTGCAATCGTATTTCTACGTTGTACATCACTCTCTTCTAGGTTTGCTTTCTTTCCGTCTAACATGAACAGTTCTTTAAAATGGACAATATAGTATCGTCCCTGTTTATGTAGTATATGACAGGATTGAAATAGTTTTTGGTCTTTACGTGAAGCGACACCAATACGGGTCAGAGTCTCACGAACTTTTAGGAAGTCATCTGGTTCTGCTAGAGTTACCTCTAACATATTCACAGGAGCCCATTTTACTAAAGTATTACTTTCTTCCACCTTTATTCACCTTTTCTTTTATTTGTTTAATTTGAGAAGGTGTAAGGAGGGGTAGGCATTGTTTAGCTTTTTCATTGCTGTATCCATAGTATTCTTTCACCGACTCAAGGTCATTTTCTAATTCAGGTTTTACCCACTTAGAGAAGCGTTTCCGCTTTCTAATTATATTTATAAGAAACTGATATTGTAGACGTGAGTCTAGGTGATGGTATCGATTCATCTCGTTGGCGATAACAGCGGTATCTGAGAAGTACGATAGACTACGGTTGACCATAAAAGAATTATATGACTTCTCATCTTCAGGAGTAATCATAATGTCCTTCTTGGATAGATTGATACTGTTTACATAATTAAAGGGGTTCATTGTTTCTCACACATAAATATCAATTAGATTACCCTTCTTGGTAGAGGGATAACCGTATTTTCGTTTGCGATACCAACTAAGGTTACGCACCAATGGTATTTTCAACCAGTATACCACACTTCTCTAGGAAAGTCAATCCTTCTGTTCCTTTGGGATAATCCTCTCCATAAACGACTCGTTCGATTCCACACTGGTGGATAAGTTTGGCACAGTCAACGCAGGGTGCGTGGGTAGTGTATAGAACTGCACCCTTCGTCTGTTCCGTTGACGCTGCAACCTTTGTGATTGCGTTCGATTCCGCATGTATTACCTCTGGTCTAGTTTTTAGTTCTTTATTTAGTTCGTATGCCCCAATTTCATATTCGCAATTGTTATCCCAACCACTAGGCATACCATTATATCCTATAGATATGATTCGATTATCTCTTACAATAACCGCACCAACCTGTAGTCTTCTAGCACTAGACAGACTCGCATAAACTTTTGCGGTCTTCATGTGTGCTATATCCCACTTATCCAAAATCTAATTCCATCTGTTTGGGTAACCACTCGTTATTCACTTTAACCATGGTTACTGGTTTATGTTCTGTTGGTTCTTTAGAACTTGCTATGATAACAACATAGTCACCCGTATCCTTGTGAACACGATTTCCATACTTGTCTGTTCCAAGTTCTTCTAAAATATTTGGTCTGTTTCTTAAATACATCATGAGAGTACCTTTGCTATATCTGGACGGAAGTAACCATCAGGTTTCATAATCTTTCCGTTCTTGTCCTTGACAACTTTACCGTTAACGAACTTAGACATATTGGATGCCTTCACTTCGTTCCACACATCATCGAAATCAATGTCTAGTGTTGATGCCATACCCATGATGACCCATACCATATCTGCAAGACCATCTGCAACTTCTACGATATCCTTATCAACATTAAACGCTTGCCACGTTTCGTTGTATTCTTCGGTAATTAAATCCATGTAGAGTTTTGCTTGTTTACTCTTCATACCTTCAAAGTCAGGAAAGTCCTGTTCTCCTACTTTCATAAAATCTTCTACATCTGTTTGATAATTCATAATCATAATCCTATTAGGTGCCAACCATGGTTAGCTATTGCATTTAATATAATAAACCAACATGTTGCCATATGACATATCCACCAAAAAGTACGGATAACAGCAATAGTGTTTGCTTGTTTGTCGGTCTCTCCTACTTTCTCACCCAGACTCTTTGCCCAGATTCTCCACCACTTCTTCAAAACCACCCCACAACAATGTTAATCATTATGAGATACACACAAACGAGATTTGAAATAACTATGAACGTGCGGATGTATGAGATGTGATTCTCATTCTCGACATCATACCCATCTTCTTCGTCAAAAGAACCAAGGGCATGTTTCCATATAGTCCAAAGTTTGTCCATGAGATTATTTATAACATTCTCCGTCTCAACTCTTCTTTCATACAATCACGTCTGACAGGAGATACACCACCCAACCCAATAACTGATTCAAGGTGTCCAGTTTCCATCTCTGCAATAGTCTTGTACTGCAATGGTTGGTCACCATCGATACCATATGTTCCCCATGTGAGTACCTCACTTTGTACCTTATGGGGTTCATTGTCATACAGACACATATCAATTTGGTCTGCATGAACAGACCGTCTTACATAATTTAGACCACCATCGACCATATAGGTCTTACCAGTCAGAGCGTCTACATGGGTCACGTAGTCGTGTCCAGATTTAGATTCTATTATAGTACCGTCAGGCGTTTGTATTGCATTACGAATAAGTCTTGACTCTTCCATTATACAAACTCCACATTTGCCATACATTCGGTTAGACATGCAACTAGGTTTAATTCATGGTCAGCAACAAACGCATTCTTGTATTGATAATCAGCGAGTATCAAGACCAGTTGAGGTATGGACATTGGTGCAACCTTTCCTTCCATAGAGTCATAGATACCACGGAATATTGCAGCGGGTTCTGTGTCCATATTGTTGACAACCCACGACCGCATCTTCTTGAAGTCTTTGCTCTTTAATGATTGGAAAAGACCACTATAGTTACTATTATTATCATTAATGAGCACTGTAGTGTTCAATGTACCAGAGATAGAATGACGTTGTGCTTCGTTAAGTACACGTCTCCAGTCAGGTGCATACTTACCAATCAGTCCTGCAATGGTGTCATTATTGTACTTGACACCCTCACCGTCTAGGATGATTTGTAGTCGAGTCATAAACTCACCGCACAACTGTGCCATTTCTTTTTTAGATGTGTTGAACTCATACACACTACAACGAGAGTGTAGAGGTTCGATTACTTTGTTCTTGAAGTTGCACGTCAGAATGAATCGACAGTTCTGAGAGAACTCTTCGATGAACCCACGAAGTGCGGGTTGGGTTGACTGTGCATTAAGGTAGTCCGCTTCGTCAAGGATTACAACCTTGTAACCGCCTGAGAGAGAGACTGACGAAGCGAACTGTTTAATCTTTCCACGAAGGGTATCAATGTTACCCTCCTCAGAACCGTTGATGACAATATAGTCAATGTTCAGTTCGTCACAGATTGCACGTGCAATCGTGGTTTTACCAGTACCCGCAGTACCAGTAAACATCATGTTAGGGATTTCCCCAGTGTCCACAATCTTTTGGAATGTGTCTTTGAGGTTTTGATTCAGAACCGTAGTTCCGATTAGTCGGGGTCTATACTTCTCGACCCATAAGAATTCTTTGGACATGTTGTCTCCATAATAAAATAAGTGTTTCTAATAGTATACATTGTACACTATATGAAACAAATTGTCAAGAAAATTCGGGGGTGGAAAGGAAAGGAACTCTCACACCCCCACGTCACCAGAAAGGTAACGTTTACTCATCAACACCTTGTGCGGATTGATACTCCTCACATAGTTGAATAATCTGAACCGACTGGTCTCTTAACTGACCAATGGTCGATAGTTCTTCTCCCTTAAATCCGCCTCGTTGGACAATGGTATCAATAACTGCTACCGTTGAACGAGAAACTCGATTGCCGAGTTCATAGATTGAAGAGTGGTCTTTTTCTACTTGTTGTGCTTTTGCCATCTTTATGCTCCGTAATTAGATGATTTTTCTAGTGCAATAAAGTATTCAATCGATGATTGCTTACTTGCGAATTTTGAGATAAGTTTCGAACTGATACCTACATCAAAATCTTCGTTGACAACTTTTATGTTACCAACATTCATGATGAAGTTGAAGTCAACTCCTTCAGGGTATGTACCCTCTACGTCAATAGAGAATGCATTACTTGTTGCGTCCTTACTGTCAATGACAGATAAACGAATTGCACCAGTAGTAGGTTGGATTGATATTTCATCATGACCTAAAGCTGCGGCAGCACGTTTTACTTTTGACAACGTATCTGTATCTAGTACAAAATTAACTTCTGCTTCTGGCATGTTAATAGTCTTGCCAGGCGAGGTCAACATCTCTGGGTCAGAGAAGAAGTACTTCACAGAAGAACGTCCAGTTGAATCACTAACGGTTACATAGTCCTTCTCGAACTTGAGTCGTGGTGAGTCCACTAGGGACAGAACATTTAGAAACTCATTCAGGTCGTAGATTCCAAATGACTGTGGAAACTTCTCAGCGAGTTCAACAGTAGATAGAACATTACGTGCAACTGAAATAGTCTTCAGTTGATAACCTTCGGTTATAACGATGTTCGGGTTAATAGTAGAGTAGTTCTTGAGAACACTCAGGGTTGTGTCGGATAATTCCATAATATATTTCCTCTCGGTTTTCTAATTTATAAAGTGTATGATACCATACGTTTCAGTTAAAGTCAAGCTTTTATTTTACTAAAGTTCTTTTCTTTTACGAACTCAATCTTACGATGAAAATGTGCATCTTCGAGTTCGCTCTTGTGAGAGATAACAAACACGTTGGTATCCTCACCTAGTGTTGATATAATCTTCATGAGGTTTTCAATACCCTCTTCATCCAGAGACGAATCAAATGTTTCGTCAAGGATTAGTAGATTGGTCGCAACACTATTCTTCATCTTCGCAATCTGTCTCCACGTAAATAGTAGGGACAAATCAATCCGTTGTTTCTCACCCTCAGAGAATGAGTCATACGAAAAGTTATCACGATGTCTTGAACGAATAGTCTCAACGAAACTTTCATCCAAATCAAAGTGTACAAAGAAGTCTAGAATCTGTAAGTACTTATTAGTCAATTGATTCATGACTGGTAAGTACTGTTTAATAATCTTGGTCTTAATACCAGTGTCTTTCAGTAACTCTGCATACACTTGGTTATAAGAATGTTGTTCATTTAGTTTGTATTTGTTATCTTGTAGTTCTTCCTTGTCAGTACGCAGTGTCTCCAACTCAGTGTTTGCTTCGGATAAGTCTCCAGTCTCATTGTCAATACGAGAGACTTCATTATTGAGTGTGTCGATGTTACGATTGATTCGCATTATCTCTTGAGTATTGGCATCTACCTTAGATTGCCAACTACGAATGTTATCTTGTGTACGGGTTAGTCCTTCGATAATCTGTTCTATGTCATCCTTACGACTAGTATGCATTTCCAACGCACTAGCGATAGTACCCGCCTTGGTCTTACATTTGTTTAGATGATACTCTTTTAACTTCTTGTCAATGTCTTGGTCACAGGTAGGACATCTGTCGTTCTCTTCGAAGAACTTTGCCTGTTTGACCACATTCTTTTGTTGGTTCTTGAATGTTGCCGCAAACTCATTCAGTTCATTTAACTGTTTTCCGTAACTTACAATTTCAGTAGTGACAGATTTAGACGCAATGACATCTTCGGTAACCTTCGCATTTGACTCATTGAGTACACGAATGTCATCTTGTAATGTCTTAATAGTATCTAACTTTTCTTTCTTTTGTGCAAAACTGATATCACTCAGGTCACGAAGATACTTCTTTTGTGCGTTGATTTTAGTATCAACAAGATTGATTTGATGGGAGTTGTTTGCTATCTGGTCTTTAAGTATTGACATCTTCTCCTTTAACAGAGAGTTCATCTTAGAGAACATATTGATGTCTAGTAGGTCTTCGATGACCTCACGTCTAGAACCACCCGCTAACTGCATAAACGGTACAAAGGACGAAGACCCTAGTACTACAATCTGGTGGAATGATTTGTGTGACAACATGAGAATGTTCTTCTCAAGCATCGATTGGTATTCTTTTGCATGGGAGTCTTGGTTAACCATGTTACCATTGACCCATATCTCAAAGAGATTGGGTTTGATACCACGTACAACCTTATAGTTCTGTGTACCAATAGAGAACTCAACCTCAACCAAAGTTCCCTTCTGATTGATTGTGTTTACTAGCTGTCCCTTAGAAATCTTTCGATGGGGTTTACCGAACAGTCCGAATGACAATGCATCCAACATAGTAGACTTACCCGCACCGTTCTGTCCCACAACCAGAGTAGTAGGTGTCGTATCAAAATCGACTGAGGTAAAGTTGTTTCCTGTAGACAGGAAGTTTTTAAATCTAAGTTTTTTAAATTTTATCATTGGGTAATTATACCACCTTCATCATATAAAGTCAAGCGTTTTTATTTCCCAATCCATAATAATATCTTTGCGATATACTCTGGAAAACACATTAAACGGAATCTGTTCAAATCCTTTTGCTCTTTCTAACATTGCCCCGTGATAGTCCATGTTACATGCGGCATAAATCGTACCCTCGTGCATTCTGCTATCAGTAGATGTGCAGATATAGTCTGCACCAGTCATCTTCATAGTTCGGGACACAAACCACGAAGTAATATTATACTCTTTACTGTCTACTGCAAGTCTGGATATCTCATAGAACTTAGAGTAGTCATGGGAATCACATCCATAATAGAATCGTAACCATTTTCGGTCACACTTCTTTTGACAATAAGATGTGTATTGAATTGCACCTGTTAGATTTCCTTTCTCAAATAGACCATAATATTTGTAGTCGTGAACCACGTTATCGTGTTCATCATATATTTTACCAAGATAGTGATTCGATACAATTATAGATTTTGCATCTTCATATCCAATCTCATCTATAGTAAAATCACTCTTCATCAAACTCGTATTCACTCAGACCACACCAGTTACAAGGTTCGTCCTTCGCAACTCCCATCAAGGATGACTCTACCGTACAGTAGTGTTCCCAATAAGGATAGGGATGTTCTTTTTCCAAGTCCTCACCATAACGTCCACGGTCTCTATTACCGTCTGCATTTAGTTCTGTCAGGTCTTGTTGTTTGTGTTTCTGATTCTTATTACCGAAAATTCTATCCCAACCATCTGCGTAGTCTTTACCACCCGTCTTGGTCTGAATAGTGTCTCCAGTAATGTCGTTCTTTGTTGCCATTAGACAATCTCCATACTTTGTGCTTCTTTCATCAAGTAAGAGATTTCTTTCTTGATACGACCCTTATCTAGGTCTGTGTTAACGGAGTCAACATAATCATATACCAAAGTCTCGGTATCGTCTACCGACACATTGTCACTCACATTCTCACCAGTGAACTCTTTGAAGTCTTCCGCAATCTTCAGTTCATGAATCTTCTGTGATTGAACACGGTCAATAAAACGTTCGAACTCATACGGGTCACCTTTGTTAGTGACGATGACCTTAACGAACTTATTATCAAGATATTTGAGGTCTTTAAACTTACGCATGTTCTCGTGGTCGTAATAAATCTTCTCGTAGATTGTAATAGGATTGACAACAGGTGTTAACTCTCTTGTTTCGGTATCAAGCACATGGAAGTGTTTGGGGTCATTACAGTCGTTCCAGAAGAACTCCATCTGACTACCTAAGTAATGTATGTTGTTTTGAGTTGACTTCGCATGGAAGTGTCCTGTCATTACCATATCAAATCGGTCAAAGTGTTTTCTATCCATACCTTCCATACAAGGCATACCTTTGGACATCTCAAACCCCTGTAACTCAAGGTGAGCACCAACGATGTCTGCTTTACAGTTTGCAAGGAACTCTAGTGACTCCTTCTCGTTCTGAGTGTTAATCCAAGGGACTAACGCAATAGCCATTCCATCATAATCTACTACTGTTGGTTTCATTACAAGATTCACTTCATTCATATAGTGACCTTGTAGTTCCTTCAGTGCGTTCAACTCATTGGTATTCTTATAGTACACGTCATGATTGCCAGGAATTATATCCATGGTAATACCAAGTTCACGCATAGGTTCTAGGAATATCTTACGATTATGTTGTAGTGCCTTAAAGTTGATTGTCTTACGGTTATCGTAGTAATCACCTAAGTGCAAGATATGTTTGATATCATTCTCAATCAGATATGGGAAGAACACTTCACTATAGAAACGTTCTTGATAATCCATAAAGATATCAGATGAATTTCGACAACCCGCATGGGTGTCGTTCAGTATTGCTATTTTCAAAGTTGTGTACCTTTACTTAGTTCCAGTATCTTTCATTACAATTCTTATTGCGTCTGACATGGGCAATTTACCCGCAGAAGAGTTCTGCAATTTGATTGCCTTTTTACGTATTGCTTTGCGTTCTTTTTTTAGTTCTTTGTAATTCATTAGGTTATTATACTCTATCTAACAGATAAAGTCAAGAGTCTATGAAGTCACCCAAGTCAGAGTCTACCTTTACAGTTCTTCTCTTGCGTTCCTTCTTAACGATTTCTTTCCATTCTTTATCTTTGTCTTTAATTTCATCAATACGAAATCTAAGTTGGTCAACGAATGCAGCAGCAACTTGATTTGATTGTGCGTCACCCAACTCATTGTCAAGGAAGTTCTCAATACCAGATTGTTCCATGTACTTCATTTTGATGTCTTGTTGTTTCTTTTCTTTCTCAATCCTACGTAGGAATGCAAACCAAGATATCTGTGTGAAGTATGCAAATGCATTAGGTTTACCAGTACGGGTTGCAGCTTCAATATTGTAGTTCTGAATCGCTTTCAGACAGTTCTCTACTGCATCCATAACCATCTCTTCACGATAGGTGTAGCGGACAAAGTTTGCCTTATGGGATAGACCCTCGCAAATCTTCAGAAAACAGGTTGCAATATAATCTGGAATGATTGGTTGTCCGTTACCCGATTCCTTTGCTTCCTTTACAGTAGTACAATAGTCAACAACTGCTTGTGAGAACTGTGCATTATTCACATAATGTGGTTTATCTTTTGGTTTAATCTTTACTGGACGTGCAGTATCTAGTGCCGAGTTTTCGTCTAATTCTGTTGTTTTAGGTTTGATTTTCATTTTATATCTTCCATTATATGTCGTTGTTGACTGCTACTAAATCTGTGATTTCTACTATTATAGTACACCTCACGGGAATTGTCAAGTGTTAATTGTTTCCCAGTGAAATCTTTTTCTCTATACTCCTCTCCAATTATTCTGACATCATAGTGAACCAGTTGTAAGAGGTCTAGTAAGTCCGCTTCAGTACTATAGGGGATAATCTCATCCACGTACTTACATGCGTCTACTTGTATATATCTTTCTGTTATAGATTGGAGTGGTTTATTCTTTTCGGGTCTATCGATACTGGGGTCTACCTGTAATCCGACTATTAAGTAGTCGCAGACAGTCTTTGCTTCACGCAACATCTGAACGTGTCCCGCATGGAACAGGTCGAAGCATGAAAAAGTAATACCGATTTTTTTTAAATTAGGGCTTGACAAAAGTTGTTTCTCAGTGTATAATAAGCTTAGCGTTCGGGGAAGCTGAATACTATTGTAACGTTGGCATTTGAAATACTATAGTTCCAGCAACACAATATCGGTTACCTTCGAATGGTAATGATACTGTTTCATGTAGTAAATGACTTCTAAAGATAATTAATTTTCCATGTTCAATTTTATGTGTATACCCCAACGTTGGAAAAAACAAATCAGAACATCCTTCGGGTGGGTCTATGTAATAACAAAATGACCACGTACTTGGCCAGTGGTCGTGGGGTGTGGTGATTTCTCCACTGACTGAATTTACTCCCCACATAGCATTACAATACTGTGTTTGTATATAGGATGTATTCCAAACTGGTCTATCAACCCGTGAATGATGACCCCACCATTCTTTCTGTATCTTTTCAGAAGATTCTTTACAGAAGTCTTCTACAATTACTTGTAGTTTCTGAAACTCAGGATACTTTAAAAGACTCAAGGTAACGTCTGATTTTACATTGGTTGTATGATGTAATTCGTCACCGATTTCCTCAATACGTTCAACCATCCTTCTATTCATATCTTCATCATCAAGTGTCTTGACAAAGAGATAATCATCGTGTTTATTTTGTAGTGTAATCATTATCGTGTATCATTGTGGGTTCTTTATATTAAGGTTACCCGAGCCTTTTATCTTAGTGTATTTTATTAGGGTCAATGTCACCAAACAAACTGACAACATTACTACCACTATCCATTGTTAAAAACTCTTGTAGTCCATAATCATCTTCATTATCTGCACGTGGTTTACGTTGTGCAAATCTTCCGCCTCCATCATGAACTTTATTTGCAATCTGTTCGGTAAATTCCTTTTCCCTATCTTCTGCCATCTTAGTCATTTCTTTTACTGCGGTATCATATTGCAACACCAGAGTATCTGGTGGGAAAGCTATACCGACAACATTATTACCATTTAGAATAAGAATATCATCGGGGTGTTCTTGGTAGACCATCCATGGACGGAAGGAATAATATTTGACACCCTCGGTAGACTCTACTAACTTTAGTCGCATTGCTTTTCTACAAACAATCTCAAGATGACCACCAAGGGATTCTTCGTTCCATTGTAATATCTCTGCAACGATTTCCTCACCAGAGGTTAATTTAAATTGTCTTAACTCGAACTCTTCTCTGTAACTCATAGTAAAATCCATTTGTTTGTTAGTTTCTTACTGTTATTTAGCATCATTTTAAATTGAGTTGTACAATCTTATATGGAAACTGTTCTTTAGTATATATCTTAATACGTTCCGCACTGTGTCGCAGTGTAAAGTTCTTATGACCTTTGGTATGTAAGTCATCCGCTATATCGTATAATTTGGTCACAGAACCGTTGTCAGACTTCCTCAGTCCTCGCCCAATCGATTGTAGTACCTTTACCTGACTCTTACTAGGGGATGCGAATACTATATTGTGCAAATTCCTAATATTAATACCAGTACTGAAAGTGCCCAAACTAGCAACAATAATTGCATTCTTTTGCCCCTCTACGATTCCTCGTATCTGTTCTCTGTCCTTTGTTTCTACTTCACCACTCACATAATACACTGGTCGGTCACCCGCTTTATCCTTAATCATATCAAACAAAGGTTTACCATGTTTCTCTACGAATTGGAATAACACCAGAGAATTACCCTTCTGGTCTAATGCAAGGTTACTTATAAGTTTATTACGTTTCTCATTGGTAACAATGTAATCAAGTTCTTCTTGATAGGTTGCATCCTTATACTTGTGACATATATCATTATGGTAACGAAGTAATAAAATAGTAATGTCTAGTTCTGCAAGTCGTTTATCTTTCTGTAGTTTTGCGGTGCTAGTCACCGTATTTGTAGGCCCGAATAAACCTTCTAATACAAGTTTGTTGGTCTCAGTACCATCTAGTGTACCAGTCGTACCGTACCGATACTCTGCATTGACACACTTATTCATAATACCCGATAGGGACTTTGCCTTGAATAGATGTACCTCATCTCCAAATACACACCCCATAGTATCGAACCAGTCCTTAGAGAATCTATAGATGGATTGCCATGTAGATATAATGATTGGTTTATCTGTACTCTTGTCCTTACCACTATATATGCGATGTACATTTTCTTTTACATCATAACCATAGTCCTCAAAGTCTTTATACATCTGTTCTACCAGACTTGTTGTCGGAACAATAAGTAGTACTTGTTTATTATGATTGTCTAGATACCAACGCATCAAGTTATAGATGATAAACGATTTTCCCGAACCAGTCGGTGATAGTAGGAGTGCCCTTTTCTTTTCGATACCATGGGTAATCGCATCATACTGATAATCATATAATGGAAATGGTAGGTTAAGTGTATCTTGAAACTTGATAAGTTCTTGGTGTTTGACTTGATTAGTCAATGCGGGATGACCGTAATCCGTCTCTTGTAATTGAAGAGGGTACATACGGTCAGAACAGAATTTTTTCACATGTTCATACAGACCCGCATTTAGTTCACGGTTAATCTGATTAAAGAGTTTGATTTTACCGTCCCACCTTCTAGACTTATATGCAGGCATAAATTTATAGCCAGGCACAAAGAAAGAAAAGTAGTCTCTCAGTTCTTGGAGTTGGTGTTGATTACAATCAATCAACATCATAGAGTGGTCTTTAAGACCAACGGTAATAGTATTAGGTAATGTCATGCATGTATATAGACCTTACATACCAGCTTCAAAACTTCTCCACCTAATAATGTTTCCAATCGTTTGGTGTCTCCACTTCAGATTATCTACAATTTCGGTCAGAGTTTCTACGGTGGTCTTGAGCATTTGAATCCGCATCTCGGAATCTTGCATCTCTGTATCACCATTGTAGAAAGTATCTTTTGTTGCTTTGGTAAATGATTTCGGATTCAAACCATCGAAGGGGTCGGGTTTCCAACCACGTTCATTTAGGTCTTCCTCAGACATCTTACCCTCGTAGTAAAGGTACTTATCTTTGAGTAGGGTTTTTTGGTCAAACTCCGCCTTCTTTAAACGAAGTTTGGTTAGGGACAGATACTCAAGATACTTTGAGTGCATCTTGGGGGTATTCATAGACGCATTTTCGTAATCGTCTTTTCGAATAATACTGTCTTCTTGCCATTCCGCAAGTATTTGTTCTAGTGCTATCATAATGTAATTATACCATAATAAAGGTTAAATGTCAAACAATTTCAAATTGGGAGAACCTGAATGACGCATTGAAGGTAACAAATGTAGTGTCACCCGAAGTAGATTGAAACTCAATTGCACCTAAAGTAGTAGGAACACAATCAAGATATCTAATTTTTTGTACAGTGTTATTGTGACTAGACAATACAGATAAGGTTATATCCGCATAGGTAGGTTTCTTTGTGTCTCTCTCACCCGCAGATACTTGTCCTTCGTTTACTATACGAGTCATCCAATCATACATCTCTTTATAAGATGTCATGTTTTCGTCCACAATAATATCGAATCCAACCTCAGAGAATGTCATCTTGTCACCCGCTAAAGGTACAGATGTAATCCTACGAACAGGTAATTCAATTGGAGTTAATGAAGCGCCAGGATGTGACACCGACTGAACAAAGTATTCCAAGTTTGGATACCTAGTCCTGTCAATAATTACCTTAAACCCAGTAGGTTGTAGGTAATTTAAATTTGATGTCAGTTCCTCGTCTGCGAGTTGAACCTTTGATGTGACTGCCATAATGTCCTCTTAATAGTCTATATTACTATTTATAAGAGTTTAATGGACTGTTTCTGATTCATGTAACTTTTTTGTTAACGCAACAATCACACCTTTCCAGTAGGTTTTACCCCACTCAGTGGCACTTCTTCCCTGTGCCTCAAATGCATTGTTGATTAATCTGTGATAATCATACTTCATTGATTCTTCCTTTTCCAATCCAGACGATTTCTTCGAACTTTTCTTCATACGATTTACCGTCTACAGTGAATCCAACACAGTGTAGTTCTTTTAGAACAAACTTAACTGCTTCTTTTGCGGTATCGAATGAATACCATTTCATACATTGCAAACCTTGATTTGCTAATCTTACTTCATACATAATATATTCCTTATTTATAAAAAATGTGGTCTGTGATTGTCACAGTTTCGTTTAAACTATCTGACCAGTATGGGTCAACATAGAGTGTGTGGTAATGTGTTGCACCTTCAGTGATGTCTGGATAGTGTCTCCATAGAACATCATATGCAACTTCTAGGGATAACTCCCACGTCTTTGTGTCCAAAGGTTCATCTGACTTACCGTCACAGAACCAACTAAACTGACACATGTTTCTAACTGGAACTTCTTTACCTCTCCAATCAGTCCTCCACTTTGCATCGTATACTACACCACACACATCTTTGGGATATGATTTGTGTTCCATACGATTCAACACTACTTGTGCAACTGCAATCTTACCCGCAAGAGGTTGATTACCCGATTCAAAGTAGATGTTCTTTGCGAGACAATAGGTCTCTTTTCCATAGTGATTCTTTACCTCAGAACCATTCGCATTGGAACAGTACAGGGAAAGACTCGATATTACTAGTCCTAAGAGAGACCACTTCATCATTGTATTGTGATTCATTATGCAACTCCCTCAGTCATTTCTCTTACGATTGCATCCGCAACTTCACATGTCAATTTCATGTGCATCACTCTGAAATCTCTAAGGTCTTCATAGTTTCTTACAACAGGGTCGTACTTAGGTTTCTCAAGACCAAGGTAATCGTCCTTAGTTTGATACTCATCGTAGTTACTGTACGGGTATATTGAGAATGTATCCGCATAGTCCTTGTGACAGAAGTCTTGTGGTCTATCGTAATCATCCTTACTTGTTCCTCTGTATCTCACAGTGAACAATCTTGTTTTCATTATTTCTTGAATTACAGGGTCATTCCTGTATTCCATAGGTATTCCCTTATAAAGACCACTCTCGTAGTCGGGACATAAATGGTTTTCTAGTTTAATCATATTCTCTCCTTTCTTGATTATATACTTATTATAACAACAAGAACACACTTTGTCAAGTGTTTTCTCATATTTTTTTGAACTTTCTTCTACTCTTAGAGAACTGTTTCATGGGTGATTTGAAGATAATCTCTTCAGTAGTACCCTCTTTGATGTATCCCACCAGTTGAGTGTACTTGTTTACAATATAGGTATGACTTGGAACTCTATATCCCAAGTCTCCCCAATCCGTAATTTCTTTCCAGTATTCGTTCATTAAGTTCTTCCTCCGTAACCTAACTCTCTCATTGCGGGTGCAGGGTGAATCTCTTCAGACAATGCAAGGTACTGTTCAACAGTAACGTTCTTGACTAAGAAGTTGACCCATGCCTTCCAAGGTTTGTAACCATACTTGAACCTTGCGATGAACTCTGGTTTTGGTAGACCAACCCAAGATGGGTGACAGTTTGGTCTTGCGACCTCCATGTTCACACTCTTAGTATGTTTACCCCTATACATGAGATACATACCGTCCCAAGTGAAGTCTTCTTTATTGAATTTTGTCATATTTTCTTTCCTTTCTCTATTTTATACACTTATTATAACAACAACAGCATGGTTTGTCAAGCTTTATTTTAATTTATTTTTACCTTGACTTTTGTTGCGTACTAGTGTACTATATACAACATGAGAGATTTAAAATCACCACTAAGATATCCAGGCGGAAAGACTCGTGCAACTGACTTTTTATTCAGTGACGAGAATATGCCTATGGACTCTATTAAAGAGTACCGTGAACCCTTCCTTGGGGGTGGTTCGTGTGCGTTCGCATTCACCAAGAAACATCCTAATGTGCCTGTATGGGTCAACGACAAGTACTACAATTTGTACTGTTTCTGGTTGACTGTACAGAAGGAGGGTCAGAAACTTGCAGATAAACTACACAGTGTCAAAACTGAACTATCGGAGTCCTCTGACCCTCTTCAAGCACATCTAGACTATTATCATGTCATGCGAGAAGGTCTAAAGAACCCAGAGAATGAGTTCGAGATTGCGTGGAGATTCTATATAATGAATAGATGTTCTTTCTCTGGACTAGGGGAATCAACAGGTTCATTCAGTAAGGATGCAGTTAAGGATTTGTTCAATCATAGACTGATTGCAAAACTACCTAAGTTTGGTCATTTGATGAAGAACTGGAGAATCACCAATGATGACTATAGTGTCATGTTTGATGATAACCCAGATGCATTTGTATTTGCAGACCCACCATATGATATCAAATCATTTATCTATGGTAACAAGGGTGACATGCATGATACCTTTGACCACAAAGACTTTCATACAGTTACCGACAACTCTAAGAATATGGTAATGATTACGTACAACTCTAACGAGACATTACGTAATGCATATACTGGTTGGGAACAACGTATATGGGATTTGACTTATACCATGCATAGTAGTAAGAAGTATAGAGAAGATGAACACAACAGGAAAGAACTCTTGTTGTTAAACTATGACACACCTACCCCACCTACCCTAGAAGATTTCTTCGGATAAAAAAAAGGGTCTCCGAAGAGACCCTTAAAGAACGGTGAGTTACCTCACTCTTCTTATTACAGACTTATGTCAAGATGTTAGTAACCTTGAAGATTCTGTAGTACTGGTTAGTCTTAACAGTAGCAAGACCGTCAGTGACAGAAGTACCAACGAATGGGTTTGAAGCCATACCGTAACGAGTTTTGAACCCGATACGTGGTTGGAAGTCATCTTCACCAACTGCTTTAACCATTTGTAACGGAACGTATGGGCAGTAGAATACACCACTGTCATATGGGTTCTGTCCTTTATAACCAACAGTGATATAATCAGTGTTAGCATAAGGGTCGATGTATACACGGATACGTCCGTTTAATACACCAGCAAATGTGTTACCAGTATCGTCAACCTGTAGGTTGTTCGAGATAGCAGGACTATAGTCCAAAGTACCCGCAGCAGCAAGTGCAGTAGCAACATCTGAAGAACAGATAACTACGTTACCTTTTCCACGTCTTGTTTCTTTTGCAATTACGTTTGCTTCACGGTCAATTTGTACACCAAGACCTTTGAACTTCTCAGCACTCCAACGACCATCTGCATCAGATGACATGTTAAAGATACCTTTAGCAGTTACGTTAGCTTGTTGAGCACCAGTTTTTGCTTGACTGTTTACAGTACGGATAACTTCTCTGTTGATTTCCGCAAGGATTTCAGTAGAAAGAATGTTAGCAAGTTCTGTTTCAGCGTCAAGACCATGAATCGCTTTAAGGTCTTGTGCAAGTTCTAGTGTGTATTCAGCTTTAAGAGCACGTGACTTAGCAGTAACAGTTTGACGTTCGATTGTGAAACCCATCTCGTTGAAAGATGAACCACCAGTACGTCCAAGTGCTTCTGCGTCTTCAGTTGGCATTCCTGCAGCAGCAAGACTAGTTAAACGAGCGCCTTCAGAGTCAACACCGTTCCAACCAGAAGAGTTATCTGAATCGTGAGTACCAGAAGAATCACCAGAAAACTGAGTTTCAGCTTCGTTGAATAATGCTTCACGGTTACCAGTTGCTCCGCCTTGGTATCTTGACTTCATAGCGAAGATAAGACCAGTAGGGCCGTTCATAGGTTGTACACCACATACGTCATAAGCGATGAGGTTAGGCATTGCTCTACGTACTAGTGAGATTAATACTGGGTCAAAGTTGTTAACTGAACCAGTGTTGTTAGCGCCAGATGCAGCGTTTTCTGTCATGAATCCACGAGATGCAGAACGCTCTTCAGCGATTGCTTTCTCTTGGTTTTCCAGAATTGCAGCAGTAACAGCACGTCTGTGGGGGTCGGTAATTTTACCAGCAGACTCTTCGTTTAGAACGGGAGCCCACTTTTCGATTAGTGTATCGTAAGATTGCATTTTATATTTCCTTTATGATTTAGATGCGTTTTTACGGATAGTTGCAAGGTATGATTCCATTACAGATGATACGTCAGTTGTTACGTCTGCATCTTCTTGAACGGTTTCTACTTCGTCACTACCAGTGATTTCTTTTGTGAAATATGACTCTTTGACAGTTTTTACTTTAGAGGCGAATTGTTCTTCGTCTTCAAAATCAATACCTTCAACGAGTGATTTCAATTTTTCTACTTGAGTTTCTGCAAGGTCACGTGACGCTTCACGAATAATCGTTTCACGCTTGTATACTTCCAGTTCCTCGCTTGTGTCTATAACTTTCTGAGTAGTTTCGTTGAGACGTGTCTCAAGTTCTTCTACTGATTCAGCAAGTTCATCAACTAGGTCAACCTTAGAGGCGGGAACTTCAATGTAAGACTCTGTAAAGAGGTCTTTCATTTTGTCCATGAAAGTCTCGGCAATTTCAGTGCGGAGTCCGCTCTGGATTGCAACTTGATTTTCTTCCATCCAAGATTCAACTACATAATTTAGGTAGCTGTCTACTTTCTCTACAAGTTCTGATTTAGTAGAAGAAATTTCTTCTGCCAACTCTTCCTTGTACTGTGCTTCAATTCTATCAACTTCTTCTGATAGTTTTGATTTCACGGCTGCTTCAAAGATTACTGCGGTTTTAGCTTTAAACTCATCACTGAGTGTTGCTTCAGACTCGA
>TARA_B110000977_G_scaffold201162_1_pt1 | contig 21063 bp, 15 predicted proteins | sample TARA_B110000977 | Tara Oceans TARA_B110000977 (sample SAMEA4397798) | marine metagenome | biome: Polar Biome; feature: [SRF] surface water layer (ENVO:00010504); material: water (ENVO:00002006), including particulate matter (ENVO:01000060) such as... | depth 5 m | reverse complement strand
GGATGTTTAAGCGCGGTGCAGCGCCTGCAACGGAGAGGTCTCCTGCCGCGTCAAGAACACCTTTGTCTGGTAGCGGCGAGGAGTGGAAATCTCGAGAAGTTGAAGGCGTTGCGCGAGAACTACTGGCCGTGGGACGAAGGCACGTGCGCGGCGGCGGCGCAGGGCGGGCACCTCGAGGTGCTGCAGTGGACTCGCGCAAATGGCTGCCCGTGGGACGAGATGACGTGCAATTACGCGAGAAACGGCGAGAACCCTGATTTGGTGCAGTGGTTGCGCACGAACAATTGCCCAGGGTGGGAACACTATTTCGAGGACACCGAGTATTACTAATACGGCTCTAAGCACGAATAAGAATACTACGAATCAATAAATAACTAACTCCTACACTTTGTCTCCCCCCGCGTTCAATTCCACAAACTTCCGCGCATCCTTGATCCCCGCGAGTTTCACGAACAGAAACATCAACCCAGCAAGCATCAACCCCACAATTTGCATCTCTTTCCACTCAATTTTCGCAAGCGCCGGCCCGGATCCAACGCTCGCGGCACCCGCGAAGGCGAAGGTTACGACGTCCGCGGCGCTTTGCACTTTCTGCGCGCTCTTTGCTTTTTCCATTTGACTCCCCCCCGCCGCCTGTGCTTCTTCCATCGACACTTTCGCCACCTCCGACGTCGCGGCGACGAAACACAGGTTCCACGCGATGCCGAGCAAACATTGACCGCCCGCGAAGTGCGCCATCGAGGTGCCGTCGTGCATGATTACGGAGCTGACTATAAATAAAAGCGCGCCACACGCCGCGACCGGCCTCCACCCGAACTTCGCCACCGACTTGCCTGTTCCGAACGAAGGCGCGTACATCCCCAGCATGTGGCTCAAAATCACGTGGCTCACTTCGTCAAAGGAGAACTTGTCATCCTCCCGCATCACTAACGGCGTGGGGGACATCAGGAAACTCATCGCGCCGTAACTAAGCGCCGCAATGGCCACGGCGGAGACGAACCCGAAACGCTTGAACGCGGAGGAGACGGCGATGGAGGAGGTTTTAGTGTCACTACTTGTACTACTCTCTTCATCCTTCGTCTCCACAGTCTTCTGATTGCTGGCATCCCCCATACCTCCCCCTTCAGACGGGAACGTAACCAGCCCCGGCACTAAAAGTATGATCAACAAAAGGAAAAATGCGACGCCGGTGCATAGATACACGCCGGCGAACGGTGCTGAGGCGAACATGTTCTTCGATGCGGCGGCGTATAAAGGGCCGATAACCGCGCCCACGATGCCTCCAGTTAACACTAATCCGATGCACTTTGGCCGTGACCGGAGGGGGACCAGGGTTAACACAGCGAAACGAAAGCTCTGGCCCGCCGCTGCGGGGAGCGCGAACAGCAACGAGGAGAAACACAGGGCTCCGAATGATTTCTCGGCGCATGCTATGGCAGCGATTGTTGATGCTAACATGCCCACGCACGAAGTGACCCTGTACGTGTTTAGTCTTCCTTTTAGTTTGGCGAATACATACGGTAGGGCCATGCTCCATGCGCTGAGGCTGACAATTAGGAACGCCAGGGGGACGGTGTTCCAGGAGGAGCTCGGGGAGAATGCGGAGCTCGCGAGATTGGTGGCTGTGATTGATGCTGTGACGACGCTGAAGCTTAGCGCCCAGCCCGCGCTTAGGGCGTACACCCCAGGCCAGTCGTGCAGGTGCGCATCGTCGGACGCATCCTCAAGGGACGCCATGCCGCGACGGTGCAATAGGGCGTGCGCGCGCGGCTACGAATGACGCGGTGGGCGGCGGTCACGGGTCACTTTTTTGTGCGTGACGCGACTGTGTGTCATCCTCTTCGACCGACTTTTGGGTGCCTTTTCTTACAACAACTCTACTACACCTACGACGCCTCTCATCAGTACGCGGCTTCGTGTCCCGCCCCTACGGGAAACTCCACGCCCAACTCCATGCTCAAGCCCTGGTCCGTGATCCACGAGTTGTGCGTCACCTCTTTCCCCGGCGGCACCGAGATGCGTCGCTCGCTCTCCTCGATCGGCGCCTCGTTGATGGACGCGATGCGCTTGCGCATGTACCCCAGCGCGTCAAACTCCCAGTTTTCGTTGCCGTACGCCCGGAACCACTGCCCTTCTGGGGTGCGGTACTCGTACTCGAAGCACACCGCGATGCGGTTTGCGTGGAACGCCCAGAGGTACTTTCGTAGAACGTAATCAAGCTCCTTGTCCCACTTGCGGCGCAGGAAGTCCTTGATTTCATCGCGGCCCCGGACAAATTCCGAGCGATTACGCCACTCACTGTCCTCGCTGTACGCCGCGGCGATGGCCTCAACGTCCTTCTTGTTCCACGCCGCCTCGGCCGCTTTAACTTTCTTAAGTGCCGTCTCGGCGTCGAACGGGGGTAAGGGAGGGCGGGGAGGGTCTACAGGGGCGCTCATCCTCGGCGCGCGACGAGAAGTGCGACACTTTTTGTGTCGTCCCTCGCCTTTTGGGTTCCCGAAACGATGCCCGAAACGCCGAAACGAAACAGGGAGAAAACCGTTTCTCCGAGATAAAAAAACTTCGGTGTTAAAATACAAACCCCTCACATCCGCGCCCTTTCCCCAACGATCCCGTACCCCCCTTCAAACGCGTGCTGCAACACGTCCGCCATCGTGGTGCACGGCACGATCTCTAACGCGCGTTTCGTGCCCTCCGGAACTTCGTGCTCCACATCCACCATGCACCGCGCGGGAATTAAAACTTTTTTAATGCCATTCTGGTGCGCGGCGATTAATTTTTCCTTCAGCCCTCCGACTGGTAAAACTAATCCTCGCAGGGATACTTCACCGGTCATCGCAACGTCCCCGCGCACCGGTCTACCGCTGAACAAGCTCACTAATGCGGTGCACATCGTGACACCCGCGGACGGGCCGTCCTTGGGAATCGCGCCTTGAGGGAGGTGGATGTGCACTGAACGGCCGCGGAGCAAACCCTCGCCGCCTAAAGGGCCTGAAGCTAACGGAAGACTGTCGATGCCGTTCGCCACGATGCCGCCGTACGCGGAGACGGAGTTAGGAGTACTGGAACTGGTACTTATAACTGATTGTTTAACCGAAGAAGAGTGCGGTGCAGCGTAAATTCCGCCTTGGGCGACACCAATTCCGTTCCCTCTTCCGCCTTTGCCTCCGCTCGGCCCGCCGCCTGTCCTGCCTCGTGGGGCGTCCGCCGCCCCCAGCCCGAGCGCGCGCGCGTGCGACTGCACCCACGAAAGCGCAATCAGCGCTGATTCTTTAATAACATCCCCTAGCTGTCCAGTGAGCTGGATATCCCCCTTACCAGGCATCACCGCGGCTTCAATGTACATCAAATCGCCGCCAACCGCGGTCCAGGAAAGCCCAGCGACAACGCCCGGGATTTCCCCGCCGTCGCGCAAATCACCGTTCGCACTCTCGTACCGCGGCGGGCCCAAGACTTTTGCTATAAGCTCGGGGGTGACGGTTGGTATTCCGCCGGCGATTGAACTTGTACCGGTAGCCGCGGCTTTCATGGCGTTGGCCATTGCCAGAGAAGCAGGGTGTAAAGAGCTTTTAGCAGAGGAATCTGTCGCTCCAACTGACCCAGCAACGGATCCATCATCCGCCCCAGCCGCGTGCACCGCCGCAGCACGACATAAGGCATCTAAACACCTCTGCAACCCCCGCACCCCCGCTTCCCTAGTGTACCCCCTGACCACCGTCTCAATCGCGTCCATCGGGATGTGCAGCCGAGGCGTACCGTCTTTGAGTAACAGCCCGTGCTCCTCCAACACCCGCGGCACCACGTGTTTCTCCGCGATCAAGTGCTTCTCCTCGGCGGTGTACCCCGGGACGTCGATCATCTGAGGTTTTTGGAAAGATGTTAGTTAATTGTTAGGGGCGATGTATGGGTAAACAGTGTGATGAATTTCTTCGCAAACAGTCAGGTGGTATACGTAACGTTTTCTTCGTATCGGGATGGTGAGGAATCCCTCACAGGATCCATACTAAAACCGTCAGGATGTACACGAACTACGCAGTACAAGGCGAGCAGGATTTTACGGGATAAAAAGAAAGAAAAAAACGTACCTCCATCCTGTCCCGTAGCGGGCCTGGAATCGACCGACCGTCGTTAGCCGTTGCCAGGAACGTTACCCTGGATAAATCGAATGGGACACCGAGGTAGTGGTCCACGAAGCTGGAGTTCTGCTCTGGGTCCAACACCTCTAACATCGCCGCCGCCGGATCTCCACGTGAATCGGCACCCATCTTATCGAGCTCGTCGAGTAAAATCACGGGGTCCTTGACGCCTACGCGTTTTATTCCATTAATCAGTCTTCCTGGCATTGACGCGATGTACGTGCGCCTGTGCCCGCGGATGTCGGCTTCGTCTCTTACCCCGCCTAAAGAAATCCTTTGAAAGGGTCTACTTAACACCTCGGCTATGGATCGCGCCAAAGTTGTTTTTCCAACCCCGGGTGGTCCGAGGAAACACAAAACCGGCGGTTTCGCTTCTGGACGTAAACGGCGCACCGCGAGGTACTCCACTATTCTGTCTTTGACTTTGTCCAGCCCGTAGTGCTGCGCGTCCAGAATCGCCCTGGCTTCCGCAATGGGATGCTCCCGAGCCCTCGTCGCCGCTTCTATACTCCACGGCAAACTCGCGATGGTTTCGATCCACTGCCGCGTGCTTCCGTACGCGGGGGCTTGCTCCGTCATCTTTCGCAGTTTTCGCAGCTCTGTCTCGGCGGCTTTCAGCGTTTCTTGAGGTGGGGCGGCTTGGCGTACCTTTTGTAGCAAAGAATCCAAATCGCCTTCCTCATCCCCCCCACCGCTCTCTCCCTCCCCTAGCTCCTCCCGTATAGCTTGCATTTGCTGTCGCAGGATGTACTCGCGTTGCGTTTTCGAGAGCTTGCCTTCTACTCTGCGCGCGACGTCCGCGTTGACGGCGAGGGAAGTTAGCTGCCTTTCAATCAAAACCAGCGCCGATCGCATGCGTTGTTTCGGGCAACTCATCGTGAGCAACTCCAGCCGGTTCTCAAACGTGTCTTCAAACGCGGCGACGAACAGATCCGCAATACGGTGTGCGGGTGCGCTTTCGAGCATGGATTTTAACCGCCGCGCGTGGCCTTTGCGGTGCTCCAACTTATCAACGAGCTCGCGCGCGCGTTTTTTGAAACTCAAAGCCATCGCGGAAAGTTCCGGGTCGTTGTTTTGTGATGCGCCGAGTTCAGAGGGTCCACCTTCGATTGCTTTTGTCAGCGATCCAGTGGACAAACTGTCCAGCTGGTTAACGGCAGCAACCAAGAACGGGTCCACGGATACTAAACGCGAGAGCTCGAAGCGACACCGGCCTTCCACAAGAAGCGTGTACGCGCGTTGCTTCCCGGGGCCCTCGCCCCGGGCGACCTGCACTATGCGCGCCGCGACGCCCACGTCGTGCAGCCGCTCGCGCACGTCCACCGCGTCGTGAGGGAGGTCGCTGTTCATTGCTTGTGCTGCAGTTTCCGCATCCAGTCCAGGCTCGCGTCTCAGCGGTACAACGCCCACGAACAGCGTTCCACTCGCGACGTTTCCCGAAGCTAAAGCGCTGTCCACCAGCGCCACATCACGGGGGTGCGTCAGCACGAGTTTCATCGCAGAACTCGGCAGCAACACGCGGTCTTTCAGCGGCAGAATCCCCAAAGTCGGGGACAGCGCTTGCTCCACGGGGTTGGGCTCGCCAAGGAAACTCATGGTGAATCAGGGGCGATTGAATGGTTCAAATAGCGTCAAAGGGCTCGGCGTTCGTGTGAGACGAGGAAAGCCTTGAATCGAAAAGCGCGTTCGCTTTTGGACGCGAAGGATGCCGTCGGGACGACTTCCGAACGCGCGGGACTTCTTTGTGAGGGTGTCTCGGACCGAGACGCGAGGCGTCAAAGGGCGTGGAGACGTGAAAGGCGCGGAACGAGCGACTGCTCGTGCGCCGTGCGGAGGAATGTACAGGAGTCACACACGAGGTCTTCACACGGAAGAACACTCACTGACTATGCTCGCGCCAAAACGGTTTCATTATCCGCCGCGAAAGTTTCGAAGATTCTGGGACGCGCTCGCCGTGCGCGGTGGACGTTTGTCCTCTTACTGACTAGCCAAATCCCGGTTTAAAGTCGTTTTTCGGCCGAGGTGGATTCTCTGCACTAATGCAAGTCGGCAGTCGAACTTTCTCTTTAGCGCGTCTTCGATTCGCCACCGCACTGTCACACGCGCCGTTCGACCGCCTTTGCCCCCGATGACGCGTACACGCCACGCTTCACGCCGTGGCACAACCCGTGCCCAGTGCCGCCGCGTTGTACTCGCAACCACGGTCACGCTGTGTTTCCTCGCGTTGCTCCCTTTGACCACCGCTAAAAGAGGCCCCCGGATCCCCGACAACTTAGATGACATAACGGATGACGAGGAGGACGAGGAGTTCAAGCGTTGGGGCCAGCCGAAGGGTTCGGACCCGGACGGCATGCCCGGAGGAGGCATACCCGGTATGACACAAAGCGGCGCACAGCTAGCGTTCGCCAGGTTAACTCCCGACTCGGAGGGTAAACGCACGATCGAGGATGTGAATGTTTTAGCGAGCCAATGGAGCACGTTGCTGCGCTCTGGCGGCATGAGTGAACAAGTTTACGCCGTGGACGTCACGACGATTCTGATGAGCATACCGGACTCTCGGTTGATGGGTGAAGTGCGGGAGTTCCTGTGGCTACAGCCAGACGTGGAGTCGTTCGAGTGGAACTCGCAGATGTGGATGAAGGGGGATAAGAAACCAAGGGCGAGACCTCCGCCGCGAAATCTCAAAAAAGAAAATGGTGACAAGGAGAAGGCGGAGAAGAGGAAGAGACAGAAACGTTTGGCGAAGAAAAGGAAAAGAGAGACGAAGGAGGGTAAGGGGGGAGGGGAAGAGCTTTGATATATGACAGTGACAATATAAACTAGTCTACTCTATGACTGTCGATCTACTTTATGCCTGTCGACAATACTCTCTATGCCTTAACAGCGTTACTCATTCGATCCGCTTCAGCCGCCGCTTCTGTTTTAGCTGCCGCCCTTTTTTCGTCCTCCTCCCGCAACTTGCGCATGAGGTTTTTATACTGAATCGTGACGTGAAGCGCCACGGCCATGGCGATTTGAATCGACACGTTGACCAGCGATCCGTCCTCCACAGCGCGGGCGAACTTTCGCTCCAAGTGCCGGTGGAAGGACTTCGGTTCGACATTAGTTGAGTTATTTGAGTCATCATCATCACCAGTTCCTTTGCTTTTCATTTTCTTCAGCTCGTCAGCGACGTACTGTTCCTCCACGTACTTTTCTAGTGGACCCCAGAACGCCTCCGAGAAGCTGTCCCGTTTAGCCACCCGGGCAGGGTCCCCCAGCAATCCCTCGATCATGTCGTTCCCCAAAACGCCCTTCGGATCGTACTCCATGCGAAGTTTTTGAAACGCGGCAACGTCGTACAATTTTTCGATAGTCGCCCGCGCGTGTTTTTGCTCCTCCAACGTCTCAGGCAACTCGATCTTCGCCCAGTGCGTTTTTATTTGGTACTTATCGCCTAACACTTCGGTTTCTCTTTTTGAATATGCCTTGAACGCGTTCGTTATTTCGTGTCTCTGAACCTTGTCATCGCTCGGGAGATACATGATGATGCCGATCCAGGAGTGTAACCCGGGGGGTTGGGGAGTTTTCGTGTCAGCGACGTCGCTTCCGTCGTCGTTGGGAACGACACAATTCGTCGCCGGCGATAGCGGCGACGCACTCCCCGCGCTCCACCGCTGTTCAATCGGCGCGGGCGCAGGAATACCTTCGGATTCGATCATCGATAATAACTCATCCATGTACCGCAAATCAGCGCCCGTGTTCGCGTCCAACGAATCGCCAGTTTTAAACGCAACTTCGTACACGTGCTGCTGCCCGCCGCAGTCAAACCCAAGAATCTGGTCGCTCCAGTCGCATCGCGTGCCGGTGTTTCGCTTCCAGAACTCCGCTTCAGCGTTATTCACTCTCTTGACGTGTTCTAGGTTGAGGGGTTTGATTTTGAGTAAGGCATCTCGTAGCTCTCCGAACCCCATGGCGTTGACTTCATCTTCGTTTATTTTTTCGCTCGACACTTGCTTTAATAATTTGCGCATGGGTTCTGTTTTCTTCAGCTGTTCTTTCTCCGTAGGCAGCGCGGGTTCTTTGAATTCCTTCCCCTCCGGTAACGGGTTCGAGCCCACCACAACCACCGTGTCCGTGTACGGGATCCACATGTACCGGATGTGCTGGTGGGATTTCAGCCACGTCGTGTGTTTTCTGGCAATCTCGCTTCGAGTGGCGCACCAGGTTTTTTCCAACAATCGGTGAGACTTGACGACTTTCATGGTAACCTCCGTGGCTACTCCGAGCGCCCCCACACCGCAGCGCGCCATGCACAACGCCTCCCCCCCATCAGGGTCGGTTTCAGATAACACAACTTCCCCTTTCCCTGGCGTTATGAGTTTCAATTTAACGACCGTTTCATCTAATGGAGGGATTAAAGCCCCCGTGCCGTGCGCCCCAACCTGCGTGAACCCGCCGATTTGCTGTTCCCGGATGCTGGCGTAGTTTAGCAAAGTCAATCCGTGCGGACGTAACTTCTCGGTGACTTCCAAAACTCGGGCCCCAGCCTGCACGGTAACCGTCATGTTCTGTTTATCGACCTCAAGCACCTCATCCAACAGCCCAAGACTTATCATCCCGTCCTCGTTGAACGCCGCTCCGTTCGGCGACAACGCGCTCCCCACTGGCCGCAAACGTTTCCTATGTACGTGCGCCCACTCCACCGCTTCCTTCACCTGTTGCGTCGTTTCGGGCTGGACGTACCGCTCGCACTGTGTTTTTTTCGTCGCACTCCAGTTCTCCACTTCCTGCTGTTCCGAGTTAGGGGACGTCGCGGCGACGCTGTACCACACCAACAGCTCAACCGCGGCGAGGAACAGGATGGGGTAGTACACGAGGCGGTCGAACGCGGTGGCTCGTGGTCCGCCTGTGGGTCCTTCGCCTCTGGATGCTAAAGGGTCTGGTCTTCCCACCATTGCGCCCTTGAGCTTGGGGTCTAAAGCGGCCGCCGCGCCCGCAGCTCTCGCGGGGTACCTTAACGTGTCCGCGCGTGTGGGGTGGGGCATCGCGAACGGACCAGACGCGCCCGCGCGACCGGTGGCGTACCATCGCGAGGACGTCGTAAGATTTCGGGTGAAAACTTCGGAGATCTGTACGGCGCGCGGGACGCCGGTGGACGACGCTCGGAGCGCTGCAGAGGCGGTGAACGACGTGACACCTCTTCTTCCAACCGTATCGGGACAAGACGCCAGGGCCACGCCGCGCCGAAGCACAGACAACAGCGCGTGTCGCCGCATGACGTCGACGCGCGATGGACAATGAAAAGTGACTGCAGTTGGATAAGCGGATTTAAGGCGTGCGCTTTATGAGTTTTAAGTCTTTTGGGTGCAAATTTTCGCTTCAAATGCGTCTGCCGCGCTCTCTCCACGCGCGCCTCACTAAACTATTTTACGACCACGACCGAAAGTCGTTACTCCTCTCTCCTTTGAAACTGCCATCTCAACGTCGCCACATCCTCGCGTATCCGTCATGGCTTGATTGATCAAAAAATTAGCGGGGCGAGACGGTGATTTCCGATTCGGGCGCAGTGAGGGTTCCGTTCTTGAGTTCGAACGCCGCCTTCACGGGCCACGCGCCCGCGGCCATCATCAAGCCTAGCGCCATGGGAACGTCGATGATGATCTCCCCTTCCGTGGGCTTCTTTGACTGCTCCTTGTTCAGCATGACGTAGGAACGGCCGGCGTAGCCGATCCAGCCCGCGACGTAGAGGAACCCGAGGCCGGGCACGGCGAACTCGCCGAGGTGCTCGAGGTTGCCGTCCACGATGAGGTGGGGAAGGCCGTCCGCGCCGCACAACAAACCGGCTTCGCCGTAGTTCGCAAAGCGAGTTTTGGTCTTCTCCATGGTGGCTTGGAGCGCCAAAGCGGGGGCGGACTCGGCGTCGTACTTCTTCAAGCGCTTCTCAAGCGCCTTGAGCTCAGCCTTTTCTCGCTTCGCAAATGCCTTGTTCTTCTTGCACGGGGTGAGCCCGGCGTAGGGCTGCACGTCACGCGCGTACGCCTCCTCGGGCATGGCCATAGGGGCCGCAAAAGCGACCGCGGCCGCCGCGGCGAGGGAAACAACCTTCACGGAGGCGTCCTTGGCGGAGCAAGAGGTGGCCGCGACAGGCGCCTGTTTATTGATGATGAGAGTTGAAAACGAGAGGACGGTTAGTCGCGCTCAAAGGCATAATACGCGTGTGATGCTTGCAACGAGTGCGGACACATCCGTGGAACTCCCGACTCGATTGATCGCGATGCACGACTAATCCGAAGAGCTGCCCAAGCTAACCCGTCATTCGCGAAAGTCTCGCCGCGCATTCAAAATATCGTGACAGTATCAAAAAAGTTGCCCCTCAGACGCCCCTTTGAAGGGGGGGACGGGGCGCGGTCGTCGATCCGTGAGAGTACATTCCACGGTAAGGATGTTATCAGTACGTACCTTGGCGACAACAGTGCGCTGCGCCTTGATGCCGGAGGACATCTTGGAGGACAGCTTGGCCTGAGAACACGATCGGGGGGGAGGTTAGTCGGTGCGTCGTGATGATGTGACTCGATAAGCGGCTTCGATGCCGGATCGCACGCGGTGCGGAAACGGCGGTGCGGGAGTCGTCGCGAGGGTCATATAGGTGAATTCCATGCTGGAATAGCATCGACACGACCTGTATGTCACATCGCGACGACCGTAGCCACTAGGAACAGCCGGACGACTGCTCCGTGCCGCGTTGACACCGCCCCATCCGCCCATTGAAAACCCCACGCGCGAAGCACTTCTCGTTCGGTTGATTCCCGTTAACATCTTGCCAATCCGCGTTCGGGGGCTGGGTCTTCGATGCGACCGTGAAAAAAGCGCGCGCGACCATGGGTTATCATCTACGCTATGTACGCACCGGAGCAACGGCGTTGATGGACATCATAGCGGCCATGTTGATGGTCTGAGTGTGCTTTTATGAGGAGGACCGAGCGGATGGAGAGCTTGAAAAGCCGAACGAAGTTGGTTTTGTATGGTCCGAGAGAATTTTCATCCTCCAATGAGAGCCCAGCACTGGATCGATTTTACCAACTCGTTTTTGTATGGAAACTAGTATCGTTTTCGGCCAGGTTAAAACCGCTGTTTTTGGGCCTCAAAATCGATTAAACTTTTCAGTGGGCACTCTGTTTTGCTTCGCAAGGGCCATGGGACAACCCGAAGCACTGGGGGTCTTCCTACGATGGACCCCCCCCCGAAGCGTCGTCGGAAACGCGCGTCGACCCTCCCCCAGCGCGATGTCACGTCGAGGCAGGCGGCGGAGCAGGCGGTTACCACTGCGAACGCCGAGACCGATGATGGTTTGTCAAATCACAGTCCCGGTCGTCCCGACTTGCACATCCAAGCGTACCGCGCCTCCACGATGCCCGACTCGTTAAAAAAGTGGACGTTCGACCTTACCAAAACCAACATGTTCACATTGTACGACAAAACCTGGGGTTGGAACGCCCGGTAGAAACGCCGGGAGTTGTATCACCAGCACGCGCGGTTCCTAGTGGCGTGTTCTTCAGAGAAGTATTCAGTGTTCACCAGAAAAGAAAAGGATGACATTCGTCTTCCCTCCCCCCTGGCATTCATACACATAAGGTTCGAAATAGAAACAGGAGACGTACCAGGGGTGTACGTGTACGATCTGCAGACTTCCCATAAGCACCAAGGCAAAGGAATCGGCAGTGCGTTGATGGACGCGGTTGAGCAAATTGGAAAATCGTATAAAATGGAAAAGTGTTCTCTCACTGTTTTGAAAGTGAATCGCGACGCAAAGCGCTTTTATGAGAAAAGAGGGTACAAGCGCGATGAACACACGCCTACGGAAGAGACATGCGTGTACATTATACTGAGTAAGAAACTGTAGAGGCAGTAGTAGAAGGATAGAGCGTAGGTAGATAGCGCGTTAGGATAGGTATATCACATCAGTAATCACTTCATCTTGGGCAGTTGTTTTTGCCCCTTCACCGCTCGCATCAGCCGCGCGAATTTGGAAAGCGTGATGAACACCAGCCTTAGCGGTAAGGTGAGTGTCGCAGCGAGCATGTCTCCGAAGAGCTGAGAAACACCCTCCACAGTGGCCCCTACCACGTTCCCCCCCTTCCGCGTGGTCTTCAACTTCTGTCCAAACAATCTGGATTTCACGATTCCGAACCCCGCTTCCTTTTTTAATAAAGCTCGCGCCAACTTTCGTCGTCTCCTCTTTTCGCTAAACGCGATCTTAATCAAAGGCGTGAGGAGGAAGGTAATGATGTTCCTCGTGCCTCTGTTTTCAGACGCTTTCTTACCCGCGTTGCCTGCAGCGGCTTCGGATAATAAAACAGGCTGGCTGATTTCAGATGCTTCCGATGAATAGACCCCCATGGCGTGCACCGCTAATCGAAACGGCCCTTCGCGAAACTCGGGCATCGGGCCTTGGGGGCCGAAGCGGGACATGATGAAACCCAACCCATAAACCGAAGCGCACTGCTCCGCGGACAGAGGCGGTACATCAGGCACAACCGTAGGGCCTCGCACTAGTCTGAATTTAGACCAGGGAATACGAGTTTCAACCGGCGTATCTCCATTATTTTTATCAACCACCGGTGGCAGAAACGTGGCTTGGTACACCATCTCGCCGCGGTCGTTTTGCGTCCGCACGGTTGCTTTCCAGGTCCGCCGTTCCGGTTCTGAGTCGGACTCGAAGCCTACTTTGAGTGACAGGCCGTCGTATTGCGACAGGTCCAACGGGGTCTGGAGCGCGACACTACGGGCGCCGGTGAACCCGCCGCCTTGGCTCCGGCACTTGCCTGCCCAAACAAGGCACTCTCGTCCACTGCCATCGGGGCCGATCGCGCTCGATGATACGCCGCCCATCACAACGTCATCCACTCGCTCGAACGCAGCAGCCGCGGCGGTCGCGGCATCCAACCCGCCGCCCGCGAGCCCGAGGAGGTCGAAACTCACGCCGGAAGAGGTGTCCGCGGTAGTCGCGGTCGTCGATGCGGCGGTCGCGGTGGGGAGCCACGAAAGATTTGCGAGGTCGCGACGAGACGAGGTCCCGACGCGGCCGAGGGCGACGGTGCGGGGCACACGTGCGCCGAAGCGGAACGCGCCTTGAGTGCCGTGCACAGGGGCGCGGATGTCAAAAGCGAGGGGGGCAACCGAGGACGACATGTGTCGTGGTGTGCGCCGAGACAAGTGTCGACGTCATCAAGAATGTGACTCCAAACGTCGTAGAGCCACTCATTTTTTCAGATTGACGAAGGTGCCTATCATCACTCGTGCTCGCACAGCGCGCGGGTCGCCGGGTCCATGGCGCCACGGGGCGGGTCGCGCCCAGGTGATAGTATCACGGAGTACGAGCTGGATCGCGAGGCGAACTTAGCGAAGAACAGAGCGGTTCTCGCCGCGCTGTCCATCCCAACTTTAGTCAAGGCGACGCGTGACACTGACGAGGAGCCAGACGAAACGAACGCATCGAGGCGCAGAAGACGCGGTGGTGCTTCTGGGTCAAGAGGGTCCGGACCCTCGCGCAGGTCCAACCGCGAAAAGAAGACACAAGTACAGTCGTACAAGGCTTCTGGCTCAGAATCGGACTCGGACAGGGATTCAGATGATGGTAAAGAAAGCGAAAAGGTTGACGAAGACTTTAGATCCGACGACGACGATGATGAAAGTGATGACGACGAAGAGGACTCAGACAGCGACGAAAGAGACGTCAAAACACTCGAGACGGAAACCGCTGGAGTGATCGCCCTCGACGCCTCCGACTCAGACGTTCCCGTCCCCGAATCCAATCCAACACGGAAGGGAAAAGGAAAACAGAATACGTCGCGGGGTAAAAAAAGTAGCAGCGAATACGCGCTCGCCAATCCGATGGCCAAGACCGGCGCTCTCTCTGAAACGAAAAAACGAAAGGCAGTGACGAGCAAAACAAAACATAAAAAAACACCCCCCGAGGCTGTGTCATCCAACCCCGCCGATGACGCTAGGGACGCAATTCTCGCGTTCCTGGCGCCTGCCATCTCCGTGGGTGTAAAGCGAGGCAAGTTAAAACTCGAAAACGCCACCTTCGGTTTAAACGAGCTGCGAGCCGTGGCGGACGCGCACGGGTTCAACGACTGGACTGATGACGAGCTGGCGAACATGTTAACGCCGGAAGTCACGGGGAAGGAAGGCGCGAGTATGGATGAGGATGTGATTGCGATTTCGGGAACAGATCCGTTTGCGGCGGACGCGGAGAGACGTGCGGCTGTTTTATTGTCCGCGAATAAGGTACGAATCAACATTACTGATCTCACGGCACTGGCAGAGAAAGTAGGCGCGAAGCGGAGGGTGACGTAGTAGGATTAATAGTAGGTATCCGTGTACGAGAAACACCACGCAAAGCTACTCGTTGTCTGTACCTTGTTGAAAACATCTCTGAATGTAACTACCTCTATAGGGCGCAGGAGGGATTTCTCAGAGGATTCCTCACAGGATTCCTGAATCACACGCGTCGTCAGCTTCCAAACACGTCCTCACTTCCTGTTCTGCGGGGCACCGTCGTATTTGCTCCACGCGCTTCGGTTGTACGGCCAAGCCTAGGGTTTAACGGAGAGCAACGTCAGTCAGCAAAACCCTTTAGTGCTGAAGTACTCCCGGGAGTACGGGAAAGCCTATTGGTAGGGGTTAGGGTAGGTATGATCATAGTGAGTGAGGAGAAAAAAGAAAAAAGAAAATTCAATGACTCCGAGACGAACTCAACGAAGTACCTCAAATCCTCAATAGGAGTGCCACACCACGTTCTCTATCTTGATTACCTTTGCATCCAGCGCGCACTCCCTGGCGATGTCCCAGCTTGACAGCAGCCCCGCGAACTTCCCGGAAACCTTGAACTCGACAACCGCGTGGTGGATTTTGTGTTTTTGCAAAATCTCCGCGGCGTCGTCGCGGTTCATTTCTGGGGTCGCGGGGTGAAGTGTGGTGCTCATCACGTCCTTCACCAGGGTATCGAGGGGGGTCTTGTATGTATGCGTGGAGGTAGGGAAATTGAAGGTGTCAGTGGGATGTTAAGTTCAGGGTCTATTTACTCTTAGTTTAGTCCCTCTACACTGAATACCCCTATGCGATAAATATACTCCTCGCGATTGAAACCTTTGGGAGAAAGTAACAACTGTCTTTGGCTTTGGAACGAGTTTCTGGGACGCGCCGAGGATATAGATATTGTTGTGGCGAAAGTCGTCATGGCTGTGTGGTGTCTGGACCACCAACTCCAACTCGGCGGTATATGTATGGATAGGACTCTACGGAAACGAGGTGCAGGAGGTGTCTTTCTTGTTCAGATGACACCCCGAAACATGCTTACCTGTTCCAGAAACATCTTGTTCACGTCTTGTTTCGTGACGATGCCCACGGCTTTTTCAGTGGCCGGGTCCACCACGACGACGCACCCTATGTGTTCGTTGATAAGCGAGGTCACCACGCTTGAGAGCTTATCCTCGGGAATAGCGGTGACGCACTTCGCCGCGGGCATCATGAAACTCGCCACGGAGGGCATTTTTTGGGAGACGTAGTGACGAGAGACTTGTGACGAGACGTGTGACGAGACTTGAGCCGCGTCGGTCAGGTCCGAGTTCCAAAGAATGCGTCCGAGAAGAGTCTTCTCAGGAAAACAGGGCGTGATCCTCGGGTTGCGACCTAGGGCATCCAAGTCGGTCCGTCCGAGAGGCCGTTTCAGAAATATTCTCGGAAAAAACACCGAAATCATTTGGCGGCGAAAAGGTGTCGGCGACTAAAGTCAATCGCTCGCCGCCGCCGACACCATCGCATTGGCGATGGCGCAGCGCTCGGCCCCCCCCGGCGATGTCGACCCTTCGTCCTCGCTTCCGATGTGGGGCGAGGACGACTTGCCCGCGCCTCCGTCGTCTCGCCTGTGCGTGAAGAACATCCCGAAACACTTGACGTTGGAGCGCTTAAGAGAGCACTTCGCGGAACGCGGCGAGGTGACTGATGCTAAAATCATGAAGACGGGCGATGGGAAGAGTAGGCAGATGGCGTTCGTGGGGTACAAGAGTGAGGAGGATGCAGTAAAAGCCCTGGAGTACTTCAACAACACTTTCGTCGATACGAGTAAAATCCAAGTGGAGTACGCGCGGGCGGTGAAGAGCTCAACGTTGCCTCGGCCGTGGTCGAAACACTCGCAGGGATCTTCCGCGCACGGAAGGGCCAATGCTCCTGAACCGGACCTGGACGCACCTGAGCCGTTAGACCCTGACCGCTTTATCGGCGTAAGGGAGCTGAAGAAGATGAAGAATACGAAGAAACACGCGGCGGAGCGGGAGCTTGAGCAGATGATCGCCGACGACCCGAAACTCGCGGAGTTCATGGAGCTCATGGCGCCGAGGTCGAAACAGAAAATCTGGGACAACGCAGATGGAAACGCGTTCGGGGCGGCGAACGCGGGCGACGCCGACCTCGCCGCAAACGAAACCCCCACGTTCGAGGATGACGAGTCCGACGACGACGAGTACCAGGACTTGGACGACGACGAGGGGAAGGCGGGCGCGGCGAAAGGAGTTAAGAAACGACCAAACGCGATTAGACGAGAAAACAAAAGTGGAAACGAAAGTGACAGTTTCGACGTGAGCTCGAGCGACGACGATGACGATGAGGAGAGCGACGATGAAAGTGGAAGTGAGAGTGAAGAGGTTGACACCTTGGCTGCAGACTCCAACGTGTCGGACATGGACTACCTCAAGAAACGCGCGGGGGCGCTTTCAGACACGGAGAGCGAGGAGGAGGAGGAGGAGAACGAGGAGGATGAAAGTGACGAGGACGATGAGATGGAAGATGCGACAGAGGATGATAAGGAACCAACGTCATCCAAAAAGGAAGCCCACACCGTCACAGCTGACGACATGGAAGCCATCGCCGAGACCGGCCGGGTGTTCGCCCGAAACCTACCCTTCACCGCTACGGAGGAGGAGGTTGCGGAGTTTTTTCGAAAATTTGGCGCATTGACAGCTGTTCACGTTTTGGTCGATAAAACCACGCGTCGATCGAAAGGCTTGGCGTACGTAACCTACGCCCTCCCGGAGAACGGCGTCGCCGCGATGGAGGCGTTGGACGGGAGCATCTTCCAAGGCAGGTTGATTCACCTCATACCTGCGAAGCGACCGCCCAACGCGATGGACACGCTTGGGGGGGTAGGGAGGGTTGATGGGGTAGGTGGGGTAGATGATGAGGATGGAGAGGATGATGACAACACCAACAAACAAAAAAACAAAAATCAAACTGAAGCTGAGCGCGAATCCAACTTCAAAGCTGACAAAGAAAAGAAACTGAAGCAAGACGCCGGGTCCAACAAAGCTGCTTGGAACTCTTTGTTCATGCGGCAGGACACCGTCGCGGCGGCGGTGGCGGCGAAATACAACGTGAGTAAAAGAGATTTGCTGGAGAGCGGCGACTCGGACGTCGCGGTTCGGCTCGCCCTGGGGGAAGCGCAAATCATCGCAGATACGAAAGCGCAGCTGGAAGATTGCGGTGTCGAAGTGGACGTGTTGGTACAGTCAGCGAGTGTAGCCGGGGCAAACACGAACAAGGGCATGCAGAAGACAGTAAAGCGCTCCGACATCGCCATTCTCCTGAAAAACCTCCCGTACGAAGCCGAGGAGCACGAACTAAAAACGATGTGCGAGCGGTTCGGGAACGTTTCGCGGTTGGTGTTACCGGACACGAAGACAATCGCGATTGTTGAATTTTTAGAACCGAACGACGCGCGCAAAGCGTTCAAAGGCCTAGCCTACAAGCGGTACAAACACGTCCCGATCTACGTGGAGTGGGCGCCGGTTGGGGTATTTACAGGAGATGCGCCGAAAACGAACAAGAAACAAGGAAATAATTCAGAAGGACCTCGCTCAGTGCCGAGGGCGGACACGATTAACTCCGCTGACGAAAAGTTGCAAGTTGAAAAAGACGACGATGAAGACGAGCTCTCCTCGCGTTTGTTCGTCAAGGGCTTGTCTTTCCAAACCAGCGAAGCTGCGTTGAGGGCGCACTTTTTAAGGGCTGCATCGACTGCTTCTGGTCGCGTATTAGCTGCCAACGTTGCGACCCAACGAGGCCCGGGCGGCGCTACGTTATCCAGAGGGTTCGGCTTCGTCGAGTTCGACACGCCAGCCGTGGCCAGAGCGGCGAAGCGAGCGATGCAAGGGAAGGCGCTTGAAGGAAGGGCTTTGAAGTTGGAATTAAGCTCCACTGGAGGCAACAAAGATTCAAACACTCAAGGCGCTAATGATTCAAAGACAATTTCCTCAAAAGTTCCGGAGGGCTACAGTGCTAATAAGCTCGTGGTGCGCAACGTGGCGTTCGAGGCCACCCGAAGAGACATCCAAAAGCTGTTCAACCCCTTCGGCGTTTTGAAATCCTGCCGTCTTCCGAAAAAGTTTGACGGCGCGCACAGAGGGTTTGCTTTTGTCGAGCTGAGTACGCAGCGAGAAGCGTCTGCTGCGTTAGACGCGTTAAAAGGTACACACTTGTACGGCCGAAGACTGACAATCGAACGCGCGGAGGAGGATGACAACGTGGAAAACGTGCGCGAGAAAACTGCTGTTAAATACGAACGAGGGATTGAAGGCGAAGCCGCGGCGCGGGGAGAGAACGCCATGAAAAAGAGACGAATGTAGGGTACTTAGTCTGTGTGAAATGTGAATCATAGTTTACAAATAAAGTACACTACCCACACACACTAGTGGATCGCTGGGCTGGGTACCCTCTCCGGCGCGACACTGGCGAACGCTTCGGGTGCGGGGAGGAAGAACATGTTCGGCCGCGGCAGCGCCAACATCGGAGGCGAGTTTTGTGGTGGCCGCGTGTCATCCTCGGGGGGGGTCTCTGGGGCGTCGAAAGGAGCGCCGAAAGGGCCTCTACGTCCAATCCGTGGGACCTCCGCTCTGCACGTTGGGCACTTCCTGGACGACCGCAACAGCCACTTGTCCACGCACTTCTGGTGAAACGCGTGGTGGCACGGGAGCTCGCGAATCTCCTCGCCTTTGGAGAACTCTTCCAAGCAGATGTAGCACTGGGGGCTACTGTCGTCGTCGCACCCGGAACACGCGCCAAAAAACGTAGAAGGGGTGGCTTCTTTCTTGAGTTCTGGTGGCACTGGAACTAACGGTGGAATTACTGTTTCCTTGGGAACCACCGCTTCCGCGTACGTGCGCGTGGAGGCATCGGGTGTGACTGTATCGGGTTGTGTATCAGTAGTACCGTCTACTCCATCTACCCCCCCATAAATAGTAGTCGGGGGAAGCGAGGCGAGGTCGCCTTCCTCCGCTCGTGTGGGGCCGAACCCCAATAGCCCGGTGAGCCGGCCCATTTGATCATCGTCGTCATCATGCACCAACCTTGAGTCCACTTCCCTTAAAATAGTGAGCAGCGCATCCGCGAGGAACGCGACCCTCGCTCTCAGCGCTCGCGATTCGCCGAAACGATTGGCTTCAGATTCCGAGGACGTTCCGAATTGTCTCGTCACATCCTCATCGTCACCCCTCATCTCCTGATCCTCCGTCGCGTCTCTCGTGGCTCTCAAGCTCTCGCCCAGCTCCCGGGCAACGCGCGCGATGTCTAGGCCGCCATCAGGCCGGCGAATGGAGAACGAAGAGGTACGAGGGCTTCTTGTGGGGTCTCGCGCCGCACCCGGTGGAGTACTCTCAGGCACTGTGTGATACTCCTGCTCCGCGTCTTCGCCTTCAAAGAACCGTCCCGCTAACCTTCTGCGTCGGCGTCGCAAACCCGTGGTGTCGTCATCCGCGACGTGTCTCCCGTCAACGGAGAGCCCTCTGTGGGAGGGCTGAGAGGCTCCATTCGTAGATGCGGCATTGGCATTCGTCGGCGAGGCGCTCGGTTCTCTTCTCCGCCTAGCACCAGTAAGCGCCTCGTACAACTGGTTGGCTCGAGGAAAGTACTCCCTGCGCGTGGTGCTCCTCGTGCGAGGTCTTGAAGGAGCAGGTGCCGGTGAGGTCGCAACAGGAGCAGCGGGCACGAGTGCGTTGCTGTTCTCGAGCGCCGCATCGACTTCAGTCGGTACGGGCAACGTCAGGGCTTGCGTCGGGGTCGGGTCATTGATTGATGTGTTTTCCGCACTTCTCGGCGGAGCCGTTCCCGCGGAAGCCAACGCCCTCAGGAAGTTGGAGGACGCAGCGGTGATTTCCGTGCTCCCCGCGGCGTCGATCACGAACGCGCGTCCATCCGCGCGGCTCATGATGATGAACGGCTGGGGGTTCAAATGCTGTGAGGTTTGGGAGGCGGGGAGGGTCAGGCAACGTAACGGTCGGGTACGGAAATGGACAGGAGACGAGTTCGACGTATGACAAGATAAACTCCCGGCAGGGTCTCTCGCGAAAGGGCACGGAGACGGACGTGGAAAACGCGGCATACGTACCGCGTCGTCCTCGTCGCTTGATTCAAGGGAAACGATATTCATGCTCGTCGTAGCACCCATGCGCGCGCTGGGGGTTGACCGCGCGCTCATGGAGTGTTGATGTGCCGCGTCCTGCAACGGGTTTTTTCTCATTTCCGCGCGAGGTATGACTCGGACGATTTCGCGGGAGCAGAGATCGCGTTTGTTTGTGGCTATCTGTGCTCGGCCAGTCGGAGATCTTTATATGCTCGCATTCAAACCCCCCTACAAACGCAATCACCGGAGGAATGCTACGACTCAGTAACGCTTTTCTGGGAAGCCACGACTCGAACACAACGACGCGCACACGACACGCACACTCTTCCAACGCGATGGGCCGTAAGAAAGCTCGCGCGCAGATGTGGAGGCAAGGGTTGCGGTCTGCGCAAAAGCAATATGCTAACGCGGCTAACGCGGGTGAGGCCATCCCAGGTCTTCCCAACCACCTCGTCGTGGCGCACATCCTGAGATCTGAGTACTTTGACGATC
>TARA_B110000977_G_scaffold125377_2_pt1 | contig 21083 bp, 9 predicted proteins | sample TARA_B110000977 | Tara Oceans TARA_B110000977 (sample SAMEA4397798) | marine metagenome | biome: Polar Biome; feature: [SRF] surface water layer (ENVO:00010504); material: water (ENVO:00002006), including particulate matter (ENVO:01000060) such as... | depth 5 m | reverse complement strand
GCTGCCGCGCCTCGCCGCCGCGAGAAAGCCGCTCGCCGCAGAAGCTGTGCGGCTGCGCGCGCTGGACGACGCGGACGCCAAGGCGGAGCGCCAACGCGCGCGCGCGGAGAAGGAGCAAAAGAAGCGCGAAGCGGAGGAACTCCGAGCGGCGGCGCGCAGCGAAACGGTTGACCCCCTGGCCGAGGATGCATTGGATTGTCCCGGCCTCGGGGAATCCAGTTCGGATGACGACACAGGGTCTGATGACGAGGGGGTTGCCGGTTCCGGTAAAAAGCGAGGTCGCGGAGGTAATGGCAACACTAAAAAAGACACCAAGAAACGGGACGGTAAATCCGCGGCGGAAATCGCGGCGGCGGGAAAAAGCGGCGGCGTCCCGACTTTGGGCGACGGGTTCGTGCACTACTCGGGCGACGTGTATTGCCAAAGCACGCAACGGGTTGATTCGAAGCACTTCGATTTAATGTTCCAACTGTTCGACTCAAACGGGGTGTACTACCACTTCAAGAACTGCGACCAGACTGGCAAGTACGCGTTGGGGAAGGACGTTTCGCTGTTGCGCTCAAAAGTCGCCGTGGCGCGGTACCTGGAGCGCGACGGCCTGTCCACCGAGGATATCGAAAAGCAAGAAGCCGCGCTTCTCAAAGCGAAGGAGCGAGCCGAGGAGAAGCTCGCGGAGCGGAAAGCCGCCGAGGCGACAGAAGAAGGTGGTGACATGGAGGGTGACGAGCCTGTAAACGAGTCGAACGAGTTACCGTCTAATGGTTACAAGAAAGGCAAAGCGCCTGTCGCGTCCACAGCTGCGATTGAGCTCACGGACTCGCCGGAACCTCCAAAACAAAAAACCAGACGCCAAGCCGTGGATGCGCTGTTGGAGCGGTTCGACAGGGTCACGTCGCAGTGCATGTACTGCTTGTACGGCGTGGAGCTGGTGGAACCCCCACGGCGGTGCAGGACGGAAGGCGGCGCCAGGAGCGCTTCGAACTTGGTAACCCCTGAGGCGTGCGCTGAGCTTTGGCGACACGTCCAGCCGTACGTCTCGACGCTGGGGTCTCAAAAGTGTTTTTCCCAATCGTTTTCGCGAGTGCTGGACAAAGTGCGCGAGCAGTTCCCGCCGGAAAGCGCGGCGCCGAGAGAGGGCGACCCGATCGAGCAATATCTATCCGCCATGCCCGAGTTCGCGGACGGGTTCATGGAGACACACACGGAAGATGGTACTGCGGAGGAGGGGTTTGAAATCGCACCCGTGGTGTGCCTGGACGGCGCGGTGGACGACATGGACCGCGAGGTTGATGTCGACAACGCACAAGCGTCGCGGGGCGCGCCGTCGCGGGACGAAGAGCGTCGCCTCGCTGTCGCAGCGACCATGCGCCTACCACCGAGTAGCGCGAGTGCCAAAGCTGATGAGGAAGAGGACGTCGTTGACGATTCCGGGTCCGACCACGACGAGGACGGTGCGGCGGGCGACGCGATGGATGTTGACGACATATACAACCTTGTCAACCTTGACAACCCCGCGCAAATGGCGCTGACAAAGCTGCAGAAACCCGTCGAGCTTCCCGAAAACGCGACGCTACAAGACCGTATGTACCCCACAGTTGCGCCTGACGAGGACCCGGCGGCGACGTATTCAGAGGTTCACAAAACCCTCCACAGGTTCCTTGTCAACGTCGTTGACGCGACGGAGAACCAAAACGCGTACAACGTGTTGGCGGATACGTTTGAAAATGTGCTTGATGTATTGAGGGCGCACTTTGGACGGAACCTGTCCATGGCGGAGCAGACAATTGTAAACGCGAATGCGGCTGGCGGGCAAAATAGACGACGCGCTGTTATGCCTGCCCTTGACGCCGCGCAAGCCGCACGCAGAGCTGCGCTTCTGTTAAAGGCGGACCTGATCCACAACCCTTCCGACCACAGCGCTTGGGTAGCGCTAGCGGACCACATCGACCAAACCAAGGACATGGCCCTGAACGACGCCGCGAAGCTGATCGACCGGGAAGTCTGGGCGAACTCGCTGGAAGCCAAGCGGTTGACCAAAAGACTTCGCCTAGCCCTTCGCCGGGCGTGTTGCGCCGCGGTGGCGAGTGCGAAGACGGACTCGGAACGGGTAGTGGCACATGAGCGGTCTGGATTGGCAGCTTACGAGCTCGTTCAGGAAGCCCCTCCGTTCCACGACATGCGGCGGTCGCGGTTAATCAGAGGCCCCGAACGGCGCGCCGCGCTCGGCCTGGCCAAGGAAGCGTTCGACGCCGCCGCGGCCGGCGCGCCGAACGAGTGGACGTACAAGTGCATGGGTGCCAAAACGGCGCGGAAGATGAACTTACCGCCTGGCGATATCTTCAATAGACTGCGCGACACCAGAGACGCCGCGCCGGGTAACCTAGAGGCTTTTTACCAAACGCACTGCACGCGGGTGAAGCTTTTGGTTCAAGCCAAGGAAGGGTTGGGGGAGCTGATGACGAGCAAAACGGACGAGAAGGAAGGAGCGCGAGGAGCGCGTGGCGGCGGACGCGGTCGAGGGAGAGGTCGAGGCAGAGGCAGAGGCAGAGGAAAGGCCAAAGACAAAGAGTCCTCCAAGGAGCCTTCATCTGAATCTCAGGATGGAAATGAAACGGATCTGTTCTCTGCGCGTTTGATTCTTCTCCACGCGTTGGAGAATTGCCACGACCCCGAGTTTGTGGCGAGCAAAGTGTGCGGCGCGTCGGCGGCGAGTTTGGATGAGGTTCTGGCGGACATTAAAGCTGACGTTGACGACCCTTCTAACTTGAGAAACGTCTGGAACGCGTGCTGGGACGACGCTGTCAACGCGGTCAAGGCGTGCGGAAAGGCGGTACCTGGGTACCACAAGGCGCACTACCGAAGCGCGTGGGCGGCGTTGAAGCATCAGGACGTATCAATTGGAAACGGTCCATCAAACGCGTCATCCGTACCCTTAACGGAAGCCGAGTTCGATGACGACGTGACACCTAGGGAAGTAACGCCTTTGGAAACGGCTAGAATTTCAGCACAACACGCGCTTAGCCTGCTCAACCCCCTGTTCAAGACGAACAGCCAGAACACGCAAACGAACCAAACGCAACGCGTCGTCCTGCCCAAGTTCCAGGTGAACATGTGGGAAATTGACGACGCCAACTTGAGCGTTCGCAGAACTGGTTCGAGTTCGGTGTTTGGAAACTTCAAGCTCGTTACCGTTGGAATCAACGAATCCGCGCGTAAATACGTTGCGGCGACGAGACGTGCGACACGACTGTATTTTGCCCTGTGCTTCGCACTCAATGACCCCGCCCCCCTGGTCGCTGCGAACGCGTACCTGAAAGACGAACACAAATCCAAGTCGTTTTCGAAATCAATGTCCGACTTGAAGGACCTCGCGTTTGCGTACGCGGTGAGGTTAGTGGCGCGGGAGCTGGAGACTGATGGCCATACAAACCCTAATTCTTCAAGCGTCTCTGCGCTCGCATACTGGCTGTGGATGGAGCACGGCGTCGTGTCCGGCGGTGCTCAAAATTGGGACCAGTGCGTCGCCAAGTCACGAGACGAAATTCAGCTGGAAAATTCCTTTTCGGAAAAAGCAAACGAGTACGCGTCTGACAAAAACGCCGTAGACCAATCCGATATCGACACCGTCGCGGATGCCCCGCCAAACTTGATCGGGCTGCCGTTTGAGGAACAAATTCAGAAGACACAGACTGTGGATGTATCATCTACCGCATTCGAGCAGCACGCAAAGCGCCACGTGGCGAATTTGCGCCAAAACAAAGACGTCGCCGCGCTTTTGTTTCTGTACCAGGATTCCAACAAGCGAATCGCGGAGGCTTGGAAACGGCGCAAAGCGCGAGGCACTTACGAGAAGCGACCCGCCACGGCGCAGGAGCTGGAGCAGTCTGTACACCTCGCCAAGACGCTCCGAGAGACGTTACGAACTGCGCTGGTAGAATCCTTATCGATCCTGGTGGATTCCAACCAATCCAACGCGCCGACCTCGAACGATCCCAACTCGAGCGTCTCGAACGATTTCGTCAACGCTACGTTTGCGGCTTTGGCGGCGGCGCGCGCTTTGTACAGGGAAGCCTCTTCTGCGTTATCCACCGCAACAAGGGACGCCGTGACCGCGAAGAACGCATCAGAGTACGCCCTCGCCGCGCACGCCAATGCCAGCGCTGTGTACATGCAGGTCCAGCAGGGCAACGACCCCATGAACTTGGACGGGGTTGAGATGTCGGTGGACGGCACTGTTGTTGACTTGGAACGCGACCGGGCGCAGCGGTTAGCGCGCCTGCGTAGTGAAGTCATCGCGACCCGAGAACGTATTGCAACTACTGCTCACCTGGCAGAATCTAAGTTTCAAGACGCGGCCAACCTGAAGGTTTTCGAAACCGAAAACGGGAACATGTTAGTGAAGGCGGTCAAAGCGGTGAAGCTCATGTTAGGTGCCGGTGATGACGCGAATGATGATGACGATTTCGGAGAGGAGCCCATCCGCTACGAAGCCGTCGCCGCCGCCGCCGCGCCGGCCAACCAGATTGATCAAACTACAATTGCAGTCGCCGAGGCTGATATGCTTCTCAAAGCAAGGGAGAACTCTGTGCGCGTGCTCGCGACACCGGAGAAGAAGAGGGGGAAGGGGAAAGTGACGCGGAACGCCTAGAGAGAGTTAGGGAGTGCGACAGTGCGTGTGATTTGACGACATAATTTGTTACTCCGAACGAAATCTCGCCCGCCACGTCTCGCTTTCTCACATGTTGCTGCGGCCTGTTGCGCTTCGCGCGGCGTCGAGCGCGTGGCGCGTGGCGCCCCACATCTCGCGCATGTCGTGCTCACCACACCCCGCACACCCCGCCATGTCTTCGCTTCACGGGAAGGGTGCGAGGCAGCGAAAGATAAGGCGAATCTGTGCATCCGCGGCCGTGCCGACCATTGATGACGTATCCACCACCACCACGTTGCCGTACGTGGACACGCACTGCCACCTCGATTTGATCTTCGAGAAGTTGAACACTCGGAGTGTATCCGACAAGAAGAAAGATGTAAGCGGCATGCCCGCCCCTGGGTCAGTACACCACGCGTCGTGGTTGACCGCGGTGCGTGATTTAGAATCGAAATTCGTGATGCAAAGCGGGATGACGAAAAACAAAGATGGCGTTTACGAATCAACCGGCACGTCCACGACTGTTTCTCCAAAACTCGAAGCGTGCTTGACCGTGGCGTGCAGCGCGAAGGCACAGCAAAGAATCAAAACATTACTCGTCGACGCTACGGAAACTCCGCAAGGTGTATTCGCGGCGTTCGGGTGTCACCCGCTGAGCGCGGGGGATTGGTGGGATACCGATTTCGATATTGCGAAAAACACAAAGGATTTACTTTTGCGCAATGAAAGAGTCGTCGCGGTGGGCGAGTGCGGCTTAGATTATTACTATCAACCGAGCGGGGGGGTGATTAACGGCTCGGGGGAGGCAGAAAAAGAAGAAGAATTGGATTCATCCGAACGTGACCGCCGCAAACTGCAAGCCAAAACGTTCATCGCGCAGATGGAGTTGTCCAACGAGCTGAACGTCCCGATTGTAGTCCACACGCGTGAAGCTGAAACAGACACGTTGCGCTTGATGAAACAGCATTTGCGACGAGATGCGAAAGTGCACGTCCACTGCTTCACGAGTGCGAAGTGGTTTGCAGAGGAGCTGTTACAACACTTTCCGAACCTGTGCCTTGGGTTCACGGGCGTGGTGACCTTTAAGAACGCCCATGAAGTTCGTGAAGTCGTCAAGGTAACGCCTCTCAATCGTCTGCTACTGGAAACGGACGGACCGTACATGGCGCCTGTGCCGAAACGGGGGGAAGTTGCGCACCCGGGGCACGTGCCGTTCATCGCGGCGAAGATTGCGGAGGTTAAGGAGGTGTCGGTGGAGGAAGTACTCGTAGCGGCGAGGGACGCGACGAGGAGGACGTATGGAATATGAGTCTGTTGCAGCTATTTATAACCTCTGAACGAAACAGTCAGCGTTACTAGTATTTCTCTCTCACCTCTCGTTCTCTTCGCCAATGCCGAAATAGCCGCGGGTGGTGAAGGGTTCTTGCTTGATCTCGGCCTCTCACTTCATCTCGGGCTCATGTTTGATCTCGGGCGAACTCTCCGGCTCACGCTTGACCCACTTCGATCTCAGCAGCGCGGTGCGTGCCGCTCCGCACACTCTACAGCTGTTTTTCTGCTTACCGTGAGGGCAAGGGTTGCACTCCGCGCAGTTGCGTTTCAGCTTGCCGTGAGGACAGGGCTTGCAGCCTGCGCACCAGTTTTTCAGCCCGCCGTGGGGGCAGGGGCTGCACGCCGCGCAGTCGTATTTCAGCCTGCTGTGAGGGCAGAGCTTGCACGCCACGCAGTCGTATTTCCGTTGGCCGTGCGGGCAGGGGTTGCACGTCCTGCAGCTGCGTTTCACCTTGCCGTGCGGGCAAGGGTTGCAGACCGCGCAGTGGTGTTTCTCCTTCCCTTGTGAGCATCGCTTGCACCCCATCACTCCCGTTCAGTCGTCACGTCCCCCTACCTGAGAACCCACCTCCTTAAGCTCCGCGAGCCACGTTGTGCGCTCGTCCACCCGAGAGCTCGCGTGTCGTAGCTTTTCGTTTTTCGGTGTCCTCCGAGATTGCGGTTGGTTCCGAGATTCTGAGATTTATTTGAATATCAGCTGCGTGGATCCAGTCAAAAAGCATTCGATCTCGACCTACGCGCCATCTCTCCGAGCGCCTCCCTCTGTTCCTACTGGGTGACGTCGCCGGCATGACCGCCCAGGAGAATGATGTGATGCCCACGGAAGACGCGACGGCAACCAACCTGAATCCGGAACCCGTGAAGAAGCCAAAAGCCAAGGCTTCCAAGCCAAACGCATCTGAGGAAAAGAAAGACACGACGACCGACAAAAAGAAACCAACCGCGAAACGCGAGGCTCCCTCAAAGGACATCGCAGCGGCGAGTGCTGGGAAACGCGCGAAGACCTCAGCGGCCCCTGGTGACAAAGAGAAAGAAGCGACTGCGAAGGAACAAGCCACGGATACTGACACGGCGATGCCATCCGATTCAAATCCCAAAAAGAAAAAAGGCAGCGGTTCGCGAAAACCGAAAAGGGAAAAGTCTCCTGACGCAGCGGCGACTCCCGACGCTGAGTTACCCGACGACGACGCTGCTGAGTTCAGTCGCTTAAGAGTCGAGCTCAGTGCCAGTCTGAAGCGTGAGTTGCTCACCGGGTGGGAGAGGATCACGCGGGAGGGAAAGTTGTTACAATTGCCGAAGGAAAAGGATGTCACCGTCGCGGAGGTTTTGAAAAAGTACAAGGACGACGCGGTTGCGAAGGCGAAAAATCAGGAGCAGGAGAGCTTGGCAGTGGAGTGCGCGGAGGGCCTTCAGGCGTACTTCGACGCCGCGCTGCGGTCGAACCTTCTGTACACGGAAGAGCGCGAACAGGCGGATGCGGTGTTGAAAAGTTCCACCCCTAGCGCTGTGTACGGCGCCGAGCACTTGCTTCGTTTGTTCGTCAAGCTCCCTGAGCTTTTGCCGGTTGCCGATATGGACGCGAACGCCGCGAAAGTGGTGCAGGTCAAGCTCACCGAGGTGCTGCGCTGGATGCAGAGGAACGCGGCGCTGCACTTCGGGGGTGAGTACGTGGAAGTGGGGGGAAAAGAGGAAGAACAAGGCGTTCCCGTGGACTCGGCGGTGGAAGTACCTGTTTAATCAAGAGTAATAGTGGTTTGATTCAAAGTCTCTCAAGTCTCTCAAAAACAATATATCTCTCCCTACCTCTACCTGTTCGCCCCCCCCCTCCTGTTCGTCACCGGCTGTGCCACCGGAGCCGGTTCCCACCGCATCCACTCCGGGCTCACGGTAAGCAGGTTGTTACTTGAAAAGCTCCGCATGTGGTCCTCGACGATCTTCGGCGTCGCGCTCACAATGTGCTGCCCCTTCCAGTACTTCAAAAGGTTTAACGAGGTCAAAGCGCTGGCGATATCGCTTTCTCGGAACCCAGTAGCAGACGATAAATCCTTCAAGCTCAACGATGCTTTGTTTCTGTGCAGCGCGGATAAAACGACGCGGCACCAAAAGCTGCGGTACGAAACTTGTCCAAGATCCGATAACGGACGTTCAGGAGTCCCCAACTTCCCTTCGCGTTTCGACAGCTCGTACGACATCGAAATCAGCAAATTACCGTACCCCCTTCTCTGATACGGAGGCAACGTCAAAATACACGCCAGGTTATACTCCTCCAGCGAGTACTTTTCCTTCGAGAAGTAACCAACCGCGACGTGGTTTCCTGTAGCAGGGTCTTTCTCCGTCAGCACGTAAAACATAAAAGGTGACACGTCGAAGTAAAGCGTTTTGTGGTCTAGGAAGAGCTTCGCGAGCAGACACAAGTTCTGGCAGTACACTTTCATTTTACTCCCATCAACTTCCCAGAACGCTAGGTCGTTGAGAGGTTTGGGGTTGCCATCGATATCCGTCGAATTTTGGTCGTTCCTCTTGTGTTCGTAAATCATCTTTCCGGGAGGGTGCTTCGCTGTGCACTTCGCTTCGTGCTTCGCCAAAGTGCTCCGCTTCCTGACGTACTTCAGACAGCGCTCGCACACGTACAGGGTGTCGCACTGCACGTGGGGCGGCGCAGGTGCGCCGACCATCCCATTAGTCAAATCGGTCCTGTCTGTTTTCTGCGACACTCCGGATTTTTCAGACTTGTCGGATAACTTTTTGTCAATCACCGGGTACGGCGAAAAGTACCACGCGTCCACCTCGTGCGGCCCGCACTGCACCACCTTGACGTTCTTCACCTTGGTGCGCTCGTCGTGTTCTTTTTCCAGTTTCTGGTCAATGGGCGCTAAGTCTTCCACGGCGCCGGTTTTGTTGTTGATCTCGTTGTACCGCCGCTTCAAGTTTCGCGTCACGCGCGTGCGCGGAGTCTCGGCGTCGCCCGCTCTTGGGCTCGTGGGCCCCAGCTCGTCCACCTCCTCCTCCACCGCGGCGCTCCACGGCTCCAGATGCTTCAGCGGAAGCCACTCATCAAGTCTTTTGTCGAACCCGACGTACCGAACGTAGTAGGATGAGATGGTACTGGGATCGTCATTTTGGTTCTGTTTCGAATCCTCCCCATTCGCATTCGACGCATTCGCCGGCTCCCTCCGAACATCGATGACGTCCGCGGGGTGGTGCGTCCTGTCGAAGGACGCTAGGGCTGAGACCCTGTCGCCGATTGAGTAGGATTTTGGCGCAGCCACCGAGGGGTTCAGCGTAGACGTGGGCGTCACGACCGCCGGTACGTCGGTGGCTCCCGCGGAATCGTCAGCGATCTTCACCTGTTCCGCGGGGGGCTTCGACCCGAGTGTGTCTTTCGCCGTCACAGGAGCAACATCCACGCCGTTCCCGGAAGCCACGCCGTTCGCGTGAACCGCGGAATCGCCAGTGGGAAGCGGCTCCGCGTTCGTCATGGTGCGCACCCTCCGCGCGATTCGATCTGATGATCACCTCGAATTGTTGCCGCGTTTTCTTGGACGACCCGATGAAGCGATGAGAAACGAAACGAACGAACACACACTTTTTCAATCTCACTTTAAATATTTTTTGAACACCTACCTCCCTCTTTCTCTTCACAATCCACAATCTAGAGGTGCAGCACGTCCCCCAGGCCTTCCACCACCGCGAGCGTGAACAAGGCGAACAAAACCAGGGGCACGACGTACCCCGGTACGCCTTCGTACTCGTACGAGGAGTCGCCCGCGACGGGCCCGCCTTCGTATTTGAACGACCCGTCGGTACTCGTGGTTGTGGATGTGGTGGTTGAGGTCGTGGTGGAGCTCTTCTGCGACGAGGATATCATGGACGATGAGCTGGATTCAGAGGTGAACTCCATCTCCACTTGCTGGCGTCTTTGTAACTCAATCTCTGCGTTGCGTTGCTTCTCCTGCGCCGCAAGCGCCGCCGCTTCGACTTGCAGCGCCTTCTGCTCTGCGGCGAGCCGCGCCAGCCGCGCCTTCTCCTTCTCAAGCGCCGCGCGCTCACGGTCCCGCTCGCGCCGCGCCTCGTCCGTTCTTGAAAGGACCTCGTCCTTCGCCTCCGTGGCCTCCACGACAGCCGTGGATTGGCTGTTGTACGATGTTTTAGTTGCAGTAGTAGTGCTGCTCGTAACGATCGTACTGGTGTACTTGTACACAATTGATTCGTACGCCATCTCCGCGGCGACCTTGGCAGTAAACTTTTCCGTGACGAGCTTCTCGGCGGAGCGCACAGCTGTGTCTCGCTTCGCACCGTCCGCCATCATCTGCGCCTCTTCGAACCGCAAAACGGCCTGCTCTGCGGCTTTCTTGGCTTGCGCCACCGCGGCGCGTGCAGCCACCACGTCTGGTTTGTTCATCGCGATTTCCATCGCGCGCTTGGAATCCGTAGAGCGTTTGCGTTCGGCGAGTTCCATGGCTTTGCCCACGGCGCCGGTTTCAATCGTTCGCAACGCTCTGACTGTTTCCGGGCCCGCGGTCAAACCGGCTTCAACTCTCCACCCGTCGATCCAGTCCTGCGCGTCTTTGCTGTTATTCGCAGCGTCACGCTTGGCTTTCGCCGCTTCAAGGCGTTTCTTAGCGCGCAAAGCGCCCGCGTCCGTGACCCGCTTGGGGAGCTCCACTAAAATAATCAGAAACTTGATCAACACGGGCTTCGCGTTTTTGAACCCGCCCACCACGCCGAAGGACAGCAGGTACACGATCGCCGCGATGTGCGCGCCCAGCAGTGAGCTATACTCGCTGTTCACCACGTACAAGTTCAAACGCATCTGCCCTGTGCTTTGCAGCATCGTGGAGAGACCTGAGAAGAGGGACAATAAGTTTGGGGCAGCGCCGATCAGGACGGCGAGAATCGCGCGCACGTGCACGCCGCCTTGGTACCAGTACCGGTCCTCTCGTGTGGAACACTCCGGGTCGCTGGCCCAGTCCGCGGGCGGGACTTTGAACAGCTCTGTGGTTTGAATGGAACGACTCTGCGTGACCCAAAAATCCGCGAGCATCACGCCGATCGCAGGCGCCACGAGAAGCGACCCGACGCCGATGACCCACGACGACGCCGCGATGACTTGCTGCCACGTCATCGCGAACGGCGCGGCCAGCAGCGCCGCGGCGGCGAGCACGACCGAGGCGAATTTCCCGGACATGGGTTTAATCGCGCGAATTGACGCGATGGGACCCACGCTGGACGCGACGCTGTTCGTGACCAAACACGCGGCTAACACCACGGGGAGGCACACCACGGCGGGCGCGGACGCGACGCCCGACCCGGCGATCGCCGCGAGACCGGCGAGGAAGGGTAACCACAGGGCTTGGGCTTTAAGGAAAGACGTGACGTTCACCGCACGCCGGGCGTAATCAGGCAGCATCGCGGAAAGGGTAAACCAAACCCCGGTGGTGAGCACGGCGTGCGCCCAAAACTCGGGCGGAATCGGCGTCGGCGACGTAACCCCCAACGCCGCGGCTTCGGCGATGCCTTCGAACACGGTTTTGCCCGCGAGGCCAATAACAGCGACGGACGCCACACGCGCGCATACCATCAACCTCTTATCCGGACCGAACGACGCGAGCGCGACCTGCATAGCCCAAAACAAAAGGTACGCCGCCGCGCGTTCCACAGTTCCGAAAAACGTCGACGGGTTGGCTAAGATGCCGTCGAAAACGATCCCGTCGTTGACCAGGGCTGATAGAAACGAGAGTAAAGCTTCACCGCCTGCTAGGGTGGTCAGGGTGAAGAGAAACAGCCCTAAAGTGCCTCTACCTGCGTCTGCGAGCAAAGCGCCTCTGACTCCGAACGAGGCGCGCGCGAAGATTGGAAAGTTGACGTCGTGCTTCGCCGCGGGCAGCGTTATGGCGGCGATCAGGGGCATCGCCATCAACGTCCCAACCGCGGTGGATAACCCGAGCTGCCACCAGACTAGCGGTGCCAACGACGATAAGCCCCATCTCACAAACCCGAACGGCACGGAGTACACCACCGCGGACACGGCCATGCAGATCCAAACCGCGAACGATCGATCGTACTCCAGGTTCTTCTCCCCTCCCGCGTAGTCCGAGTTCAGCGCCATGGCTGCGCCGTCTTCTTCGTCCCCGGACCCAGTGGCTTCCGCCATCACGTCAGCCCACTTTTCATCGTTCAAAAAGTTGGGGAGGTCCTCGTTCTTGACCGCGGCGGGGCGGATTTGGCGTTTGGAGGTGGCACGGCCGAGCACACGCGATCGAACTTCAAAAGCGGTGTTTGCGATGCGCATAGAGGAAGGAAAGGCAGCGGCACCGGATGAGACAGCCGCGCGAGTCGTGACTCGACGAGTCAGCACGGCGCACGTGAATTTGGATGTGGCGCGACCGGTGGGGGTGACCCTCGCGGTGGAGCCCAGCATCGTACCGCTCGCGATCGCTGACATCGGACTACAGTTGAAAACGACGTTTCACGTTGATGTTCTGATTTTGGATTCTTTTCCCAGGTCTCCTCGTCTCGAATGGGACAAATGATTGCCGTGCAAGGCTCCGGGAGGTGGAGCCTCGCGTGCAAGCAACGCCGTACGCGGAAGGTACCGACGCACAGCGAAGTGGGGGGGGGGCGATCGGGTTGGGGCGCGTATCACGGCCGGCCAAGTTGAATAAAAAATCTCGCGGGAGAGTACGACTGCTCTGTGACACTCATTTTTGGCCACCGAAGCATCAGATGTATGGCGCTTTTGATGGTCTGTGAACCCTGAATATTTCAAATTTTCGCTGATTTTGTCTTGGAAACGTGACGAGGCAAACGCTTTTTCCGAGAACAGATATTTGTTGAGCCCCGCCCCGCCCAGCCACACCTCTCCTCGCCGTCTCCGCGTCCGTCGGAAACCTCGAGTTTGCACTTTTCGGAGTCACCGCATTTACGTCGCCTCGCCCGTTCGCGTCGTTTCCTAGGACCTCCATTCGCACAGCACGTCCGTTGGATCGTCCCGGTTGTTATTTTCATTCCGAAAAGGAAAAGATGATGTCCGCCGTCTCAAGTGTCGCGCTGGTGTGTCGCGCCCCCTCCGCGCGTAACGAGCGCACGGGCGCACGATTCAAGCATACCACTATGCAACCGCGTAAAGCCCGGTTCTCCTCAATGGTCGTCCGAGGGAAAGAGGATAAGACCCCCACTCCTACCCCCCCACTGGCGGATGCGGATGCTTCAATCGAACCCTGCCTAGTAGGCTGGTCCGACGTCGACGAAAACGGCGTGGACGTGTACTGCTGCGAGCAACCCGGCGGCGCGGTGCAGTGCAATACCGTCTCCGCGAACCCGCAACATGAGGAGTGCGAACTGGAAACGCAACCCGACGGGTCACTCGACATTTCATGCGACGAAGACGACGGCGTGACGCCAATCGCGAGGTGAAAAACGGGAGAGTACCATTGAGCAGGGAAGAGTTGAAATCGTTGAAAGAAAAAGTATTGAAAGAATCGTCTTTATTGTATCACTGCTATCACCTTATTCGCTCTCTAAAAAATCACTTGACGTCGATTCCCGAATCCACATCGGAAGGTCCTCCGCCCATCTTTTTCAAAGCCTCGGCGATGGCCATCCCGCCGTTCATGGCCATGCCCAGGCTCGCCGCTGCCGCCGCCGCGGCGCGCATCCCGGCGTCCTCGCCGGGCTGCTGTCCAAACGCTGCCGCCGCCGCGGCAGCGGCGGCAGCAGCCGTGGGAGGCGCCGCAGCCACCTTCAACGCCGGGTCCTCCTTACCAGCCACCGTGACGCACGTGAACACCTCTCCGTCCCCTAGCCCAAGCGCCTGGTACACTTCGTACAAGTCATCAACCGTCGCAGCTTCGTACATGGCGGGCAGGTCTGAAATGCACGAAACCTCCTTGGATGGCGCTAACGTGTCGCCAAGCGCGGTGTACTGCATAAGGTCCACCCAGTACGCGTTGGTTTTCAATTCGGTTTCGTGTCTAGTGAGAAGGGTCATGCGGGCGCGTTCCACCTCTCGTTGCGTGACTTTCTGATGCTTGAACCCCCTCAAAACGCGAATCGCGGCGGACAAAGCATCGTCAATCTTCGCCGGCGTCGACGTCACGACGAGACGGTACGTCGTGGCGTCCGCGTTTTGTAATCCAAAGGCTAATTGAAAGTTGCAGTCGTAGGTCAATCCTAACGCGTCCCGTACGGTGGTGAACAGTCGGCCGCCGATGACTTCAGTTAATAGCATTCCGGCTACGAACGTGGCTAATGGGTTGGCTCTGCGAACCGATCTCGCCGCAAACGGATTCCCTTGGGCGTGCGCCTGGAGGTTGATTTGGTCAAGCGGGTGGTACCCCAGCTGTTCCGCCTGGGACATGATTTTATCGCCGTTGGTGTCCAGCACGGGTTTCATTGAGTCGATTGACGGCAACGAGGGGTTGGGCATTGGCGCCCACATCCGCGGGCCCGGGCCCGCCAGCACGGCGCACGCGCGTTCGTCGGAATCGCGAAGCCACAGCCTTTGCTGTCGCGTTTCTTTATCCGCAGGCGCGACGTCCCGCAACGTCAGCGGCGTTAAATCAAGCGGGTTGGAGTCGAGCTCGGGTTTCAGCGCCCCTCCAGGCGCGGCGGTGCCAAGGAATCGGACAATCATCGCATCCAGCTCAGAAGGATCCACGTCACCCGCGATGTTCACCTCAAGCGGCCCGGCCCGCAACTGGTGCTCCACCGCCTTGATCACGCCGTCGATGTGCAGCGCGGAGAGCTCCTCGCGGCTCGGGTCCATCAGCCGCCGGTCGCCAAACACGGCGTGGTTCACCTTGTCGTGCGTTAACAGCTCAAGGTTCCGGGCCGTGTTCAGCTCGAACATGCGGTAGATGTCCTTAACGCGCTCCAGCGCGTTGGCGTCCCACACGGGCTGCGACGTGAGCAGGTGGATAATCTCTAGCGTCGTCCGCAAGCCGCCCTTCACCGCAAACGCGGCATCCAGGAACAGGTACTCCGCCTCGGGCTCCACTTCGAACATCACCAGGTTTTGCATGGTGATCAGCTCGACCTGTTTCCGAGTCCACTGGCCGATGGCGCCGACTTCTTGTAGGGTTCTGAACCCGACCGCAGCCGCGCCGATGCCGCCAGGTCCGGGTTTGGTGCCTTCCGCGGTTCGTCCGCCGGGAATCACAAGTCGCAAAAACGCGCTCCCGGGTTCGTTGTTCGTCACGCGGTAGTTGACCCGGATGCCGTTGGAAAGCACTCTTTGGTGTACCCCCGTGGCTTCGTCGATTTTGAAGGACACGATCGATGGTGTCCTTGAAGTCACGAGCTCATCCAACTCTTGCTCACTCAACAGCTCATCTGGGACGAACACGTCCTCCATGGCTTCGATTTCCCCGTAATCCGCGCTCAGCACTTCGATGACTTCGTCCTCGTTGATTTCAAAACCAACCTCCACGCCGTCGTTGTCCGTGGTCGTGGACGGGACGCACGCCACAATCGCGGTCGTGAGCCCCCCCACCGGATCGCGTTCCCTCTCGGGCTTGCCGTACTCGGCGAAAAAACCAAGCAACTCGCGCGCCACTTCGTTCACGCCCTCCAGGCAAATCACGTCGTCCAGGCGCACGAGCGCTTCGTGGCCCTGCACCTGGTCCATCACCACGTGCCCCAACGCGTCGTGCTCCATCACGAAGTCGAGGTTCTCGAGCGACGGAACGAAACCGGCCTGCTGCGCGAGCTGTTCCGAGTCACGCATCATGGCTGATTTGAACCGCGTCAGCTCGCCGTTCGTCAGCCCATACTGCTTCAGCCGCCGCGCCTCTTCCACGGCGACTTGCAGGGCGTACTTCCAGTGAAGGGGCTCGCACGTCACGGTGACCGTCGAGACGGTACACCCCTCGCGCGCGCTGTCGCTGTGGTCAAGCTCGCAACGCTTGTAGTGCTCGTGGTCCAGCTCAGCGTATCTCGACTGTATGCGGCTTTGAAGCACCAACAGCGCGATCCGCTGGTTCACCGTGCGGTGCAAGTCCCCCATGTGCCGCAGTGGCAGCACGGGCAGCTTGGAAAAGATGTTGAACGAAACGTGCGACAGGTGTTCGTGCTGGAACATTTGGACGCCGCTTTCCGTAGCCACCATGGGCTGGTACGGATCCGTAACCGCCGCCGCTTTCGCCGCCGATTGGTTTTGACGAATCAACTCAGCCGTGGTCGGAGGAACCCCGTACGCGTGCTTCACGGGCGGGCGGACTGAGTGCCGGTCGCGAAGCTCACCCGGCGTATCAGGCAAAGCATCGGATTCTGTGGCTTTTTTAACAGGACCAACCACGCCGTCAAACGCCTTTGTGCTTTCCGGGTTCGCCGGCACCTCAAGTGACACGCCTTCCGGATGCACCGCGGGAGTGGCCATGCCGAACGCGTTTTCAATCATATCCACCACGCCCGGGACGTCGGCGTGGAAGTCCCCGACCACGTACAGCGTGGCGTTCGCCGGGAAGTACCACCGCTCGTGAAACATTCTTACCTTCTCCGCGTCCCACTGCGCAACCTGGTCAAGCTTACCAATAGGAAAACGGCACCCCAGGTTGTTGTCCCAGTGAAGGTGCTGCAACAGCTGGCAATCCACCCGGTACTCGATCGTGTTCATCATCTGCGCCTCTGCGAGCACGGCTTTCTTTTCCTTCGCCACGCGCGTATCCAGAAGCTGCGGGTTGAACGCCACGTCGTACAGAATGTCCAAAACGTTGGGGATCATGTACGTGCTGTCTTTGTTGTAGGTGGGCGAGTGCACGTGGAACACGGTGTGGTGGAAATCCGTGTACGCGTTCCCGCGCGTGCCGCTGCCGAGCCACGCGTCGCGCTTCTTGCTCCCGAGGAACGTCACGTGCTCAACCAAGTGCGCTAAGCCTTGTTCGTCTTCGCGCTCGTCCACGGACCCGACGTGCATCTCCAGGTGCGCTTCGAACCGGTCGCCGGGGACTTTGTTGGGAAGCACGACGTACCTCAGGCCGTTGGCTAAACGCCCGCGGTGGATGTCCTGGTGCGCGGGGAGCTCTTCGTCCAGCAAAGACACGACTTCGCTGCCATCCATAACATCCGCCAGAGCGTTCACCACACTGCTCCACCGGCCATCCTTACTCGTGGAGCCGGGTTCCTTGGAGCCCGCGTTGGCGCTCGAATCGGGCTTGGACGCAGCCGCGAGCACGGAGGGTTGCATCGTGCGGCTAGAAGTGCGCGGTACCACCCTGCGCGAGCGCAGGGGGCCCACCACGGCGGCGTGTCTGGGGGCGCCGACACCGGTGCCTGTCATGGCGGGGCGGGCGTGGCCGCCAGCCATCGCGCGGGGCACCGAGGTGGGTGATGCATTTCTCACCGCGACACGCGCACGGAACTCTGTGCGAGTGCGAGAGGCGCGCGGCGTCGCCAGCGACGTCGCGTGCGGGGCGAGAGACGTCATCGAATGGCTCACCTCGATTCCTACCTAACCGCACTCGCGAAACACGCTCCACGCGTCAGCCCTTCGCGGAGTGGCGCTGCGCGGATCAAACGAGACGCGCAAAGGCCTGGAACTTAGAACCTCGACGCTGAACGCAAACCTCTCCCGACGCGAACCGTACTCGGGGCGAGGGTAAGAGTGGGGAAGGACGAGCGGGCGGCGCAAGAGGAGCAATGCCGTTGAGAAGATCTCGTCTCTTGCGCCCACTCTATCGAATCGAGGGCGAAATCAGATTCCAGGTCGCGAAGGGGTTGCCTAGATCTTTTGGTGACGGTCTATTTATTGAGTTAAATGGCTGATACCACATTTTGACCGTTCGTGACTCAAGGTTTGCACGAGACAACGGGGCACGAAATGGAAACGTGTGGCTCGAGAAACTTAGTGGTGTTGGAGGTTCGGGTTCGTTGTGAAAATTAAGGCTCGCATTGTTCCGTCGCGCCGGCCGCGGCTCGCTTGGAGCGGTACTACAGGTGGGCCTTCCCGTTGTTCACAACCGCGTGTGGTGTACGGAAGTGGAGTGACTTCTTTAGTGACACGAGAGATGTTGCCCAAAACGAGCTCGAGGAACCAATTAGAGGACGCGCTTGACGTCGATGTGGAGGATCTGCAGACGCTCGGTACGTTCATCATCAACACCGCGAAGGATGAGGACACGTCCGATTTGAGCATTTTAATCCAAAGCATCGGGACGAGCTGCAAGTATATCGCGAACTGCGTGCGTAAGTTGGGGTTGGCGAACGGGAAGCTCGGGGGCAAGGCTGGGACGGAAAACGTGCAGGGCGAGGAACAGATGAAACTGGATTTAGTCGCGCACGAGGTGTTTTCGCGCGGGTTGGATCGGTCAGGAAGGTGTACAGTTATGGTGTCCGAAGAGGTGGAGGAGCTGATTCCGTGTGCGAGTTCACCGCACGGCCGGTACGTGTGCGTTTTCGACCCCCTGGACGGGTCAAGCAACATCGATTGCAGCGTCAGCATTGGAAGTATTTTCGGTATTTACAAAGCCACGGAACGCGGCGTGTTCAATCCAAAAGACGCGCTGCAGCCCGGGAAGGACATGGTAGCGGCTGGGTACGCATTGTATGGGTCAGCGTGCAACCTAGTGTTGACCATAGGCGGCTGTGTCTACGGGTTCACGTTGGACAGCTCTTTAGGCGAGTTCGTGTTGACGCATCCCAAAATCAGGGTTCCGCCGAGCGGCAACATTTACTCGATCAACGAGGGCAACTCTAAATTCTGGGATGCTGGGATGGCCAACTACGTGAACCATGTGAAGAACATCCAGGACCCTCCACGGAGCCTCCGGTACATCGGCTCTATGGTCGCGGACGTGCATCGAACCCTGCTGTACGGCGGCACGTTTTCCTACCCCAGCGATTCAAAATCGAAGGATGGGAAATTGCGCACGCTGTACGAGTGCTTCCCCATGGCGTACATCATGGAGAAAGCGGGCGGCGCCGCGTCCGACGGAAAGAACAGAATTCTGGATATAACACCCCACCACATCCACCAGCGCTCACCCATCCACATGGGGAGCGCGGAGGACGTGAAGGAGATTGAAAGGTTTCTCACCGAGCAGTAGAGGTGGAAGGGATGACGTGATAGATGAGTGAGGAAAGATGAGTTGCATAACGTTGAAACACTTTTAAACCAAAAAACATATACACTATGTACGACTCTTTCCTTCTCTAATTCACAGTATCGCCGAGCTCGGCACCCCCCCTACTTCCCTCCTGTGCTGCACCAGGATGTGAAGCAGGTACCCGAAGAAGATCAAGTTGCCGAGAATTAAAATTTTGTTCAGCGCCGGTTGTTTCATCCCTAAAACGGTCATCCACGCCCCGGGCGCCATCATCGCCAGTTTCTTGTCAAGCGCAGGGACGTCGGGGATGTCGTAGAAGTACAGAAGCGCGCAGACGCACAGGAACGTGGAGATGTAGACTGGGATTTTATCGGCGTCGCTTTTGTCGGAATCCAAATCATGATCAAACTCTTTTTTCCAAGATGCGTTTGGCGAAGCGCCATTGACGCCGACGCCGCCTCGCGGGCTCTCCGGAACCTGGTTTCCACTCAGTATAAGCTCCTCCTGCGCTGCGGTGAGGCGGTGCTGCATTTTGTTGCGCATGCGCTCCGATTCTCTGAGCTTCTCGTACACGGTCTGGGGGGGTGAATGGCCGAGAAAGATGGTGGGAGTTGGTCAGACGGATTGGGATTGAAAAGAATTCGAAACAACGACAAACTTCATCTTCAAACGATTTTGGGACTCGGCGGTGTCTTCGCGGCTTGAGACTGGTTCTTTTTGTATCCAGTCAGAACCAAGTAGTACATACCTTGTACCTGGAGTCGCTGTCGTCCAGCTGGTCGTGCAGCGCGGCCATGGCGAGCTTGTGTTTCTCTCTTAAGCCTCGGAGCAGCGCGGTGTCGGTTTCGCCTTGGGACGAAAAAAACTGCGAAGCGAAGAGCTCGTCTATTCCCTTGCCTTGCACGCCCGCTAGCGATCGAAACATCGCGGCGGATACAGAAAACGGCAGCGACAGCAACGCGCACGCGTGCATGCCAAACGCTACCGGGTAGATCGCCGTGGACTTGGCGAAAACGCGCGACATCTCCGCAACCTTCGGCATGGCAAGCTCTGTGATTCAAGACTTCCAAGATTTAAGATGCGTGATTCACAAAAGGAGGTGAAACAACGCGAGCGGCGCAGACCCCGGGACCTGTCAAGCCGACCTACACGCCTCCGCCGCGCCGTCGCTTTGGAAACACGTCCCACGACCGACGCGCGACGCGTCGTGCGTTGTGCGACAAGAGGCGCACGAGGAACGCGGGCGACGAAGAGAGGAAGGCGAACAAGATTTTACTCGTTCTCAAAATTCCACTCTGGACGACGTTTCGAGGTCCACTCTGGCACAACGAGAGGCAAATGAGCGACGATGATGCACGCGCACGTTCACACACTAAACAAGAAGACGGAAGCATAGAAATTGAGGGAATAAAGGGAGAGAAGCTTGACACAATGTGGAACCTAGAACCAATCACACTCCAGGACGAAACCAGAGGGGACGACAGTAGTAACGGCAGTGAGAATGCAAAGGAGTAATCACTTGAAAGTTTTCGATTCACATTGATGAGACCGTCATTCATTCACCTCTCGACGCTCTCAGGTACCGCGCGACACGACCTCATCGGCGCAGCAGGTACTTCATGCACACATATTTAATCTTTCTTCGCCGCGTTGGCTTGCGCATCCTTGGCGGCGGCGATGCCTTCCTGCGCCATCTTGGACGCCTCGGCGGCGGCGCTCATGGTTTTTTCAAAAGCCTCGCTGCCGAACTTTTGCAGCTTGTCCACGTCGACGTGCTTGCTGAGCTCCACGCGCGCAGTGTTGATGTCCCCTTTGGCGAGGCTTCCAGCCACGGAGTCGATGATGGGCTCCGCTGTCTTCAAAGCGTCCTTCAGGACCTTCTCGTACAGCACGATCGCGCCCTTGAACCGGGGCGAGGCGAGCCAGAAGATGAACCCGGCCTTTGCGAACCTGTACCCGGGGATCCAAAACACGGAGTAATCCGCGAATGACTCGAAGATCATCATCAAAGAGTACACGACCCAGTAGGTGAGCCACTGGGTGTCATCGTCAGTGGCTTC
>TARA_B110000977_G_scaffold182804_1_pt1 | contig 21106 bp, 14 predicted proteins | sample TARA_B110000977 | Tara Oceans TARA_B110000977 (sample SAMEA4397798) | marine metagenome | biome: Polar Biome; feature: [SRF] surface water layer (ENVO:00010504); material: water (ENVO:00002006), including particulate matter (ENVO:01000060) such as... | depth 5 m | reverse complement strand
CCCGCGAAAGCAGTCGCCACGATGGCTGCGATCAACGCCAACGCCGAGCTCGCCAAGACGAGTAGCGCGACGATTTCGTTTTTACGAGATTTCACGCAACGGCCGTTCACGACGATTGAATCCGCGGCGGCGAGCGCGGCGATGGGCGCGGTTGATTGCGCCGCGGAGCTGATTGTTGTGATATCAAAGGCTGGCACCGCGGCGAAGGCGATGTCCAAGTACCGCCCGCCGTGCCCCATTCTCGTCGTCACAGCGGACGAAGCCGTTGCGCGGCACACGGGGGCGTACTTCGGCCAGTACGCCATGAAGGTTGACGACCTGACGTCTGAGAAGTACGCCGTGGACAGAAGCGCACCCGCGATCGTAGAGGCAAAGGCGCAGAAGCTGATGAAGGTGTGGCAAGGTATGACACGGACGCCGTCGAGCCTTAACCTGTCGAAGCAGCCCAAGCCAACCACCAGGGGAGGGAACATCATCGTCGTCGCTGGACCCGACGGCGGCGACGCCGACCAGTGCCCGGTTGTTTCGTTTCTGTAAAGGTTTCTGAAACGAAAAGAAAATAATAAGATGAGGGGAATTTGTGCAAAGGGGGGGTGTGTTGTGGGTATTGTGGTATCGTATTGAATATCGTCTTGAAAGTGAGTCGTATCGTATCTCCACCTATACTCCTGACCCTACTCCACCGCAGGCTCCTTCGCCTCCGTTTCTACCGGAGACACCTCTGCCTTCTCCTCCGCCTTCTGTTCGACTTTCTTGACGCGCCTCAGGTCCGGCTTTCGGATTCGCTTCGGTCCAGTCGCTTTCTTCCTCTTGGGCTTGGCGTTCTTCTTCTCTTCTTTCTTTTTCTTTAAGTTTTCTTCGAGGTCTTTGACCGCCTTACTCTGCTCGCCAACCTTCGTGGTGGGTGCCGTGAGCCACTTGTGCTCCGGCGCGGCCGGTCCTTCCAACGAGATGTGCTCCTTCTCCCCCGCGTCGTAGTGCACCAGGTACTTCCCAGTTTTGTTGTGGTAGGAAAGAACCGTGGCTTTGTAGTAGCCGCCGTCGGCCCACCTGATTTCCACCCGTCGGCCGTAGTTCCGCGTGCGCTCCGGGTTCGCATCTAAAGTACCGCGACACAGCGGGTGGCCGCACATACACGTGAAAGACGTCGTGCCTTCCCCCCCGAAGTGCGCAAAGTTGTAGTCGTACGTGAACTCTTGGCCAACCTCGATATCCTCAATGGAAAAGATCCCAACCCGAGTTTCCCCAGTCGCCGTGTCTTGCCACTTTTGCGTCTCGCAGTTCGGGTGGCAGCTACTGTTGATGAACCGTGAGAGGTTCCCCTTGTGCCGTGCATCGATCATCTGCGAATTCGAAACCTCCATTAAGTAGAAGTTATCCTCCCCCTTGGCTTTGTCCGCCCACAGCCGCTGTTCCGTCGTCTTGTCGTCGATGATTTCGCCGCAGTACTCGATGATGAAAGTGCCGGCAGCGACAAACTCGTTAGCGAACAAACCCCAGCCCCTGTTTTCAGTCAGCAGCGTTTTGGTTTTCGGTGATTTTAAAAGGTGGAACGGGCGGTTGCTACAGGCGCTGCCGCACGGACACACACGCGTGTCGCACGTCGTGAACGATGCGCGGTTGAAACACCCGGGGCCGCACCCGGTTTTAGGGATTTCAATTTTTGGGTCTTCCTGAGCTTTGTCTTTTGAAGGAGACGTTTCTTTGTCTCCTTGTTCTTTTGAAGGAGACTCATTGTCCTGTTCGCTGCCCTCCACACCGTTTGCAACACCTGCCGCCTTTGCGATCTTTTTGCTTGCCTTCTCCAGTTGCTCCGCCTCCCTCGCAACGAACATCGCGACGCGCATCTCTTTAGTCGGCACGCAAAGGCACTGCTCGACTTCGTCTCGCGGGAACTGCCGCGGCGGACGCGAACACACCCACTGGCACCGCTGCAGGGTCTTGTAGAAAGGGGGCTTGCCCAGTTTCTTCACGTCGAAAGGCAGCTCAAAGGTAGTCTGAGCAGAAGCAGACGCAGACCCTAAACTCTTGGGGAAGTCAGTCAGAGCGGCGAGCCCTGGGTACTTGACTTCTCGTTTTTTTTTCGCAGCCGGCTCGGTGTCTGCGGGTTCGCCCGAACGTTTGGTCGTCGAACTCGCCTCAACCTTGACTTTCCCCTTGAACGTCTCTGCCATCTTCCGTACCTTTTCCTTCTCCTTCTCCTTGGCTTTCTTGGCCTTTTCCTTTTCCTTAGCCTTTTGTTTCGCCTTTAACTTCTTCTCCTTGAGTCGAGTTTTCAACTCCTTCAGCTTCAAAGCCTTTTTTGAGGACTGAGAGTCCTTGGTCTTGCTAACCGTCTTCTCCGGCACTTCAGGCGTGGGCGGCGCGACGTAATCAAAAAACCCTGGGATTTGCGTTTCCGGGTTTATCAAAACCTCGCACGTGTTCCCCACGCCGCCCATCAGTGGCTTTCTTTTCGAAAACGCCCAGTGCCCGTCTCGCCATCCTTGCGCGAACGAAACAACCGGGTACTTTTTGCAGCCAGCAGCGATCCACTGATACTCCAACGTGCCGTAGTACTGGTACGCCAAGGCTAGCTCGGGGTCCTTTAAAGGCCTTTTGCATCCTGGATTGACTTTGTGTTGGTAGTCAACTGGAACCAAACGCGCGGGCCACCACGGGTAGCCTTTGTTTTTTATCCACACCAAACCGAGAGCGTCGCCACAGCCAGCTTCGATCCTAGCGCGGAGAACAGGGTCGTTGGTCCACCAAACGGGGGGGCGCGCGGGTGTGGAGGGTGGGGCGGAGGTCGGCCCAGTTGAAGGCGCGGCAGGCTCGGGGACCGCTGGCGTTATGTCTTCATCCTTTTCGCCATCATCGGAGCTGACGATCGGCGTTTTCGAATCTGGAGCTTCCGGGTCTGGAGCCTCACCGCCTGCTGGTGCCATCGCCGAACCCGCACCAGGCACGGGAGCAGCGGGCACGAGGGTGATCGCCGCCGCCATTGTAAAGGGGGGGAGCGAGCGCGGCGCAGGAGCGCGCGTCGCGGAGTGTCAACGTTGGACAAGCATCTCGGATTTTTCAAATAAAACTCGAAAACTCGCCTGTTGGTTTTCTGGTTGCTGGGCGGTTCCCAGACCCGGCGGGACAGTCCGGAAGAAATGTCGTACGACGGCCGTCCCCAGTGCAAGACAGTCTCCAAAACCTGCACTGTGTTTCCAAACCTCTGTCGGAACAAAAAGTCCGAAGCTCCGATCTGGGTTCCAACCCGAGTTGCGCGTCCCACGGGACGCGTTGGCTCCGACGCACTTGCATGTTCGGAACTTTGCTCGGCTCTTCCGTGGACGCAGATGCGGCGTACGCGGAGCGTGTAAGCGCCCGACTTAGACTAGAGAGGGATGGGCTAGACGAAGACGGGTTGCGGGTTCTAAAAGCAGTTCGGGAGATAGACGATGGGTCGCTCATCATCGACGCTGATGACGAGCTCATACACCGCGTGATCGTGACCATCACCGAGGATTACGGCACATCAGCCACATATGTACGACGCGCGAAGAAGTGTTGCGAAAGACTGCTCAAGATCCTGAGCTGGAGACGAACACTGGGCGCCGATGCGATCGTGTCCGCAGTTTTGCCATCGAGTGAAGAGTTCCACACACACTGGCCAACGTTTCTCGCCGGCGCGGACGACCACGGCCATCCCGTTCTCGTTGAAAGAGTGAACGACGTCAACGCAGAAGGGCTGCTAGGCTCCATGACAACAGAGCAAGTCACTGCACACAGAGTGCAAATCATGGAGGCGCTCGATAAATTCAAAAGAAGGAAAGACTGTACAGGACAAGTTGGTTCGTCGCGTTGGGAGAAGACCTCCAACACGACGGAGACAAAAGATCAACGCAAAACCCGAACCTTACGAAAAAACAACATACACAAGCAGTGCATGCTGATTGACTTATCCAATGTATCAGCCTCTGGTTTATTGTTCAGCGATACGAAGCGTCGGTCGTTTTTATTTTCCCTCCTGGAAATGTTAACGGACAAGTACCCCGATACTTTGCATTGTGCGTGGATCGTAAACGCGCCGTATTCGTTTCGCGCGACTTGGGTCACGCTTCGCCAAGTTTTGAATCAAAACACGGTTGAGAAAATCAGCGTGTTGGGCGTGGACGCTGGTGACGAGAAGCTTGCTCGAAAATTCAAGAAAACAGGTATCAATAGTAATAGTACGTTGGGTGTGATTTTGAAGATAGCGAAAGGAACGGATCCGGGCACGTTACCGGGCGTAGTTAGGGCCGATGAGCTGATAGAGGATATGCGAGGAAAAGTAGAGGAACAGAAAAATCTAGAAGGTGTGTAATATAAGAACTTAGTATGTAGCATTCGTTTACCTTTCATTCGTTCCTATTACATTCTCCCATTCACGACCGGTGCGTGTTGCTCCAGCTTATTCGTGGTGACCGCTTGGTCCTTTACGTACTCGTCCCTGGTCAGCGCCAGGCGCTCGAACTCCTCACTGGCTCCGATTCGCGAACCGCCCCGCCAAGCGCACGTCACCGGGTCATCGAAGTTAGTTTCAGACTGATTACCCAGACCATGATTACCCACACCACCCCCAACTCCGCTCACCTGCAGCAGATCCGACGCCTCCACGAACGGTCTCAATTCACTAATAAATCGCTCTTTAAACCCAGGAAACCTGCAACACCCGCCGCACAGCACGACGTTGCCGTAAAACATCCCGAACAGTTGTTTGTTTTTCTTCGTGCTTTCTATCGCTTGTTTCGTCGCCTCCGCTATCCCCGCCTGTTTCAACCCCACATCGCTCGGATGGAACAGCGCTTCAGGGACCATGAACCGCTCGTTACCCATACCAAGGGTTTGAGAATCTTTTGAGGTATTATTGCTGGCAGTCTTTTTCGTCGGAGTATTTTTAGACTTGCTCAGTTTTTTTCTTTTCTTACTCCCTTCATCTGGATCGTCGTCCGAGTCGTCGTCGTCCGAATCGGGGTCGTGCGCTGGTCCACTCTTAACATAACCCCGAATAACGTGCACCCCATCCGGCAACACGTATTCTTTGGTGATTTCATTCGTGGCGCCTTTCACTTTGGCGTTTTTTAGGTTGGTTTCAAAGTCATCTTCATCGGCCGCGACGTAACACAACTTTTCCTTGACGTCGTCCACCAGGAAATACTCGTCCATCATGTTCCATTGGCGGTACGAGACTAGTTCTTTTAAGTAGTTAGTTAAAGCTTTTCCGCCCAAGTTTACTCGTCGGACTGCTGACCGTACTATTCGCCCGTCGAACACGGGGGTGATGTGCGCGAAGGAAAAACCAACGTCCACCACCACGCCGCAACGCGCGGACGTGATGACCTTGTTCAAATTGTTTTTCTCATCGTCGCTACTTGTCTCGTTAGCCGTCTCCTTCAGCGCGCCGATCCGTTCATGCATGACCAAACTCGCCGGCACACTAGTCAAACAGGATTTGAACTGGAAGTGCTTGTAGATCACTTCATCCTGAGCAGCAGCCGCGGCTGGTAAATTGAACGGCGGCTCCGTGATAATCAGATGACACTTTTTGGGATCGATCTTCATGAGTTTCGAAAAAACGTGCGTCCAGATTTCTTTCTGCAAATCCCAGTTCACCACGTAACCCCGGTCCACCGGTCGCCGAAGGTTCAACTGCGACACGTCTTTGATGGTCCCGATCTCGTCGCAGATGTACGAACGCTTTTCGCCCTTCGGTTTCGCGATGCAATTCAGTACGACGCTGTGTTGGGGGAAGGGATGAACGAATATGTTTGGTGAGTTTAGGTTCGCCTTGATCGATGATGAGATGGGACCGTCTGCTGTCCGTCCTTAAACCATACTTACAACATGGGTTCCTTGTCCCCCGCGAATCCAACCTTGATCGTGGACCCGCCGTTGTCCAGAACGATTATGTCCCTGCGAGTCGCCATCGCGTCGGTGTGGGTCACCGCGCCCAAGCGCAGTGCCGCCGACGTTGCGTGATGAGTGCAAAAATATTGAGACGAGTCACTCTGAGTCGATTTCCCCAACAAAGTGTCAACTCGCGGGGACGCCTAAATCGGACCATTGCAATCGGCGCGCAGGCTCCCTACCCCGCCTTGCTGCTTGCCGATACAGGTCACGCCAGCTACGATGGGCGTTGATCTCCCTATGCTTCCGGGCATGCGGTTCTCGGACCCGCGGGTGCGTCGCGCTTCTCTGCGAAGGCTGTTTCCGACATGCGCGGCATCGGCAAATTCGCGTCGCACGTCTTAATCGGGTCCGGCACTTGTTCTGACCTGACCATCAATTACATCTCGTCTCGCAACCACAGGAACCAGTGGCGAAGCGTCCGCAGACGTTGAATTTCGTCAACGGATACGCCATGCCGGGTGAACGCTCAAGGGCGGTGCCTGTTTCGGTGTCCGACTTGGCCCCTGTGCCCGTCCCCGTCCCCGTCCCCAAACGCACAACCGATCTCCCAATGTCCACGCTTCCCAAGTTCTTGGAGTTCGACAGAAAGGTACGCGCATTCCGAATAGGAAACACCGGAACGACTGTTTGCTGACTGGAAAGAACGAGATCAACATTGGCCAACGATGACGAAGCGCCGTTCTCAGTGGCCTCGAGTCTCACGTTTCACGCCGATCGTCCCGAACGCGTCCCGGAAACACTCCCCGATCGATGGCTGATTGCCAAATTGGGGATGCTCGAGTTGGACTCTGCGGGACGAAAACAAATTAAGCACTTTTTTTTGGCGAACGCAATACTCACCCTCATATCTCCCCCTTCCCAAACACACTTGTAGGTTCTCCGCTGGAACGCTTTTTTCAAGGAGTCCGTGACGGACAACCCGGTTGAACAACACCGAGTGCGGAAGTGCGTGATTTACATGTACTTGGAGGACGAGTCAATTTACGTTGGCGAACCCAAACAAGCCAACAGCGGAATTCCCCAAGGCGCCTATCTCAAGCGCCATCGCATCCCCCTGGATAACGCTGGGAACTTCTTCGGCCCGGGGAACATCGCCGTGGGCGCCCCGGTTATGTTCTACGGAAGATCCTTCTACGTCGTGTCCTGTGACCAATTCACGCGGGACTACTTGACCACCGAAAAAGGGTTGAACATTTCAGACGACGAACCCTTCCCGGATGATCCAATCGACCTCCACCGTGCGACGATGAAAAAAGACACGGTTAACTTTCCGTACCCTCCTGCGCCTAGGAATGATGCGTTAGCAGCTTATATTGAAGCCGCTGCTGGTGCGCCGAGTCATTTACTCGTCGCCGATAAACTCGATAAGTTCCTCGCGAACGACGGGAAGGTTTTACGTTTTTTCTGCGTCTGGGACGACAGAGGCGCGTTGTACGGCGAAAAGAGACCCTTCGTTTTGCATTATTACTTGGCTGATGATTCTGTTGAAGTGTTAGAGGTGGCTGAGCCGAATGGAGGCAGAGACCCGTTCCCGGTGTTTTTAAGACGACAGCCTTTGCCGGCACAGAAGGTTGAAGTTAAACTCGGCGGCGTCGGCAAACTAGACTACGTCAACCACTTGGATTTGAGAATTGGGTCCACCATAAACGTGTTCGGAAGAGACTTCCTACTTCACGACGCGGACATGTTCACCAAGGAGTGGTACGTGCACAACGAAGGGTACACGTACGAGGAGCACTTCCCGCAAGTTGAGGTGAACGAGCCCCCACTTCCGATTCCCCAAAACGCGGTTCCGCCGTACAACGGATTCGGCGGGATGGCTGATTCGTTACAAAACTGCGTGGCCTTAATTCCAAAACCCGTGCGCCCAGATTTCGACAAACAGATGACGTACACGAACACGGTTTTACGGTTCAAAGCCAAGATGGTGGTGGACCCGACTGGGTATGCTAGGTATCAACCCACTGAATCGGATGAAATGCGTGAATTCATTGTTTCTGTGTATTTGTCGAACGATACCGTCGCGGTGTTTGAGCCGCCCGACAGAAAGCGACAAATCAGTGGCGGCAAGTTTTTGGAACGACAGGAGTGCTTGAAACCAAACTCGCCGGACAAGTACACGGCGGTGGATTGTTTCGCTGGTGCTACGTTCACTTTGTTCAGTAGGTGTTTTTTACTCACGGAAGCGGACGGGTACACGTATGGTTTCATGGAGGAGCACGGCCCGTCGTTCCCGAGAAGCGACTACAAACAAGTCATTCACCGGCTCGCGAGTTTAGTCGCCGGGAGTTCGGACCAAATTCGGGGCGCCTTGGGACCCATCGCGAAAACGGACGCGCAAGGGTTGCAGCAAGTGCTAACGCAGTGCGACATAGACGTGGTGCAACAAGAGTGCGTCACCGTGTTCCGACGACTGGCGGGGGGGGCGGACACCGTGGACGTCAAAGACGTGCTGGAGGAGCTCGGGATCGAAGCGGCGTAGAAGAGGCAAAGGGGGTGCTGCGAAGTGTAACACGATAAATTTATGATGAACCCTGTAGTGCTGCTTCTTTTTTCTTATGATTCATAAACCCTAAAGCCCTAAACCCTTACTTGTCTAACTCTAAAGTTTACCCTCATGCGAACTACTCACTCCATGGTTTCATCGCCGTCACGAGTAGCGGCGTATCTCCGTACTTTTCACCCCACATTGCATTTTCGTCGACTCCGTTTAACAAAAACCGGCTCAAGTCCGTTACGCACTTACCCCTTAAATCGTGATGCGAAGCGCCTTTCGATATCCCAGCAACCCCTATGCCAGATACTTTAGAAAACCAGTAGTGCCAATAAGGCGGTTTAACCCACACGGGTGGTGAGTTAGAAACAGCAGTCTGTAAAAGCTGCATGGCTATGTCTTCGCAGTTTTTTCGCGCGTCGATGTATTTTCGCGCGGCGTCTGGCAATCCAATTTCATACAAACGCAAGTACTCCGTACTCATGAACGCGGCTTTGGTTAAAATGATTGAGAATTGGGAGTGTTTCCACAGGCTTATGTCGTCCCACACGTATGTATGTTGGCACTTGTCGGGGTGCCAAACATGTAGCCTCGGGAAATAACCAACCAGCACGTTTTTATTCATCCGCCACACTTTGAATCCTTTCGACAACGTTCCACAAGGAATCCGCACGTCATCGTCGATGTTGAACACGGATGTGGTGCGCACGTGACTCACCTCGAACCGGTTCTGAATGGAAGTGCTGCTAAAGTGTGAGTCGTACACGATTTCCGGACTGTTTGCTTTGCCGGATTTACGCAACGGGAAGTACAAATCCGCGTCTGCGTCGTTTGGAGACGGGGGCGGTACTTGTTCCGACCACACTACTCTTATTTCCCTAATGTCGGGGCACGTTGCGTAGTGCTTCACCGCCTTTTTCAGCAAATCCCGGCGCTTGAACGTGTTCAGCACTACCGTGAATCGGGTGTCGTCTAAATGTGTAGTGTCCCTTTGAACCTCATCGCTCTCCAGGATGTCACTCAACCGTTTGCGAAGCGAAGCAACCGCGGCGTCTCCTCGTGACCCGGGTTCGTGTTCAGGGCAGCTCCCGTCTGCGTGTGCAATTTGCGAATCCGCCGAGCGCCACCCGCCCTGGGTGACCCGCATGAGCAACACAACGACCAGCAACAGCATAGACACGCGTCGAGTGCGACGCCCTGGCCTAAACCGCGCGGGCAAGCGCCTCATCGCGGAATCGAACATCCCGCCTTTACTCAAAGCCTTATCGCCCATCTTCGCCACGAGCCCGCTCCCGGACTCGACGTCCCGCGTCTCGGGTATCGGGGCCCACCCAGCGCCGTAACTCGTCCGACGAATCGTGAAGACGCGACCGCGGCGCGGCGCGCGCGTACGAGTGCTGCGGAAAGCTTGAACGAATGATTAGTATTTCGGGAGCGTGTAAATATTCGGGACGCCACTTTTCGTTACGCTCCCGTCCGACGCGGGGGGCATGGGCGACGGGGATGTCCCTTCCGAGGTGGACACAATATCTGGACACGTGTCCACCACGGAGCTCGCGTTGGCCGTGAAAGCCTTGAACAAGCCATCGACGTTCGCAAAGGCGTGCGGTGTCATCCGCAGGGCGGTGTCCACTTTTTCAGATGAGGTGGAAACGAAATCTGCAGATCCTCAATCTTCAGATCTCGTGTGTTCCGAGGACGCTTTGTTCGCCTCTGTGCTTCGCGCCGGCGTGGTGCTTCGCACCAGGCACCTCGAGGGAAGCGCTGCGTGGGTGCACGGCGACGAGGTGTTCGCGGAGGCGTTGGCGAAGTTTGCCAATCGAGACGGAACCGATGTGGAAAAGTTGGAAGGGTTGAAACTGTTGACTGAATCTATGACACGCGCCGCATCGGAGGCTCCCGAAGACGAATCAGAGGTGAATCAAACAACCTCAACTCCCACAGCATTCGAAGGCCAGCTTTCTGGTGAGTTACCTCGCGAGTTTGACCGGCCGGATCGATCGGAACCAGTGGCGTCCGCGGTGGAGGCGATTCGAAGGCTGGTGGAAAACACAAACAGCGACGGAGCGAGCGCTGAAGAACTCTCCGCACAGATGGAACGCCACGCGTCGTTGCTCGCGGAGCACGGAATTCAAATTCAACTCAGGAATAACTCAGAAGAGCTACGAAATACTTCAGAACGCCGGGCTGTTGCTGGAACCTCGATGCACGCGTTGAACGAGCGCACCGTGACGTTAGGTGTGGACGATATAGAAAAACTTCACGAAAAGGATTGCCCGGTGTGCCGAGACGATTTCGCAGTTGGCGACAAACTATTAAAAATGCCGTGTTCCGCCCACCACGCGTTTCACAACAAGTGCGTCAAGGAATGGCTGAAAAGGGACGACTCGTGTCCATTGTGTCGAACAAGCTTGCCAATTTGGCTGGGACGGCCGCAGTACGCGTAAAGTAATTTAATCGTAGAAATAGTCACGCAACAATGATCCCTTTGGAATTTCTAAATCACCATACTCAAAACTTCAACTCCTAATCGTCCCTCAGCGACGCCATGTACCCTCCCGCCTCTACGTTCCCTTCCGCCGCCGCCGCAGCCGCCGCCGCCGCAGCTTTCTTTCCCTTCGTACCCCCCAGGGACTTCTCGCGAACCTGCGGGGCACCGGGCGCGGTGGCATGGCGCGCAGCGCCGGCGGGCGCATCCATCGATGCTCCGTTCGCTCCCTCGGCAGTTTCATCGCCCCCCTGCTCACCCCCCTCCCCATCCGCAAAGTTCAGAAACGTAAGGTTGAAGTTGGGTAACGTCCGCGCGAACGTGTCGTACGCAAGCGCGGCTTTCTTCTCGCTGGTGTGGTACCCCAGTGACTTTTTCTTCCCCTCCACCGTGATCTCCGCCCTCCACTTAACGGAAACCTCACCCTTCTTCGCGGCATGTTCGTGTCTGCGCACGCCTCTGTAGGGTGACGAATAAGTCTGCTTTTGTCTCGCCTTGGTACTCAACGTCTGCTGGAACTGCTCAAAGTCCCCGTTGAACGCACTCAACGTGTCCATCTCAGCCGCATAGCTCTCCAACGGCTTGTTCGTGCGACACTTCTCCACGCCCCGCGCCACGATGCACGCTTTGTCGTACGCCGCCACCGCGTCGTCTTCGTTTCCGTAATACCCCAGCGATTGCTTTTTCCCGTCAATTTGAATCTCCGCTCGCCACTTCCCAGTTTTCTTCTCAATGCAAACACCCCTGTTGCTGGAGCTCATCTGTTTCGCGGCTAAACCGATGCCCATTTGCACGCGTAATTTCTCGACGTTGCCTTCGTACGCCTTGATGGTTTCAACCTCGTTCACATCAAAATCTTCCAGCTCGAAATTTTTCGGGAAACCTTTGCTGCAGATTGACGCTTTGTCGTATGCCCGCGCCGCATCTTCTTCCCCGTCGTAATACCCCAGGTGTATTTCTTTGTTTTTCAAACGAATCGAAGCCTTCCACTTGCTAGGCACGGCTTTGTCCACGTACACGCCTTTAAAGCGCGACCCGCCTTTCGCTTCTTTGCCTTTTAGCTTTTTAGCAGGATTGGGGGAATCGGAATCCATCAAAGGCGAACCTACGCTGGCGGCTAGCGTCGCCACGGCGTTTGGAGGCGCGCCAAGCCCCGTACCCGCGCTGGAAGGTCCGGCGCCGTCACGCGAGTGCTGCACACTGCCGGTGGCACCTGACGGGGCTCTTGGTCCACCCGCGCCCCCTGACAGATCGCCAACGCGGCGTGCATTGTCGTTTGGCGGGAGAATCCCGCCGCTCGCGGGGGCGTCGAAGGGCCTCGCTCCCGGTGCCACCAGCGCGGCCAGTTCACTCTGCTTGCGTTTGCCCATGGCGAGGACTTGGTGTACTATTGCGAAAACTACGGCGCGCGGTGAGGTTCAACACTGCGTCGCTGCCCGCGAAGTGAAGCAAGACCTGGCGCGCAATCGGAAAAGAAACATTTGAGTCGGGCGAAGACGCGTTGAGCAGAGCTTCGAATAATAATAAAATTTACATGAGTCCTACGAGGAGTACCGTCATCTCTCTCATTCTCTCTTCACACCCCCAACGACACACTGCACACCCACACCAACTCCCCTACAGCTCACCCGGCTCCGATGCCTTCACCTGATTGTGCAGCTTCTCCAGCTCAAGCGCTTGTTCCTGGAACCGCTTCATCAGAATTTGCGCGCGCTCTCTTTTTGCTTTTTGCGCATCTGTCACGCCGTCCTCGCCGTCCAACTGAATCTTCTCATTAGACGCGGCTTTGACTTGCTCAAAAGCCTTCTCCGGGATCTTCGCGGGTTGTGGCTTCGGGTTGGTGATATCACGTAACGCGTCCAGGTCAACGTCAGGGGAAGGGTGCGAGGCATCATCAGACGAGGAAAGCTCATGAGGAATTTCGTCGTCTGCAACGTCGTCTTCCGGCACGTCCCCAGGCACGAACCTCCCCGGTTTCCCGTCGTACTCCAGAAGCATCTCCATCTCGTGCTTCCCGGATGGGCCGAACCCTTCCGCGATATCAGCGCAAGTCTCTCCTTTCGTGTTCTTGGCGTTGACGTCGGCGCCATTCTCTAACAGTAATCGCATCCCAGATAGATGCCTTCCATACACCATCCAGTGCAGCGGCGTCATTTTCAAATACGTCCCTCCCCTGGTTCGGGCGTTGACATCAGCGCCGGCTTTTATTAATGCGTCCACAACCTCGGGGTTTCCTTTGATGCCCGAGACGTGGAGTACTGATTCGCCCGCTAACGTGACTTGGTTAATGTCGACACCTTCGGCAAGCAACCTCTGCACCTCAGGCAGATCGCCCTCCCCCGCGGCGAAGATTAACGGCAACGTTTGCTTCATCTCTTCCTCCCGAACCTTTTGCTGCGCTCGAAACTCGGCTCGCTTCTCCAAGAAGTCAGCACGCTTCGCCCACATCCGCTTCTCCAGGGGGAACGGGCCGAACGCAGCGCGTGTCACACCGAGCACGATGAACAAAACGAACAGGTACCGCACCATGAATCCAACCGGATCCTTCTGCCTAACCACTTTCTGCCGGACAACTTTGGAATCCTTCGCGAGGGTCTTTGTTTGCTTGGAAGCCTTCTTAGCCTCCTTTGCAGGCTTCGCGGGGGTTCTGCGAGTCATCCCCATTGCGTGTGTTGTTGACGCGTGGGCGAGAATGAAGGACCGGGAGCGGGTGCGGTTGTGGTCCGGCCCGAAGCCACGATTCGGTAATAAACAACGGAAAGAAAAACGACTCGCCATTTTCGACGCTTCTTTTTTGCCACCGAACTCGTTTCCGTCGCCATTCCGGACCGCACGAGAAGGGTGTGCGTTGTGGTGGGTGAGGTGCCGAGGGAGGGTCACACGCGTGATGGGGCAAGGCACGGGAACTGTGTGCCACCGTTACCGAAGGTTGGAGGACGAAACCCCTTCCAACGGCGACGACCCGCGGTTCACCGTCCCTCCCCATCTGAACCCAAAAAAGCGATCTCCAAAGAAAAGACAAATCGCGCTAGCCTTTTCGTTGTTGCTTTTGGGATCAATTTTATTTTCAACCTATGCGCTGTACGCCACGAACCAAATTACATTCCCGGCGAACGAAGAACGGGGAACGAGTTTAGCGGTTTTAGTAATAGGGTGTATGACCTTTCTGCCTGGGGCGTACGTATCTGCCATAATAATAGGCGCGTGGGCGGGTGTGCCCGGGGTGGACTATACAATGGTGCCGTAAGGTTTATTTAGAGAGTTTTTATTTACGTCTGAAGTGAATTAAAACTACTCTTGATTGCTCCCAGCGAGCTGCTGTTCGAGTTCCGCGACCCGCCGCCTCAACCACCGGTTATCCTCCACCAGTTGGGTTATTTTCTTCTCCTCATCCTCCATGTCTTCGTGTCGTTGTTTCAGCTTCGTCGCGAGCTCTTGAGCTGATTGCGCGGCTTCGTACAGTTGACGCATTTTCAGCCTCGGCGGGTCCAAATCGCGCTCCGCCACCGCCGCCGCTTTCGCCGCCGCTGCGACCACGCCTGGTTCGGGTTCCGACGCACCGATGATCATCGAACTTGCGCTTGTTTTCTTCTTCGGAACAGCAGAGGCCGTATCCGACGTATCGTCGTCGTCCATCACCGTGAACCGGCCTTTCTGGACCGATGACGCGGTGCGAAGAAGTTGACCCGCCGGAGGTTGTCCGTCAGATTTCTTCTCTCCGTTTTCATCTTCAATCACCGTGAACCTTCCCCTCTGTTCCACGCTCTTCTCCCGGTCCAACCGGGGCGATGAGCGTCCTGAATTAGAGTTGGAGTGGTCCGGGGATAAAGAACGAGCGGGATGCTCCGCCACCGCCGGCAACCCAACCTTCTCGTCGTCGATCTTCGCCGCTTCCGCTTTGAGTTCGTCCATGTTGAAGTTCCACATGGATACGCCCTTGACGTACTCCTGTTGTGACTTCTTCTCCGCAGCGGCGTCGGTGGAGGCGGCACTCCCTAGGTTACCCGCGGCAACCGCTGCGGCGCGTTCCGCTTGTCGCGATTTCTCGCGCTCGTTCAACTTAGCGGTGCGCTCGCCCAGCGGAGGAATACTTTCTAAAAGATGCTTGACCAAGAAGTCAGGCTTCTTGGCTTCCTTCAGGAACCTGTGTTCGAGTAATTTAGCCGCGCTCGGTCGTCTTTTAGGGTCCTTCTGCAGGCAAACAGACACGAAATCCCGCAACCCCCGGGTAAAGTGGTGCCCCGTCTCCGCTTGTTCCGCCTCCAACTGCGGCGGCGGGTTTTGTAACGTCATCAACAAAACCTTCATCGGGGGATACTTCGCAAATGGGGCGTGGCCGTGACACAGCTCCAACACAGTGATTCCTAGACTCCAAATGTCCGCGTGAAAATCGTACCCGTCAACCTGTTCCATCACCTCAGGGGCCATCCAGCACGGCGTGCCGACGAAGGTTGAGTGCGGTTTCGCGCCGCTGCCCCATGACGCGGCGCTGACACCAAAATCAGCCAGCTTGACAGATCCGTCGTGATCAATCAGCACGTTCCCCGCTTTGATATCCCGGTGGATGTTGCCGTTCCTGTGGAAGTAGTCCAACGCCTTTAACACTTCTTTTAATATAGTCGCGATTGACGTTTCGTCCAGCCCCTTTGGGTGGCTCCATTTCATTATGTTCAAAGCGCTGCCGCCGCTTAGAAACGGCATGACGACCCACAGGAACTGCCCGTCCACGAAACTGCAATGCGCCATCACTAAGTTGGGGTGGCTCACCATTGACATTGACGCAACTTCCCGTCTAATTTCCTCCAAATGCCCTGGGTCCTGGTCCTCTAAATCCAACATCTTCACCGCGACCTGTTCGTTTAACGGTAAACATTGCGCGCGGTACACCTTGGCGGAGACGCCTCTGCCGATCTCTTCGTGCAGCGTGTAATCGCTCGCACTAGTAGGGTACTGCACTTTGGGGGTTGATTCGAAGAACGAACCGTTGCGGCGTAAAGCGGCGGTGCTGCTGCTGGACAGCATGGTTGCTGAGGGTGTTGCTGTTGCGTATACCAAGAATCAAGCCACCTATATACCTATACACCTACCCCAAAAACACGCCAAGGGTTCCGACCGTGACACAAAGATTTCGCCCACCGAAAACACCCAGATCTGCGGCGTGCGCGTGACACCGAGGTTACGCGACGACCAGGCGACACAACCGAGGTTGGACTACGCCGTGCGTGCGGGACGTTCGGCGTGCGCCGATCGACAACCGCGGGCGAAAGTGACGGGGACGTGGGGAGGAACGGGGCAATGGCGAAATGACAGCGTCGCGATCTCACGATGAACCTCTCAATTGGCGAGTTATAAACCACCGGAAGTCGCCGATGAATGAGATTTCGCAGTTTTCTGGGACATGACGAAAGAATGAAGGACGTCAGGAAAAGTCGTAGCTTTCACAACGAGGGGCGCGTGCGCACAGAGAGGCACGACGTGGTCATCGCACGTTAATCATGGGGGTGAAGCGGTGCCCGCACAGGAGTGATAAATACCAGTGTTGATTGTGCAACCCGTGTTCTCACGGTAAGGTCAAAAAGAACTGCGCGGACTGCAGCCCCTGCCTCCACGGCAAGGTGAAAAAGAACTGCAAGGAGTGCAAGAGCTGCCCTCACGGCAAGCGGAAAGACAACTGCGTGGAGTGCAACCCCTGCCCCCACGGCAGGGTGAAACGCAACTGCGCGGAGTGCAACGTCTGCTCTCAAGGCAAGGCGAAACACCAGTGCGCGTTGTGCAACCCCTGCCCGCACGGGAAGCTGAAAAAAAGCTGCACGGTGTGCCGCCCCTGGCCCCACGGCAAGCGGAAAAGCAGCTGCGTGAAGTGCACCCCCTGCCCCCACGGCAAGCTGAAGGGTCATTGCGCGGCGTGCAAGCCCTGCCCTCACGGCAAGATGAAAAAGATCTGCATGGCGTGCAGCGGTTGCCCCCACGGTAAGCGAAAGACCAGGTGCGCAGAGTGCAAAGCGGCACGCCCAGCTCTGCCGAGTTCAAAGCGGATCAAGCGCGAGCCGGAGAGTTCACCGGAAGTAAAGCCCGAGCCCGAGATCAAGCAAGAACCGGAGCTGTTCACGATTCAAGGCTACTTCGGGTTTGACACGTAAAAGCAGTTTAAAGTTGCAAAGCAAAATACGTGCATAAAAAGTTACCCCTCTCCGCGTGTCTACGCCGCCGCGTTTGTTTGTCTATTCTCCCAATACGCAGGGGGCTTCCGTCCGGCTTCCGTGTCGGACTCCAGCCGTTTCGCCAGCCGCTCCGGCATTTGCTTCTGCCTCCGTTCTGTTTCACCCTCGATTTCAACCTCCACGCCTCCGAGTTTGATTGTTTCGATTTGTTTTGCGGCTTCCTCAGGCGTCAACCCCGTCCAGTCCTCGCCAACCTTATTCAACATCCCCTCCTCCTTGAGCTCCTGTTCGATTTTTTTGAGATACGCTTCTCTCTTTTTCTTCAACTCCGGGGAGCCTGACACGGAGTACGCCGCGCCGTCCCCGAACCGCTCAGGGTCGCTCTCCGCGAATTGTTTCATTTCGTTTTCGATTCGCTGTTTCGTCGTGCTTCGGTGGGCGATTTCTTTCGCTTCGTCGGTGTCAATCAACCCAACAAAACCGCCGTCGTCCTCCGCGCGAATTTCTGCTCTCGCTGCGGCGCCCTTGAGCTGGTGCTCCCGGTCCCGCTCCGCGAAGTCAGGCACCTTGGCGTATACCTCCAGTTTGGGCATTGACATATACTTCACGGAAACAAGACGCTCTAGCTCGTGGGGCTTCATGGAACCTGGGGCGTCCAGCTCCTCAGAACACGCCGCAAGGATTTTGACGGAGAGAGACTTGAAGAATTCGGGAGTTGCATCTGCGTCGGGTGAAGTGGCATCCATGACCACCCCCAGGTTCGCACAAAGCCTCGTACCTAACACCGGGAGTTTCTCCATCGCGACCGCTAACGTATCCACATCCACGGACCCGGATTTGGAGGTGTCGATCGTGGCGAACAGCTCGAACGCGTTACCCAAAGCTTTCTCGGCTTCCAGCTCTTCCTGAGATTTTTCGGTTTTTGGCGGGGAAGGAGGAGGCTTTGTTTCTTCGACCTTGGGCGGTTCGACCTTCGGGGCTGGCTCTGGGGCAGCGACCGCCACGGGCTCGGGCGTAGGGGCAACGGGCTCGACCTTGGCCTCGGGTACGGGCTCCGCAGGCTTCGCAGGCGCATCATCGATAGCGGGTTTACTGCTGAGGCATCCCATTTTTTGCGATGATCAAAAACGTTGTTGTTACGCTGCGTAAGCTTTTGTGTAGCTATTGTTGAATCCACGACCTCAATCGAGACTGAGGTTTCGCAGAGGTGTATCGGTCGTGATCTGCCGAACGGTGTTCTCCTCGGTAGGAACACGCGAGAGGTGTTGGAGATGCCGCGAAAGGCAAGCGGACGGTGCCAAGGCGTGTGACGTCGACCGCGTCTCGATCGCACGAAGTGTTCGACAACAATATCTGTTCAGTTTCGCGCCAAGTCATACCCTTGCTGACCTGTCACAGATGGTTGTTGTGTCACACAACCACGCGCGCGTGACGCACGTCGTGGCCGCATGTCGCCCGCGGTGATTTCTCGGGCGGTATCCGCACTGGGTACTTCAACGTCTCAAAGGGGTCCAGCGTTGTGCACGCACAAAACATCGAGCGTGGCACCACGACGACGTGTGACTCGAAACACACGATGGCGTGTCCCCGCGAGCACGAACTCTGACGAGAACTCTGATGAGACCTCTGACGAGTCCCCTACATCCAGTGACAAACCGTACACCCGGGTTTCGGACGAAGAGCTTCGCGCTGCTATTGCCGAGTGCCGTGAGCTTTTGGAGGAAGCTCTGGCGATGGCTGGCGAGCAAACCAGGGCGGAGCTCGCGGCGTCGTTTTTGAAGGTCCCTGACGGAGCTGAAACCGGTTTAACTGGCAATCTCGCTGTGGACATGGCGCGGGTACAGCTTTTCTTCCAGGGAAAGGGCATGCGGAGCTGGGAAGCAGAAAACACGTCGCGAACTTTGGTCGAGCTCGATAGCATCTACGAGGACGTTGAGCTGCTCGCGGTGAAGTTCGATAGGTTGGAAAAAACCTTAGTCGGGGTCGACGTGAAATCAATGGTCGCTCAAGATCCAAACGTGATGACTGTTTCGTTGGAAAACGCGGTGGACTGCATGTTGGACTTGTTCAACCTTTTCGGGGAGAAAAAGGCGAGGCAGATGTTAGCGGAAGCGCCTAGATTGCTGTACTGCGACGACTTACAAAAAAAAATTAACGAAACCATTAAATGTATACGTAGAGTGTACTCGAGCGAAACAAAAGAGAGTTGTATTTACGCTATCGGGGAGGAACCCAACTTGGTTTTCGACCTACCCGGGTTGAAGATATTCCAAGACCAAACGCGGAAAGGTATAGACATTGCGGAGCTGCCCATGCAGGTGCAAGAGTGCCTGGTGTACGCGACAAGGCAAGAAAATGAATAGCCCTTTTGGTTTCTAAACACGCAAGGCAACACAATACTTCTACCTACATTCACTGACGCCGAAATGTCTCACAATAATTTGCAGGCAGAAAAGCCAGATGTGATGTAGGGAGGCGTAGCAGAAGGTATTTGAAAACATTCAGAGTGTATTTCATGTCTATATCTCTCTTTTCCCCCTTCTCTCTACTCTCTCTGGTAGAACAGCACGCACGGCTGCAACCTCCCTTTCTCACAACTCGCTTTGACGTCGGCCCACGTCCCAACGGTTTTCGACGTCGCGTCGTCGAAAAGCGTCCAACGTTCGTCGGTTGATTTGTCGTTTGATTCATTGTCTTCCGCGGACGTTCCTTGAGTTACGACTCCCGATACGTCCGTCTCGTTGTTGTCTTCCCCAACCGCCCCCCTGGCGAACGTGCAGTAGTGCTCGCCGTAGTAGCACAGGACGCACTGTAGCTTGTACTTCAGTCCGTTGACCTCTTCACCTCTGGAAACGCGCACAGCGTCAAACGCCACCGCAAGATCAATTTGATCGTCGAGGTTCCCGAGCGTCTTCGTCACCGTCTCCGCGTTGGCGTTCGCGGTGGACCACGTCAGCGCCAACACGAAAACATCAGGCGTGCGCCCAGACAGCGCGTGCGTCGTGGGAAACCGCACCCCACACCCGCCCAAGTTCGAGTCGCACGACTTGAAATCAAGCGCGTCGATTATTTTAATCGCTTTCGCGGTGGATGTTTTTCCTTTTTCTATTTTGTCATTCGTCGAACCGTTTTCGCCACTTGGTTCTCCCTCCTCACATGTTTCGTTCAACGCCATGACGGGTAACAAGTGCAGGAACTTGGTGTAACGCAGGTTGTGCGTTTGTAGGTTGCAGGTAATGCACTCCACCCGCTCCTCGATATCCAAACCGAAACACGTGTGCGCTGATGACAAATACGAACACTCGTCGTCCAGAAAAGCGCCGCGGATGTTTTTCGGGTCGGAGGTTGTGGTTTTTGCAACAGGTTTCGGTTTAGGTTTCGGAACTGTATCTGGCTCACACGCGCGGTGCACGGCGTGAAATATGGCTTGAAGCGCCTCGGATGCATCCGCCATCTCGTTTTCTTTGAACAGCGAATCCTCAACCCCCGTGTCGGTAAGCGCGGACAGGGCTTTCCTCAGCGCAGTCGGCGCCGCCGCCGCGGTGACTTCTGTCGAGTCTCGGGCCGAGTCCAGGGACTGGAACACGTCGCGCAGCGCAATCACGACGTCGGCGTCGACTTGTTTCGCTTTCGTTGACGTTTCAAACGCACGCATCGCTGAGTGAAAACTGTCAAGGTGCCACAGCGACTGGATCACCACGTTCAGGAAACAGTTGTACTCGCCTTCCAGGTTACGTAAACCGCCCCGCGTGCCGTTCACCAAGTCGTCCAGGGTTTCGTCGAAATCGCTCTCGAGTTCCGGACCTGGGGTTTTTGGTCGACCCTTCGTCTCCGTCATCGACGCCCTCAGCGCCGCTTCCAGGTCGTCGATCGCGAAGCCGTGGTCATCCACATCATCCACAGGTTCCTCCACCACAGGGTCGGGCGCCTGTGGCGCGAGCGTGGGCCAAGACTCAGGCGTGTCTGTAAACGGAGGCGGCGCCGAGTCCACCGCGGCGAGTTCCGCCCTCGCCGCCGCCGCGGCGCGCGCGCTCGCCTCGT
>TARA_B110000977_G_scaffold49511_5_pt1 | contig 21133 bp, 15 predicted proteins | sample TARA_B110000977 | Tara Oceans TARA_B110000977 (sample SAMEA4397798) | marine metagenome | biome: Polar Biome; feature: [SRF] surface water layer (ENVO:00010504); material: water (ENVO:00002006), including particulate matter (ENVO:01000060) such as... | depth 5 m | reverse complement strand
ATGCGCCGCATCTCCTCGATGAGCTCATGGCACTCGGCGAACGCGCCATCCTGGTAGGAGGCGTCGGGAGCCATGACCGCCGGCAGGTACGAGTCGCGCACGCGCGTCGCGCCCTGGGTTGTGTCGTTCCCCTCAAGGAAAAAGCAGGTGGTTTGAACTCTCCTCAGCAGCATCAACGGAATGGAATCTTGGCCAAAACTGGTCAACTCAATTCGGTGCTTCGGACGTCGGACCCCTTCCAACAACACGATTCATTCTCGCCAGCGCGTCAGCCGCGTCGACCTTCACTTGTCACAGTGACATATTGACAGAGTATATAACACCTTGAGGTGCGTGCGCCCCTGACGGCGACGACCGCGTCTTGAACCTGAGGCCCCGCTGGTTCGTGTCAACCGAGAATCCGAGAGTTTCGTGACGGCACAACCGCATGTGATTTTGGCAATTCTCGGATTATGCAATCGCGTTTCTCGCGTATCGCAACGAGGCACCTCGACACGACCGCAGACGTGTCTCTTGTTCATATTTCCATGTATCGTACATCTGACTGACTTTCGCGCTGCCCCGCTCTCTTCCGCGCTCGCAGCAGCCACCGCAGCCGCTCGAATTACCAAAATGAGCGTCAAAGGTAAAGTGAATGTTTTCTCCCGGGTTCGTCCCGGACTGGCTCGCGAGGATGGCGACCAACACTGCATCACCAACCACCTGGAGTTGAAAAAGTGCGTGGTGAGCTTAGAAGACGGCGACGCCGTGGAACGAGTCCTGGCTGGCGGATCCGCCGCCCCGGGCAAGGTCCAGGAGAAGAGTTTCACCTTTGACGGTGTCTTCGACCCGGATTGTTCGCAGAAGGAAGTGTACGAGGAGGTTGGCAAGCCCGTGCTTAAGGACGTGTTGCAAGGATACAACGGCTCCATCCTCGCGTACGGCCAGACGAGCGCGGGAAAGACGCACTCGCTGCTGAACAGTGGCATGGGCATGAACGGCAAGCCTGACCCGAAGCAAGCCGGTCTGTTGCCCCGTCTCGTCGCCGCGCTTTTCGTCCACATCGGCGCTGACACCAAGCACGCGTACACGGTGGAGGCGAGCATGTTACAGATTTACAACGAGCACATCGACTGTTTGCTGTGCGAGGACCGGGAAAAGGGCCAGGGGTTACAGGTCACTGGAAAATCAGACGTGAAGGGTCTGACATGGATATCGTGCAAAACTCCGAGCGACATGTTGATGTGCTTTCAGCGCGGGCGCAACAACCTGGTGTACGCGGAGACGAAGATGAACAAGTCGTCTTCGCGCTCGCACGCGGTGTTTCAAATCAAAATTTCCAAGCGATCCCGCGCCACGTCCAGCGCCAAGGCGGGTGGCGGAGGCAAAGTTGAGATGAAAGCGACGTTTGGTAAGCTCACCGTGGTCGATTTGGCGGGTTCTGAACGCATCAAGAAGTCCGGCGCCTCCGGCGCGCAGTTCAAGGAAGCGACGAACATCAACGGAAGTTTGTTGGCGTTTGGTAACGTCGTCCAGGCGCTGGCGGAGAAGAAGAAGTTCATCCCGTACCGAGACTCGAAGCTCACGCGTATCCTCGAAGACTCAGTCGGGGGTAACTGCAAGACCAGTCTGCTGGTGTGTTGTTCGCCCTCGATGGAGTCTGCGGACGAGACGGTGTGTACGCTGGAGTTTGCGTCGCGCGCGGCGCGCATCGAAATCGTCGCGACGATTAACGAGACGACGGTGATGGTGGACGCCAAGTCGCTCATCGCGGACGTCGCGGGCGAAGGTCTGGATACCGCTCTGAAGGAGAAGCAACGCGAAATGACCGATTTAGAGAACAAGCTGAAAGCAGATGGTGCCAAGAACGAAGCCGAGCTCAAAAAAGCGAAGGATGAAGCGATTAAGAAGCAGATGGCGGAGACGGCGAAGGCGGTTGAAGCCGGCAAGCTGGTGGAAACGTATAAAGCCAAAGCAGACGAGGCTGCGAAGAAAATCAAAGAGCTCGAAGCTGCGGTCAAACAAGCGGCCGAGGCAAAAGAGGTCAAGGCAGAAATGAAGAAGATGGTTGACGAGAAGGAGCGCGAAGTTGAGGTTCTGAAGAAGACGCTCGCGGAGGAGCGCAAAGCACGCGCGCAAGGCGACGACGAGCGCGCGAAAATGCTCGTGCGACAAGTCTCGAAAACGAAAGCGCTCCTGGATGAGGCAAACGCGCACACGTCCAAACTCGAGGTTCGCGCTGGCGAGGCCGAGGCTCTGGTCGCTGAGCTTGGCGAAAAGCTCCAAGATTCAACTGCTGCGCTCGAGTCGGCAACCAAGGAGGCTTCAGAAGCTGCGGTGAAAGCTGCGGAGGAACACGCCGCGGCCATTTCGCAAATGGCGCAGGAGCAAGCCGCCGCTCTTGTGGAGAAGGAGTTCCAGACGATGGCGCGGATCGACGAGGCGGTTGGAGCTGCCAAGTCAGAGGTTGAGGCAGATTCTGAAAAGAAAGAAGCGGTGCTTGTGCGTCAGTGGAGTCTAAAGTTGAGTACCCAGGCGCAGGAATCTGCTGCTGAGATTGCCGGGGTGAACGCAGAGCTCGCTGAGACAAAGGCGAAATTCGAAGAGGAACGCATGATTCAGGAAGAGGTTGTCGAAACGCTCAAAACCGAAGCGAAAAAGGCAAGCTTCCGCATCAACACGCTTCAGAAAGAAGCTGAGAACCTCGCGGCAGATATCGAAGCCGCGCGTGCTGAGGTCATCGAGCAGCGCGAGGCGGCGGCGGAGGAGAATGCAAGGCTAAACGCGGCGCATGCCGAGGTTCTCGCCAAACTCAACGAAAAAAGACTCGAGGATGCCGCCGTTGCAGGGAAACGCTTGGCCGAGTCAGAAGAGGCGCACGCCGCCGACGTCGATTCGATTCGCACGCGCGCGGAGTCGCGCGAGAAGCGTCTGTCGTGGGCGTTTAGTGCATCCAAAGCCTTGCTTGCTGAGACCAACGCCGCGATTAAAGCAGACCATGATCGGATGAAAAAGAGGTTTGACGCGCGAGACAGCCGCGACGACGACGTCTTGAAGATTTCTGAGCTAAGCGCCGTGGTGAGCGCGCTTGATAACATGAACAAACATCTTAAGCGGGAGACGCAAGATCTCTCCCGCGAACTCGAGAATCGCGACCAGAATGACACCATTTTCGGAGGCGTCGGGGGTATGAGAGGCACGCCGGGTTCGGCTCCGCGAAAATCACCCACGGGCGGGCGAGTAACGCCGGGGTCGACGTCGAGGTCGACCGCTTCGTCCGGCGGTTCGTCGTTCCTCTCGGCGACAGGAACGAGCCTGGGAGGAACGCAGCCGCGCAGAAAGTAATAAAATTCATGGAGCGACCCATAAAGGTAAATGTTATATATTAATGCTCCATTCACACTATAACTGTCTCCCGTAGGACTTAGCCCTGCTGTTCGGGTCTCGGGGAGGAGTCGTGTTGCCTGAGCCGAAGACGTTACTCGCCGTGGGCGTCCAACAAGCAGACGCTTGCACTTGCATTTCATCGTCGTCGGAAAAAGAATCCCTTCTCTGCGCGCGATTCTTGCGTTCGTTTTTCCGCTCATCTCTCTCCCATTCGTCCGGGGACTCTCGTTTCCATTCGTCTCGCGTCTCTCTGTCCCGTTTGTTTCGCGTGTCGGTTCGGTCTTCCTCGTCGGCACCTGGGCCCTCCAGGCTCAAGCGTTGCGCCGCGTCAATGTCCAGCTGTCGTCGCGAACCGAACGATCGCGAACCCGCGATGGATCGGATATCTCTCCTGACGCTGACTTTACCCCCCGCCTCCCCCGATGACTGTCGCTTGATCCCCTTAATAGCGTCCATGATACTAGGCGTGGGCGTTTTCAAGCTTTCCACGATCAACAGCGCGTGACCTAGAGGCACGTCGATGGCTTTCAGATCGCACACGGCAAGAGCTTTGAGCGATTCGATTGTTTCAATCCTCTCCGCGGTGAGCGCTTTGAAGTAAATCTCCATGGACTCTCCATCCTCGTCCTCGATGGAGTCCAACAAGTGTCGCAGATCTTCAACCTTCTCCGCGGCGACGATTTCCCTCTCCGTACACGCGTCATAGTGGTCTTCGTGCTTTCGAAACGCCTCCATCGCTCGTTCCACTTCCGACGAGCGCAGCCCTTGCTCCTTGAGAATTTGGCGCACCAAGCGTCTCAAGTGTGAGAGCAAGTTGTTTTCCTTTGTTCCCGACAAGTCCTGATGAAAAACCGACTGTTTTCCCAGGCTAAACTCCATGAACGCGATGGCAGCGTCAGCGTTACATTCGAAGCGAACGCGCGTCGCTTCATGCGCCGCTTTCTTCAACGCGCTCGCGATCATGATGATGTTCCTGGAGACCATAACCCTCCAACGCATGGAGTGCTCGCTGTACATCTGCATCGCGTCGTGTATCGCTGCGCCATCCAGCGCGAGGAGAACCGTCCCGACGCTGCACACCGCACTTCGTGAGCGGGGTTCGCCGTGTTTATACACCACCTCCATGCCGAACGGCTCGCCGCCTTGGCGAAACACGTCCAACGCTCCAATTCCCCCGCGCATGGGTAACATGACGGTTCCTTTCACGCAGAAATACAGCTGCTCTGAGGGTTCCCCGGTGGTGTACACAAAGTCTCCGCGGGCGTACACGAGAACTTCTATGTTCGCAGCGAGGTGCGCGATCATATCGGCGGATGCATTTTTGAAAATCCCGCACGACCGAAGGACGTCGCCGAACATCGCTTCCGACACCACGCGCCGCATATCCACCGAAACGTTGTCCAGAATTTTCCCCAAGTCGCTGTACTGCTTTGAGTTTGAAAACTTGAACAGGTAAAACGCGCGTAGGCGTCGGCAAAACTCGGGTCCCGCGACTTCGTCTTGCCGCCACTTCATGATCCTGTTGTACACGTCTTCGCGTTTCAAAAACACGTTCAGGACGTTCAGGTTTGAGTAAAACTCGCGCGACGCTTCGTTCATCTCGTCCACAATCGCGACGACGCCGCCGATGATCGCGGCGTTGGCCACTGCTCCGACGATTAGCAGAATTGAGATGTACACGCGCAGCACGCTTGATTCCGCATCGCTGTCGTGCCCCTCCCCCATCCCGATCGTCATGAACATCAAACCCCACACGAAACAGTAGTAGTACTGCTTGAACACGGTTATTTCTTCGTCAATTTCGTTCATTGAGGGGAGAAAAATCTCCAGCGCCGGCGACTTCGGGTCGTACTTACATATTAATGCGAGCAGACACGCGATCCAGTGCGCGGTGACCAACAACACTAGTAACAGAATTGAGATGTTCAGAGCCTGGTAGTTGATTGCGAAGTCCGCTTCGTACTTCTTGACGATTTTCAACCCGCGGAAGATGCGCAGCATCTTCAACAAACGGAACAGCTTCAGCACGCGGAACACTTTCAGTGACCCTAGGGACCCCCCACTGCCTGCGAACAGCTCGATTATGTCGAACGGCATAATTGACATTAAATCAATGACGAACATCCCTTTGAAATACCGAATCGCGAGGTCGCTTTTTGAAGTTACCCACACCCCGTCGCTGTCTTCGAACGGCGTCACGAACACCAAAATCATGTCGGCTAAAAATATGAGGTTGATGATTTGGTTTGTCCAGAAAAGAAGCTCCACCCCGGTGCCCGACAGGCCGTCCATGAACGCGATCTCGTACGGGGTTATCATCGCGGTGAACACGAGAAGGTGCAGTGTCATCAGGTCCCACCACTGCACGTACTGGTGCCGCGGGTTCACTACTTGCCACGCGATGTTCCAGAATGGGTCTTGATCCGTGAAAACAGGGTTCGCAGCACCCAAGGTTTGAGAACTGACCATCCGCGACTTGTGCTTCAGCGCTTCCTTGCGTGCTTTGTTTCGCTCCGCGGTACGTAACCGCATCTCTTTTTTATCCAACGTTCCTCCGTACACGCTCTCGTCATCGCTGCTCACGGACGGAGGCCGGTGAGGTGACTTCAACACGCCTTTAAGCTCACCATCGCGGGGAGTGCCTCTCGGAACACCCTTACGCACGGTTTTCTGGGTCGCCTCTTGCTCCTCACGCGCCATCGCGGCAAGGCCTCCCGCGAGGCCCATGTGGACACGTGGAGGTTGATCTACAACGCAGATCTACCACCGCGGGTCGACGCGAACTCTGCCGAGGCGGCTCGTGATCGTCCGTCGACAAATGATCACAACACCGAAAAGCCGGTTTTATTGACGGCCTCAAGATGAGTTTTTTTGGGAAAGTGGGCCTATGGGCATTCAGTCACGGCAGGTTAAAACCCCCTGGAATGCTTGGACAAAGACAGGAGACGAGGAGTGTCTGCGTGCGAGTGATTTTATTTTCTGGAGCCTCCATAAATTTTAACATCAGTTGGCGGCTTGACAAAGCAAAACTACTCCCTACCGTTCCTACCCACAACTGCCGCGTCAGTCAAAATCGTCATCTTCATACTCCACGTCCTCCTCCGCTTTCTTCGTCCCCTTGTCCCAGTCCTTGAGTTTGTTCCGCCCCATGAGGTACCCATCGGCAAGAACGTCCCACCCGGCGTTTTCAGTTTCGGTTTTTTCGTTTTCAGAATCCTTCGCGCTCGTGTCCTTCACCCTGTCCCCGCTAGTCTTCTTCAACTCTTGGAGGAACGACCCTTTCGTCAGTTCCTTCACGGTTTTCCCAACCAGTCCTTTTCGTTTTCCAGCCGCGTCCGCCACGGTTTTTTGTGCTTTCGACACCGCGTTGAACAGCCGCACCACCCCGCGCGTCGCGGTCTGTAACATTTTGCGCTCCAGCTGGTCGGCGACGGGGTCCACGGCGCCATTTTTAGGCACGACGTGCCCCCGTTCCCTCAGTTCCAACTTGTTGCGCTTCTCAAGCGACCGCGCTTTCTTTTCGAGTTTCCGCTCAACCTCAACCTTCTTCTGCTTTTTCGTTTTGGGAAGAATCTCAGAGCCATCTTTGCGAGATTTGTCACCGACCAAGTTGGCGAACGCTCGTGCGAAGCCAAACGCAGCCGCGCCGCCGCCCTCCGCCCGCGCCGCGGCGGAGGAAGCAGCCGCGTCGCGGTCACGTTTTCGTGAGGGTTCGGTGTCCTCATCATCCGTTTCATCCTCGTCGTCATCGTCTAAATATTCGTCGTCGGACTCGTCGTCGCCCGCGCCGTCTGATTCGTGGTCATCAATCTCATCGTCATCAAGAACATCACCAAACTCGTCGTCGTCCAGTTCGTCCAGGCTCGAGGACGCTTCTTCGTCGTCGTCGTCGGAGGCGTCTTCGGACATTGAGTCGTCATCGCTCCCGGCGATTTGACCACCATCCCCTCGGTCATCTTCTGAAGACTCGCCTGACCCGGACTCCCCATCCTCAACCTCCGAGTCAATCTCATCTGCGCTCTCCCCTGAGTCGCTCTCGGGTTCGGGGTCCGCGGGACGCTTGGAGGTGCGCTTGCCCGCCGGCACCGCCGCGGGCTTACGCTTTCCATTACCGCTCATTATACTGTTCTGACGCCGAGGTCGGACGCCCGCGCGGGGGGGTGTGGGGACGACCACGACGCACGAGCCGCCGACCATTTTTCACGAGCCGCCGCCGGTTGGCCGCAGCACGCCCGAGGTCAATAATCGGCACTTCAGACTTGTGGCTCTTGGTTTCTTGCATCGCATCTTCAGCGCCACCTCACTTTGGCTCGCGCTCCGCGCCTGTCCCTGTTCCGTCCCCCCACTCACGGAATCTATGAGCGGGGGTTACCGCGACGGCGATGCGCCTTGGCGTTTCACCGGGCGCGCCTTATACCAGCTCAACCTTGTGAAATCCAGCGAAGCGCGGAAACACGTACCGGGTGATTTGAAGCTCGTCGAGCTGTTCGGGTACACGCTGGGCGGTGTGTACCTGGCGCGGTACGAGGACTCGCCCGCCGGGACGTTCGACGAGATGGTCGCGCTTGGCGGATTGGTGTGGAACCCGCCCACCTCCTGTGCGTGGGCGGCTCGGGTTTTCGTCAACGACGCGGGGGCGAGGGCGCACGGGGTGAAGACGTGTGGGTTACCTTCGCGTTTGGCGCAATTCGACCACGGCAATGAAACAGAGCAACCGCACGGGTGGTGGAAAAATAAAAAGCCCCCTTCAGTTTTGGCCAAAGCACGTGCGTTCGTGGTCGGGGGATGGCGTACACGACCAGAAAAAGGCAAGACCAAGACAAAGACAGTTTCCGAAGCCGTCACCCTTCGCGACGGCACCTCGGGCGGTGATTTGTGTTCGCTGGCGATACCGTCGGCGGGCGCCGGACCTCTAGGCCCGCGAATCAACCTGAAGCTCCCCAGCTTCAGCGGCCGGACGCAAACCGTGCCTGACCTTTTGAAGTACTCGCTTGATTTACGCGCGAACGTGAGGTTAAGCGGGCCGGTCGTGATGAAGCAGGCGGATTTGAATATCGAGACGAACAGCAAGACGGACGAGGAAGAAAAGACGAGCGACGACGAGAAAAGTTTCTGGGCGCCCAAAGGCGACGTGCGGTTCCCGCCCGCCTTGGCCGCGGCGTCGTTGAGTTTAACGCAAACGCCGTCCGGTGTGAAAGAAACAACAACCGACACGAAACAAGCAAGGAAACCGAAACAAACCGTCGACGACGCCGAGCTCGTCGCTATTTTAAAAGGAAAGCCGCTGCTGTGCATCGCGTTCGACAAGATGGAGATGGACGTCGGGGCGCCTGTCAAGGTGGTGAAGTGACGTATTATATCTATTTATTATATTTATTGATTTATTGATACAAACTTTCTTATCGCATTTTCTTCGGCGTTCCGTACAGCCGGTACTGTTTCCCCGGCGTTCCGAACGAGCGCCTGTTTGATCTTCGGCTTCCGTGCACCCTGGCTATTTCTTTTTTGTCAAGACTGGCTTGCTTCATCCGCGCCGTCTGCGTGATACAAGAACCCGCGAAGTACAACACCACCAACGTGATAAACCAGCCCCACAAAACACTCAAGGGAAGACTACCTTCTGACTGCTTACTCATACCCTTCACACTCATACCATTCGCACCCGCACCACCCCATTTCCCTTCCAACCCCGCCAGCGCTCGCCTTATGTTTTTGTTGATGGTGCCGCCGACACCCCATTGCGTGGGAAACAACCCACCTATTATTTTGACCAAAGAGTTCCTCGAATCGCTCAAAAACAGCACCGCGCACACCGCGGTTTGGCATGGCGCTTTTATCAACGCCTTGCCCATCAACGTCGCGCCGAAAAAGTGCCAGAACGGCATTAAAAACGTCCCGGCGCAAATTCCGCATAAATCAAATGCGGCGTTTGGCCATGCGCTCATCGCGACGACGCCGAAGAACCCGTTGGTTTCCATAAATTCAATCATCCATATTTTGTATGCGTGAATTCTCTTTTGAAACACGGTCATACTCGCCACCTCCTCTAGCTCCAACTCAAGCAGCTCTTCGTTCTCCTTGCCCTGCTTGGCAGCGATGAAGGAGAGCCAGTATGGGGGGATCTCCCCAGCAGCGGTGCCGGCGCCCCACAGGATCGCAGCGGGGAGGCACGCGAGCCATATATTGAGCCACGTAGCGGGAGTAGTGATTCTTCTGTCTACTCTGCATTCGTATAAATTATCAGCACCCATCTTGAACCAAGTGTTTCCCGTAGTGTCGAACCCGACACCGCCACACGCCTCGGCGCTTCGCGAAACTTTCAGCACGTGCGGAAACAGGAACAGCATCCCTGAGTGTAACCCGGTTCCCAGGCCAATCGACGACAAAATCCCGAGGCCGAACCACCACACCGCGAACTCACTCAGGGTCTCTAGGTGTGATAAATAAGTCGTGTGCGGGCCTTCTACTGCGTTGCCTATAGCTATACTGAAAAGTAACACACTCAGAGGGTACAGACCCACGCGTCTGTGATGAATCAGCCAATCCTTTGACTGGGAAACGCCATCGACACACGTGGCGAGAAAAAGGGACATAACAACCGTGGGGGTTCTTAACAAAGATAAACCAGCGCGTTGTCGCGCCAAAGAACGGACCATGTCGCGCTCGGACGCGCTCATTTGACGCTCGAGAGGCATGGTGAGGTTGTGTGTGGTGCTGGCCCGTGGGTAACGACGTCGTGTGTGCTGAATCTCCGTCAATCCCGAGAGCTCGAACGTCCCAAGGGGGAATGAACGAAACGCTCTGGCCCGAACCGTTCGCCTTGCGGGACCACTCAGACCACTCGCGGAGCGGAATACCCACCCAGAGGCGTGTAAGGGTTAGGTCACGCGCCGAGGGGATGCCACGCGTTTTAGCACTGACCTCTAGGACGTCGGCGTGTGATGAGACGAATGCGAATGAAGAAATTCGAAGGTGCCCACACGTACCCCTTTCATTTTCCAGCGGGTGTGCCTACCCGACAAAACAGATCTAATCAGTTGACCCTGCACAGCTCTGTGTGCCTCATCACTCCACCCCAAAACCACCCAACACGATGGCGTCCTCTATGTCCCCCATGTTTCCCCTGTACGCGCTGTCCCTCCCCACGGCGTTGATCACCAGCGCCGCTATATCGTTGCATCAGTTCAAGCTGTGTTTCGTGGCGTTCGTCAAGGTTGCGAACACCACGCGGGGCAACGCGGTGTGGCAGTTTTTCCAGCCGTTCTTGCGGGACATAGCGATAGTGTTGGAAAACACGCTTGGGTCAGCGTCAGGGTTCAAACCCAACCTGACGCACGTCATGCTCACCTCCCTAATCCTAGCCGTCGTGTTCTCCGCGGAACGAGTGCGAACCGCGATTCTGCAAAGACGATGAAGTAGAGTGAGATTTAGAGATTCCTTGTGATGACATCACCTAGAAATCGTATCAAAAATACACTACTACCTAACCTATCCTCCGCCTGAACGCGGCGGCTCGTCCCCCCGTGGGCGGCTTTGGCGCGGTGGGCGGCGGCGCCGGCGGAGGCGCCGGAACCTTTGAAGCGACTTTTTCGTTTTTCAATTCGTTTTCGTTTTTCGATACCCCACCCGTAATACTGGCGAGCCTCCCCGCTTTCCCCAGCACGCCGTTCTCACCAACGTTCATCAGCCGCTCCACGTTCTCGACGTGTTCCACCCGCTGTTTTTCCGTCTCGTACGTCTCTCTTAGTTTCCCGCTGTACTGGCGAAGCGTCGCGACATCGGGAGGCGCTTGTTCTTCCAAAGAATTTGTATCGCCGCTATAAGCATCAAGACCACCTACCCCCCGTACATCCAACGCTTCATCCTCTAAACACTGCAGCAGGTACTCTATATCCCCCAGCAGCGCGTTCCGTTCCAAATGCAGTAGGTTCCGTAACGGTTTCGCCACAGCGTTGACGTCGAACACGTTGATCTGCGGCGAAAATTTTTCCACAAATTGCGCCAACTCTCGCGACGAGTGCGATGAGCCCGGGCGTGAGTTTGAGCTCATCGGTCGTGACGAGCCCGGCCGGCTGGAGCTCGATACCGACCTTTGACGAAGTGTCAAATCCTCAGTGGTCATCGTGACGTATTTCAAAAGCTCGCGTTCCTCATCCGTCGACGCCAGGAGCGCTTGCGCTTTTTCGTTCGCGGCGGCGGCGGCTGAATTTAATAATTTATCATCGCGCTCATATTTTCGCGTGCCAACGATCGACGTTGCCAGCGGGTCGCTCGCCGTCCCAGCGCCGATATCGGACCAGTTAATTTCCGCCCGTGAACCCTGGTGGCTGTTCGGCCGCGAGCCGCTGTGTGAGCTTCCGTTTCTGCTTCCGGGGCGACTGAAATCGGATGACGTGACCTTTTTTATGGAAGCGATCAGCAAGCGGAGTTCCCCTTCCACCAACGCCCGGGTCGGGTTGGAGTACAACGACTTCTTACTGTTCAGGCGTGTGTGCGCCGCGGTGTCCACCGCATGTCGCACGTCACCGATTATTTCCGTCAACGCAGAGGCTTCTTCCATCAACCGCTCGTTCTCTTCCAACACGGACACGCCCAACACTCGGCGCACTTCGCTGAACTCCGCAGGATGAAGCGTCCCCTCGATGGACTGCCACAGCAACGAAGTGACTTGCCGCAGCTCGTTCGCGGGCACCGAACCCGTGTTTCCCAAGTCGTGCGTATCCATAACAACAGGTGGTGCAACACGTCCGTCAGGCGCGCCCCGTGCGCCACCCACGTCTGCTGAGCAAGAAAGTTGAAAGACTTTTTCGAAAGCAGAGAGTTCTATTTCGGCTGATCCCTGAAGAGTGTTGACTCCGGGAGTCGTCTATCACTTTGCACGACGCGGCGACAACGTCACAGTCAGAGGTCTCGGACGACTTGGGAAGACCTCCGGGTGTAGTTTCAGTCCAGAGTTTCGGTGACACCTGGGTAAGTCGTAGAGACGACACCGGATCGGCGACCGAAGCGACAAGTCTCTGGGTGTGATTGACAAACCAAAACATTCGCACCATGGCATCCACGACGATGGTCCGCCCCGGAGAGGTCGTCGTGCTTGCGATTTCGAGAGGCGACCTGTCACGTGTAAAAGACCTGTTAGACAACGGCGCCTCGGTGAACGAACGCGGGCGACACGCCACCACTGCGTTGCACTGGGCTGCGTCCGCAGATGAGGTTGACATTGTGACGACGCTTTTAGCGCACGGCGGGGATCCGAATTTACGCGCCGCGGACGGGTGCACGCCGTTGCACTACGCCGTGCGCGAGGACGCGGTGCGGTCGGTGGAAGCGCTGTTGAAAGGAGGTGCTGACCCTGAACTGAAAAATAACAAAGGAAACACACCGGGGGATGAAATTTATGACAAGGAAGATGAAGACGGGTCGCTGATCGCGGTGGCGCTGCGGCGAGGTTCCCAAAAAAGTAAAAACGAAGCGCGCGACGACGGTGGAACCAAAACTTTGAATTCAACTTCCAGCGCATCTACTGCAACACGAGGGTCCACAGCGCCGTCCAGCACGTCAAACGAAACCTTACTCGTTTCCCTTTTCGGGGGCGGGTCGGACGACGCCCTGGAGCGGGCGATGGGGGACATGGCGAAGCTGTTGCGAAGCTCCGGGGGCGCGCAACTCGCGGCGGTTGAAGCGACGTCGTCGTCGGCAACTGTTCCCGTGACGGACCACACTTCAACCATACCTTCCACTTCAACCTCTCATCAACCTCACAGCACGAGCAGTGGTTCCGGCGGTTCCGAAAGTCTTACCGGTAAGACCTTGACTCCCCGTAAGTACGTCCCCGCGGCGGAGCACGACGAACCAAACCCGGCAACTAAAAGCGGCGCGAGTATAAAAATTACGCTGACGAAAAGCGGCGCGCTCCTGGATTCGGATTACCTAAAGGTTCGGGACGAGTATTTAGGGTCGGGGCCGGGGGAGTTGCGTGTAGGGGGGTTTACACAACAACCGGGTGTTACGTATGAAAGGGTCGCGTCCGTAGCGGTGACGAAAGCGGAAAAGAGACGGGGGGAGGACGTAGGGAAGTAGACGAGCAGACAATTGTTGACTTTTTGCAGAGAGCGAAATCAAAATCTCAAAAAAAAAAAAAAAAACTCGTCGAGCTGTCGGCTTTCTCACATCGTTTGGCGCCAACCGTCGTCACGATGATGACGTCCAGCCGCGAGATCGAGATGCAGGCTGCCGCGCCTGCGGCAGCAGGGTACGTCCGGGTTGTATTGTGAAGCGCACACTGTTTACATTCTACTCGATTTCCGGACCGATACACCACCCTATGTCACCCTACTGTCGAACAATGTTGCCGCGGGAACTAACGGCACCCCCTTTCCCCCTTTTCACAGGATGGCCCGCAACGCCCCCGCTGAAATCTCGGAAGAGACCAGCCCAGGGGACGTTGATGTCATCGCGTTACCCCAAACAGGCTGGCCCGGGTTCAAGGAGAAGTTCCTGGCGTGTTTCTGGGAGCTGGAAGAGCACCTCGCGGATCTGTTTGGTTTGAATGACAGTAAGTACCAGTGGGCTGTGGATCAGTACATGGACGAGCGCGATGCGCAGAAGGACCAGGAAGATTTCGCCGCGTTCGAGCAGGAACAGGAGATGGAGATGGAGAATCAGCGAGTGGCGGAGGAGAGCGAGCGGCTGGAGGGGGGGGAAGCGGTAGCGGCGACCGTGCCCTTGACCACAGCGGCGTAGACGGTGGGATGACGACGAAAGTTTTTGCCAAGTTAAGGTATAAAATAAATGTATATCCAAAAGATGATGGCGTGACTAGAGCATCATAAAAGTATTAATATCCCAAGTACCCCCCTTATCTCTAAATACTCGCCGTGGCACCTTCCGCCACTAACTCGATGTTCTTCTTCATCTCGTCGCTCGCGTTCTCGCCGGCGATGTACGTCAGCGCGGTGTTTGCGACGGTCGCCGCCGCGGCTGGATTCCGCGCCCGCTTCCCCTGCTTCCGTTTCATCGCCGCAATCGCTTCATCCCGCGCGGTTTCGAACCTGTATATTTCGTACTCGTAGTCAAAGCCCGTTGAAGCTAACCGTCTTGACGCGCTTACCACGATTTCATCCCCTAACAACCCGTCGCCCTCGAACGCCATCCACGTTAATAACAACAGCGTTCGGGGCTCTTTCTTTGTTTCATCGCACAAATCGGAAAGAGCCGCGCCGAAGGTTGTACCGCCTGCTTGGTCTAAACGGATCCTGGTGTATTCGTTGTAGGACAGGGATTCGCCGTCGAACCCGCCTTCGGGGGTGAGGAGTTTTGAGATTAAAGACACGACCGGGATAGCGCCTTGCACTTTCTTCACGAGCTTACCCACACTGAAATTCTTCAAAAAGTCCTCCGCATCGAGGTCGTTACTGGCCATGGCGCGGGGGGGGGCACAAATGTGCCTCGGGTTGCGGCATTGCCGCGTGGATCTGGTCAACGAGGTGTGCCGGAATGATGCGAGCCTCGTGACGGATGTTGGGGTGCCTAGAGCGCTCATGGCGCTGTGAGGGGCAACCGATGGGGGCGAGTGAGATCGCCAGTTGGCACATCGAAAATTTCGTTCTTTTGGCCAAAGAAAGCAAGTCGTGGTTGGCGCGCGCCATTCGCGACGGCGCGGGTCAGCGCGCTTGGGTTTTGTGTTTGACGACATGGACGATGCGGTGGAGGAGGACGCGGGTGCACGCCGCGCGCGGCTGAAAGCGCTTAGGGCCGCGGCGGATGCCCAGAACGGTGGTGCGTCCATTCCGGTGCAGCCCCCGAGTGCCGAGCTCGGGAAAACGAAACTCGCTAGCCCATTCGCGAACAGCAAGCCTTCGTCCGCACCGATCAGCGGGTTCTACACCAACCCCATGGCGGCGTACGAATCCCATAGGGATGGGAATATATCAGTGCCTGGATTGCTGGGACCGCCGGGACCGCCGGGTGCGCCGGGACGGTCGGGAGCACCGCCTCCCCCATCTCATTTCGGGATGAACTCTGCGGTTCGATTTCCGCCGCCGCCCATTGTGGGAGGCAGAGGAGGGTATGGGGGGAGAGGAGGACGTGGAGGTCGTAACGGTCATAACGGCCATAACGGCCGAGGTCAAAAACGCGAACGCGACTTTGACCGAGGGTTGGACGCATATTACTCGAAATCGATGGTGGAGGATCCATGGCGGCATTTAATCGACGCCAAGCGGTGACAAGTCGCATTGGGTTCTAAGGAACATACAGTATCGCATCTAGTCATCATACCGTCATGTAAAATATAGAGCAGAGTCGTGTGACATAGAAACAGAGACGACATGACACTCTCGTGTACGATAAATCACTAGCACTACGCTAGCGTCTCGTCGACCTCCACAGCTGCACGCCGCCCAACTCCCCGTCAACTCCGATTTCCTGCGACGCGTGCGCCGCTTCCACTCCGGCGTCGCCAAAGTCAAGCAACGTGATCGTTTCTGCTAGCACTGTCTTTCCAGTCTCGACCATTACTTCGCGGACGATAACGACGTCGAAGGCGGAGTTTTTGTTGCGTGTCTCTGAGTCATTATCAACAGGCTTCGGGTGTTCCGCCGCGAGTAGCACGATTGGGTAGTAGCCGATTGGTTTTTTTTCCTCAACATCCAAAACTACTCGGTCGAACCGAACCACGTCCTTTAACCCAAATGCCTCCTCTACTCGTTTCCCTTTGAAACTCAAGTTTAAGGTTTTGCCGTTCGGGAACGTGGTGCATGACTCTAAAGTCACCACGTCGTTCTCGATGGAGATGGTTCGAGTTCCTGTGAGAAACGTTCCTTGGGTTCCGAAAAACACGTTAGATTCGGTGAGATCCCCATTCACGTAACGAACGTTATCGTCCCACGTCCCAACCAACTTTTCGAACACGGGGAACGACGCAGAGGCGCGGACGGTACGCGACCGCCGCGGAGACCGCCAGTGAGGCCGCTGCGGCGGCACGAGGCGTGCGACGCCCAGCGCGAGCGCCATGGGAACTAAATTTTCGGGACGACTTCGAAAATATTTCAGTATTTTTCGGTGAACAACGAATTCCCGAAATTCACTTCGCGTCGCGCTCGGGGAGCGCGATGTCCTCCCTCGCCGCGGTCCAGGCGGACGGTTATTACTACCCGCCCGATTGGACCCCCGATGGCGGCTCGAAGAGCTTGCGCGCGACGGTGGGGACAAAGGGGGCGAAAGCCGCTGTGGGCAAAAAGAATGCAAAATTGAAACCTCCCCAGAAAACAATCAGGTTCGAGATGCCCTTCGACGTCGGGTGTGTTAATTGCGACACCACGATCGGCAAAGGCGTCCGGTTCAACGCCACGAAACAGTCTGTTGGGAAGTACCACAGCACCACGGTGTGGGCGTTCGGCATGAAGACCACTTGCTGCGGAACTGTAGTGGAGATCCGGACCAATCCCCAGAAAAGCGACTTCGACTTGGTCAAAGGCGTCAAGAAAAGATTGGGAGCAGGGGCGTGTATTAGCTACGGTGACGAGCCTGGAACCCTGAATAACTCAGGCCAAATCGAGGTTCAGTTACATACCGCCGAGAAAAGGCAGGCGTTAATGGCGGACGGCATGGCACGTCTGGAGCGAACCGCCGCGGCGGGCGCTGAGCGACGCGCTGACCACCACGCCGCGGAGTTTTTCGAGAAAAACGAAGCGGACGGTTTTGACGTGTTTTCAGATAAGGTACCTGCAGGCAAACAGTCATCGCGCGCTCCACACGACGACGCCATAGATAACTCATACTTGCTTCGCAAACAGTCCGATTTATTATTCAAAAACGACTACGACGCGAATCGGCAACTCCGCCGCGCTAATCGAAGCGAGCGAAAAAACAAATTGGCGAACGAAAAAGAAAGAGACGCATTGGGTTTGCCGTCCTCCGTCGAGTTATTGCCCGTGACTGATGGAGACAGGGAAGCCGCGAGACAGGCGTTTAGTGGTGTCACTGGTGTCACTTCCGCTCTTGCCTCTGGCGCGTCTAAAAATCTAGACTCTGTCAAAAGAAAAGCGCGCGACGGGTTCGATCGGGACCGACAGCAAAATAAACGCGCCGCGATTCGCGAATCATCTATATTCTCGGGACCCGGAGTTTTGAGAGGCAGTGGTTACGCTGGAACGGGTAAAACGGTCGCGTCCTCCTCCGTGTCCCTCTCACAACGGACACGTGCTCAAAAGTCGGACTCCGTGTCCTACGGCGTTCCCGGGATGTCCCCTGTGGTGACAAGACCCAAATCAAACTTGTTTGGCAAAACCTCGGGAGAGCCTTTTGGTGTGTACAGTTCGCCCCGGTCCGCCGCAAAAGGCAGAGGGTACGTCCCCACGAAATTCGCCGCCGCACGGGCGGGCGGATTGAGAGGTGTCGAAGCGCGACTCGCGGTCGTAGCGGCGAGTAAAGAACAACGAGGCGGTGTCTCAAAAAAATCAAACGCTTCGCGCGCCGTCGCGCTGGTGAAACGCTCGAGCGCGAAAATAGGACTTGCGCGCTACCCGAGCGTAGAGTACGGGTAGACTATGTAGCACGGGTGACTAATTGACCGTAGACCATTTTGCATAATATTTGTATTATATCATTCACTTCTCTTCTACCCATTTCTCCAGCGCGGTCGTTCCCACCGGCTCCGCGCCTAGATTTGTCATCGCCGCCCACAGCAGACCCGCGACGCCTTCGTCGACGACCAAGTTTGCGACTTGGTTTTTTTTATTTTCGGTAGCGTCGGTTGATTGGAACAGCTCTCCACCCCCATTAATCGCCACGACAGGCCGGCCCTCGAACCCAAAAGTCTGATGTGTTCCGACATCGCTGTCCATCACCCCGGCGACGCCTGCTTTCTGTAACAAGGCACCAGCTTCGGGGCCTACTAGCGATAAAAACGAGCACTGTTCCGCTAAATCCATACAGTCGTCGCCGGCTGATTGTAACAACGCATCGGCGACGGATGCCGGGGCGATCACTAACAAGCCTCCGGATTGCACGTAACACGTGGCGACTTTACCTTCACTGAATGCGATTGATTTGCCTTGGTTGGGGCCTAGGGTTAGAAGGCTTTCAATTGAGTCCATTGACGCGCCCGCTTCCGTCAACGCGGGAACCGCCGCGGGGCCTGTTAATCGCAACAACTTATACTTCTCAGCACCTCGGTCCACGACGCCTACTTTTCCCTTCAGCGTCTCAAGTTCCAAAGCCACGTCGCCGTAATCAAGCGGCACGCCGTCCTCGTCGAAGTTCGCCCCCGCTTCTTCCTGCAGCCCTTCTAAATCGCCCTCAATTGAGTCGGGCATCAAGGCATCAAGATCGAAGTCCGCGGATTTCGGGACGAAGCGATTTCGGTTGCGATGATGTTCGGGACGTTTGGGGATGTGAGTCTTCGAACAGCGGGGGGATGATTTTAGCACGCCGCGGCCCGGGGATACGAGTCCAATCGAGGACGCGGCACGCATGGCGAACATCGCACTCCACACAGGTCAGGTGTGCGTCGTCGTGTGACGGAGACCTCAACCCTAGAACCTGAAAGCCGATAAAATCAAAGGAGCAGTCAAAACTTTTTCGGTGGGCACCCTTTGTGACGCAGCGTTTGGTTCCACAACACGCCGCGCCCCGGGTCTGCGCGATGGCCGACCCTACGCTACCCCCTCACAGGACGCCCGTCGTGGTTGTCGTGGGCACCAGCACTGAGTGCACAGCGCGGTTCCTCGCAAGGCTGGTTCACGGCGACGATGGCGTCGAAAACTTTCCAACTCCCGCGCAGTACGAAGTTGTGAGATGGCGACTGGACACCAAGTACTACGTCGCGGAGGTGATGTGTGTGTTCCACGAACTGCCAGGGGAGTATTTAGTGAAGGATAACGTGACTGATACGTCACTCGCCAGTGAGGTTGCGCAAAACGCAGAAGCATTAGTGCTGTGTTACGACCCCGCTACAGATGGAACGTTCCAGGCCATCAGTAGATTCGCGGAAGACGTGCGTTTGGCATCTGGGGATATATCTGGGGATACATCCGGGGACGGTGATACCGAACCACTCGATGACCTCACCAACGGCTCTCCCGAGGTTCGCTTAGTGGTGGGTTTATTTCAGAACGGCGATGACGTGACCAGCGAGGGATGCGGGTTCGAAATGTGCAAAGACGTCGCGGATACATGGGCGGCGCGGAGGGGATACGAAAGCGTCGCGGCGGGGGCTGATAAAAATATAGACGAAATAGTCATCGCTAAAAGCAAACAGTTTAGCGACGACGCATCCGGGTGCGACGACGGCGTGGTGCGTGTGCGCAACGCACTAGAGGCGCACATATGGCCATGCCTCACGATGAAGAGCACTGCGGTGAATGGAGTGAAGAGAGATGAAACGAAAGAGACGGAGGGCGAGCGTGTCGACGAAAAACCGTCATCCGCTTTCGGCGAGGATGGGGATGATACTTCTGAAGAATCACCTTCCGAAGACGCGGACGACCTGGAGGTGATGCTCAAGGAGATGGCACGCGTCCGGGCCGCGGCAGGAAGTGCGTCGGACGAAGACAGGCGACGCGCCGCCGCGGAAGCGGCGACCCGAATGATGAAGATGTTCAACGTGGATGGAGACGAAGACGACGAAGATTGATTGTTGATTATTCTTCAGATTATTTCAAAAACACACACTACTCACTTACTCACCGCGCTGCTCGCCGAGACCCCTGCTCCCTTCGCGGACCCACTCACGCTGTACAGCCCCAGCCGTTCGATTTGCGAAAACGTGGTGAGCGGCACTTTGTTGACATCCTTTCCCGAAAACGCGGCGGCGACGGTGAGGTGACACCGCAGCGCGTCGGCGTTGTTGTCCAGGTCCAAAACGCATCCACTATCCGCAGTACACCCGCAGTTAACCTCCGTCCCAGCGCATGCGCCGTGTCCGTCCCCTACGTCAAAGCACGTGTCACTCGTGTCGCACCCGCGGCACGCCATGTCGTGCCACTGCAGGTACGCCAAGCGTCCTTCGTCGAACCGGGCGATCAAAGTTAACGCATTGACTCGGCCGGTGCTCGGTGACAACAAAGATGCGGTGCTCGATGTTGCTCGAACGCGTCGGGGTTGACTCCGGATGGTTTGCCCCAACCCATTCGAGGCGTACGCCACGACGGTCATTAAATCCGCATTCGCGGCGGTCATGATCGCGTTCTCATCCGCCATCGTCGACCGCATGAAGGACATGTCATCCACCTTTGCTCTGTAGACAGCTGACGCTCCACCACCTGTGGTGAGATTCACCCTCCCATTCGTCCCGCAAGGGTTCAAATCGCTCCACCCATCGGTATCCACGTTGGGGAAATACGCGATCCCCACGGTCCACAAATCCCCCTTCGCAACCGCGGCTCGGCCGTCGTAACACGGGTCGTACTCGCCCGCGGACGAGACTATTGCGGGGGAGAGCAGCAGGGCAACCAGGGACAGGGTGTACCTGCAGTGGCGAGACCTCATCATGTCAAAGGTCACACAACGGCGAGATTCGGCACACGCTTCGTCCAGATTTGATCCGTTCCTAACGTGGGTCTGGCCGCGTCTGGAGACGAGGGACAGACTAAGGTTTAGATGCACCACACAAGAGACGCACACGACGACGGAACCGCGTCCAGCGTCCGACGCAATGCGAAACGCGCGTGAGGAAGTGGACGAAGATGGACAGATGGGTCTGTTTTCTGAACTCGTGGCGAGTTTTGGCAACGTCTCAATAAAAACGAATGTGAGAAAAAGAGTA
>TARA_B110000977_G_scaffold199392_2_pt1 | contig 21155 bp, 17 predicted proteins | sample TARA_B110000977 | Tara Oceans TARA_B110000977 (sample SAMEA4397798) | marine metagenome | biome: Polar Biome; feature: [SRF] surface water layer (ENVO:00010504); material: water (ENVO:00002006), including particulate matter (ENVO:01000060) such as... | depth 5 m | reverse complement strand
GTGGTACGCGATGCCGGCCGTGAACGCGAAGAACGCGTACCCTGTTTGTACCACTTTTGATCCACCTTTTGATATGCTCACGCACTTGCTAGGCAGTTCGCCTGTGGAGTTGGATGGTATTGTCTCGGGTACCTCTAGTGAACCCTCCGGCGCTGCTTTGACGATGTGGGGTAGCGAGTCGACGCGAGTAAATCCTACCGCAGCTGACGCGTTGGTGGGTTCCCTCGAGACGATGAGAGATGGCCAAAAAACAAACGCAAAGTTCGTGCACCTCGTGGACGTCAACGCCGGGTTGGGGTACTTATCCCTCGCCGCTGCATCCCGGGGTTTCCGTGTCTCAGCGGTCGAGCCCGAGAAGCACGCGAGTGAGCTGTTCACCGCCTCTACAATCCACAACGGGTTTGACGATTTGATAGAAATTCAAAACAAGCGCGTGGGCGGTACCGGCGAAAAACACTGCGCCGCGCTCGTCGCGGCGGTTTCGCGACAACGTTTGAAAGGATCGAACGCGTTTGGACGTGAATCATTGATCGACGTTACGGAAGTGACAATTGAGACACTTCGAGTTGCGAAGTTGAATCGAGGGGAAGCGGTGAATCAAGGAAGTGCTTCGGGGAACAAAGATACTGTGGAACTCTCCGGGCGTCGTTTGGGACCGAAAGACGTGGGGCGTAAATACAAACAATTTGATTTTCCCGATTTGTGGACCGAGCCGCGCGTTCCGTTTGAGTGCCCTTTGGCGGATGAACTGGGGATTATCGGGATGAATGATTTGGTTTCCATGGATGATGAACTAACCGGAATTGGTGCGCTAAGGGTCGCGTCGGACGGGTGGGAGCTGCACAACGTTCAAGGCGCGTATGAGTTGCTGACTCGAAATCCGCCGAATTCAATTTTGCTGGAAATCACGCCGGCGCGGCTGTACCTTGCGGACGACTACGAGGATGATTCATCCTCCAACATTCCCAACCGCGACGATTCAATACAGCAAGAAATAGGAAGTACTTTGAAGTGGCTTCAAAGCCTGGGGTACACGAACTGGGCGCACGCGGGCGAGGCGTGCGAGCGCCGGCGGAGCGGAGTACACGCAAAGTCGGAAACCGAAAATGAAAACGAAATTTCCTCGTGGTGCTCGCTCACCTTAAACGACGTCGGCGCGCTGTGTTCCCTGGCGCATACAGAACACCCGGAGACGATTTTGCTGAAGAGGTAGGGTAGAGGGACTAGTGGAAAGTAGCTGACAGACAGAGTAGACATTGTTTCTTTTGAATGTCGATAAATACTTTTATTGAACGCTCACTCGTCGATTTCTTCCGCCACCGGCTCGGGCACTTTGGGCCGGTCAAACAGGTTCCCCTGCGCTCGGCTGGCTTGCATCCTGATCGGCGAATCCGGCGGCGGCTTCTCGCCCATGATCCCCACCACCTTTTTCTGAATCACCTTCTTGGGCCTTGCGAGGGACGCGGCTTTCGCCAGCCTCGCCGCTTCAGCTGCGGTCTGTCGGTTCACCCGCGCCGCATCCGCTTTCTTCTCCGCCTCTTGCTTCGCCAGCGCCTCGCGCTCTGCTGCGCGCTTCGCGTTGAAAGCCTCGACTTTCTTTTTATTGTCCTCCTGCCGCTGCTTTTCCGACTGCGTTTTTCTCAACTTGGCTGCGTTCGCCTTGTCCCTGGCTTGCTTCAGCGCCAGCTTCCGCTCCTTCTCCTGCAGGTCCTTCTCGATTTTCTTAGCCTCCAGGTTCCTTTTAAGGTTCAAAGCGTGCTGCGCCTGCGCCTTGGCCGCGCGCTGTTCCTCCTTTTTGCGCTCGCGGTCCTCCTTCTCCCTCTTCAGCTTTTCCTTCTCCTTCTTGACTTTCAAGTACGACTGCTCCGCGGTCATCCTCGTGCTTGGCTTGGTTCGGAACGAGGGCTTGCTGCTTGGTACTCGGGGGCCGCGTTCAGGTGGCGGGCCGAACCCACCCGCGCCCTTGACCGAGGATTGCCGCCCGAAGGAAGGCGATGCGCCGCCGTCGGAGCGCGGAGACAACGCGCCGGATTTCGAGCTGGATTTGTTAAAGGACCGCGCGGACGGCGAAGTCGTGTTCAGCGCGGGGGGCGAAGCAGGGAGGTCCGTGGCTTCCGAGTCCTCAGCTGCGAGCGCAGGAGCGTCTTCCGGTGACGCAGGCGACAGAGGCTCGTCGGGGGACCGCGGCGCGTCCGAAGGCGTGTCGGGCGACAGCGGCGCGTCCGACACCGGCGACATCGGGTTCTCACTCTCCGCGGGCGACGCCGGGCCTTTGCCCGCGCTTTTCTGTCGCGACGCTTGCGACGCGCCAAACGCCTCGGGCCCCGTTTTCGAAACAAACTTTTCGCGGACCGGGTGCAGGTGTTCGTTCGCTCTGTCTTTCGAACTCAACGCGGCGAAGCTCGACCCCCGGCCCGCCTCCGCGGCTTTCTTCGCCAGCGCGTCTCGCTTGACTCGCAACTTGGCCTGGATGCGTTTGCGCTCGGCTTCCGCGGCTTCCTCTTTTTCCCTCACTGCGTTTTCCCGCTCGCGCTCGCGCACCGCTCGCTTCACCGCGATTTGAGAAATCTCGTGCTCGCGCTTCGCGCGTTGCGCCGCGAGGGCGGATGAGGTGGTGGGGTTCGCGGGCCTGCGCACGCGCTCCGGGTCAATCACGAACGGGTCTGAACCGTTCGTGTTTTGCGAGTTGTACGAATCCCGCGCGGCGGCGTGCGCGGAGTGCTGCAAGCGTCGCAACGCGCGCTCCTCGGCGCGCTCACGAGGCGACAGCGCCGTTTGTCGCGGCGCGTCGTCTCGCCGGCCGTTCCGGTTAGGCGGCCTTTCGATGGAAACGGGCGAGCGCGCGTTGTCGAAGGACGACTCCAGAGAACCATACCCGTCCATATCAGGAACGTGTTGATGGGTTCGTCCGTCTCTGGGGTTACTCCTCTGAACAAGAGGAGAAGAAAAGGGCGCGTCGGAAAGTTTCGCCATTCGCGGCAGTTGTTCGCGTTGGTGCGACGCGAGCGGCGCGCTCCCCCTGTTCCCGGGCGACGGCGGCAACACCCGCCGTCCCGGCGATTGAATCAGCTCAGGGGAAGGGTTGTAGCTCCCCATTTCAACCGCAAGGGTCAACACGTGCAACGCGGCTTCGATATCGGGATGCCCCGTGCCGTTCCGCGCGCCGTAGTTCGTCGCCGCGTCGCGGACGATGGACCGCAAGTGCCCGACGCCGGCGCCGCCAACCGCGGTCATGGAATGCGCCGTGGCCAGTAACACTTCCGCGGCGCACCGCTGCGATTCCCCAAAAAACGGATCCGCAGGTTCATCCACCTCCGCGGCGATCCTGGCCAACGCACCGCCCGCGGCGCGTTCCAGCGCCTCCTCAGCCGCTTCTTCCCCCTTCAACCGCGCCGCAAGCCGCGTCGCCGCTTTCAGCGCGATGGCTCTTTCGCCCGCCGGGTTCTCGCCGCTGGTGTGGTCCAGCGCCGTTCGGAGGCACAGGGCGAGCAAGTGCAGCGCGGGTCGGGCTTCGAGCCGCGCGTGTTCTGACATTGATGCAATAAGCTCGAAGTCCACGCGCTTCAACCCCGGGTGTTGCCCTCCCGGCGAAGTCTGCTTGACCACCGGGTCGACTAAAATCCCAACCGGGATGTTGCTGTGCGTATCCAGCGCGACTTTCAACTCAGCGGTTATGAAATCACGCACGACGTCGTTCCGCATGTGCTCTATTAACATGAACACGATGGTTTTGTACACCACCGGGGAGAACGCGTTCGCGGCGTTGATGAACGCGTGCAGGAGTTGAAACAAACACGCGAGGGCGTGAATTTGCGTCGACGTTTCCACGTCCCGCGCGCCGCGCTTCAGCACGGAAATAGCCTGCCGGCAGTCCTCACCCTTGACTTCGATTTCATCCGGGAACGCTGACCACAGCGTGGTGAGCAGCGTGATGGAGGCTTCCCTTAAATCGGAAGGGCCCTCCGCGCACCGTAGAGCCTGCAGGAGAAGTAAACCCGGGGTGTCCTCCGCGGCTAAAGCGCTCCTCGGCGACGGCCCACGCGCCAACAGCGCGGGCATCAGCACGTTGAGCGCGTCGATGTACGGCTTAGGGTTACTCCTGGCGTCCGCGCCGTTCCTCAAATCCTCCAGCAGGAACACTTTCAAGTGCTTAGGTGAGTCGCGGCAGAAGCGCTCGACGAGCTCCGCGACGGCGGCGGCTTCAGCGGCGCGCTCCGCGAACTGAGAATCCGAGCTGTCATCCGCGTGGAACGCAAGGGAAAACTGCGCGCCGGCGCGTTCCTCGGGCTGAGCTTCGTAATCAGGCGCGTACCCGTGCGCCGCGTCCTGCGCCGCGGCCCTCGCCGCGTCCGCCGCAGCCTTGGCGTCCCCCACGCGGATGTTCGCCGGGCCGTACCCAGCCGCCGCTGCGGTCAAGATCTTGGTCAAGTGCACGGACGGTCCGCCCGCCGCGGCGAGCCACTGCTGCGCTTGCTTCAGCACGGGGAAGTCCTTCATCCGCCGGCCGATCGCGCACAGGTTCTGCGTGGTGGCGTAATACACGCGTCTGTCGGTTGACGCGAGCCCAGCCCCCAACACATCAAACACCGCGGCAGCCGCCCCTAGAGACAACTGATCCGCCGGCGCGCCAGGCTTGCCGCAAAGCATCGCCGCGAGCGTTTTGATTTCCACGCGCATCACTTCCAGCCAGTTCAGCGCTGGGTGCCCCCGGCCTCGTGGAGCTTTAGGCGGATCATCAACCCCCTTCATCCAGTCCTGAAACGTTGAAAGTTGCCTTGATAGTAAAACTTCACCCTCCCCCCGTTTCAGCCCGAACGGCCCTTCGATTGACCTGCCTAGGAGTTCCAAGGGCGTCTTTGGCGCGCTCGGGTCGTTGTTCAGGTAATGGAAGGGATCGTTGCCGTCATCGGCGCTGCGTAACGGCGCAGACACCGGCCCAGTCTCTCCAGGCAGCTTTTCCGAGCTCACAACCGGCAACGGTTTGGGCGAGAACTCGCTTAAAGGGCTTCCTGGTTCTTGGTCCCCGAACCCTGATTTGTAGTGGTTAATGTCCCGCACGCCCATCTCAGCGATGCGCGACGAAATCGGAGAAGGGTCGAACGTCCCATCCACGGCGCCGTTGTCGATCTCCACGTTCCGGTCGTCGTCGTACCCGTATTGCGTGGAGCCGTTCATCGTTTTAGGGACTACCATCGAGAGCTCCCCTACTGTCCTTTCATAAAAGGATGACAGAATATGACTGATGAAATCCAAGTCACCGGCCACGACGAGAGCTTTGTCGTCGTCGCTTAATTTGATCCCGAAAGGCACGAACACGGGAACCAGCAGGTTCCAATTGTACAGGCGGGACACGGGGGAGCCGCCTTGCTTGAACGCGTCGACGGGGGCGGGGGGCAAGCCGCGTTGCGCGCCAAGGCTGCTCAGAAGCACGCCGAAACCCTGTTGTTGTGGGGAGGAATGGAGGGGAGGGGGGGTCGAGGTCAGAGGAGAAACGATGGCACGTTTCGGGAATGAATAATTGGGCAATCCCAGGCGAGCGGGAGGGGAAGGGCTTCAACGCGTCCGCAGTACGTACCGCGCCGTTTTCAAAGTCCTCCGTTGCGTGTGCGTCCAGGGTGACCATCCCCGAGCGGTTGATTGGGGGCGGGTTCGAGCCATCCACGATCTGTAACGCCCCCAGCCAGTTGAACACTTCAGGATGTATCTCCATCGTTGCTCACGTCCCGTTCACGACGCGATGAATGCCCAAAATGGGGTAACGCCGCTGGCTGAATGCGGGTCCGTCCACGCAACCAGTCACGCAACGCCTGTGAAAACGCGCCGCGTATTCACCACACGCGCGCCCGATGACCAACACGCGGTCGCGCGGTCCAGGGAACACAAACGTGCGCGCGGTCCTATGCCGACCCGATGCCCGCCCGATCCTCCAATTCAGCATTCTTGTGAAAAGGTGTCCGGAGAGGCGAGAAAACAGGGCCGCGGTTGACCTTCCAGTCGAGAAGGATTGACAAGTTATCGACGAGTTAAATTTTGTCTTTTTTACAAATGTCAGCTTCTTCGCCTCTCCCTTCCTCACAACCCCCCTCACCGGTGCATCCCCCGCATGATTTCCGCGATGTCATCCTTGGTGATTGCGTAATCCGGTCCGTTGCGCTCCTGGAGCTCTTGAAACGCCTGGGAGAGGCCATTTTTCAAACCAACAAACGCCGTCGCCATTTTCTGCTGGCGGTCCATGGGTAACGTCCCGAACGCTTCGTTTCCGAGCTGCTCCAAACTTCTTCCCCCATTTCTTTTGTCGTCAACCTCTTGCTGTGCGGTTAACAATCCGTTAATCGATACGTTGCCGTTGTGATCAGCGGTACCCGCGATATCCGCGACGTGCACCACGTTCGGGTCGGAGGGTTCTTCATTCAATTGCTCGAAGGACGCATCGTCTTCTTCACCTTCGTCCACATCGCCTTCCACGCGCCACCGCAACACGCTCCCCTCGCCAGGGTCCTCCAGCATCTTGTCGGACAACAGCACGACGGGGCGAATTTCAGCAGGGAAACCCATGTCCGCGTTTTCGTCGTAGTGGAGCTCCCAGGAGGGGGTGGAGGGAGTGGCTTTGCAATCCTCACCTTCAGAATCAACTTTTTTCGCATCCGCGTTCATCGCCTTCACCGTGGCGCCCCACCACACGATTGTTTCCGTAACCGCCTCGCCCTCGACGTCCGCGATCACCCAGCGCACCTCAACGCGGGAACCCTGTGGAGTTATTTGTGGATTCATGGAAGAGCGTTTGAATTGGAAAAGGTGGTCAGCGTGCGCATTGGTTTGAGTCCAATGGGATGCCGCGACTCGCAGGAATTGCAAACAGTGGCGTTTTTTGTTTTTGAAATGAGTTTGCCAAGATCTGAGTCACCTCGTCACGTACCTCCTTGAGTCCGAAGTTCGGCGATTCCTTCGCTTCTGCTTTGACCGCCGCAGTAGCCGCGCCTACCCCCAGCGCCCTGGCCAGGTCCTCAGCGCTCACCTTGGGCTTAGGCGCAGCGCGTTCGGAGGCACCCGCGGGTTCACCGGTAGCTTTGCGCGTGGTGCCCACCGCTTCTTGCGCGGTAGACTCGTGCGCCTGCTGCGCTGCGTCGTCGGACATTGCGGGCGAGGTCTTTCGGTCGTCAAGGAACGTGGGTACGTAGGAGGGGGTACTCGTGTGTGGAAGCGCACGAGGTTGTGGGGGCGGGGTCTCCGTTGTGCCCTTCATCAGGTGCCAACAATCGATTCACGAAATTTTTCGAGCCAAAAAACGACAGCTTGAGAAGAACGTTGTTTATTCGAAAGCTTAAGTCCCCCGCGGCGCGTGCTCACAACACGCGCCGCGTAGTCGTCAGAACGCCCATACGCTCACCTCCGCGGTCGGAGATTGTGCATCACGTCGCAAGGCAACTTTCCTGGTTTCCTGTAGGTGCGTTGTGACCCCGCATCGCGCGTGACGCATCGTTTTCCGAGCTCCCGCGTCGGAGTCTGGCATCTCGTTCACGGCGTTTTCTAACATTCCCCCGACTCCAACGCAGGTGGTCGTAAACCGAGCCGGACGCAACATGGACGCTTCGATGGGAGCCGAAAAGGCGACAGGCGTGCTATCATCATCGCAGGGAAACTCATTCAGGGCGGCGGCGCCCGGTGCGAAGGTCGCCGATTTCGCCAAGCACGCGCCCGTGGCCACGAACACCGCCGCTTCTGGTGCGAATGCCGGCAAGGAGAACGCCACCGCGACAACGCGAGGCGCGGCCGCCACGGCGAGCACCAGCGGTGAGCCCGACGCAGTGGAAAAGCGCTGGCAGGTACGTGAACACCCAAACCCACCTTACACGACCGAATCAACGCATCGCGGAACACACACGCCCGCATACCCGGAGCGCGTCGACCGTGCCAATGGCCAACAATCGCGCAAACGGATACCACTTTCGGTCGCGACGTTATTTTCGCGCCGCGTAAGCGACGGAGGAAGCGATGAGGAATGCTACCGCCTCCACACGACACCACAAACAACGGAGACGTACCCTGTATGACGATCCGCAACACCTGCCCTCCCTATGATCACTGCCCAAAGCAAACATTAACCTTCCCCCCTTTCAACTTCTTCACAAATCCACAGCTGTCCGATTTCGACATCGGCAAGCCTCTGGGCCGCGGTAAGTTCGGGAACGTGTACCTGGCTCGAGAGAAACGAAGCAAGTACATCGTCGCGTTGAAGGTGTTGTTCAAAAACCAGCTGCAGCAGTCACACGTGGAGCACCAATTAAGGCGAGAGATTGAGATTCAGAGCCACTTAAGGCACCCGAACATCTTAAGATTGTACGGGTACTTTTACGACCAAAACAGGGTGTATTTGATTCTCGAGTACGCCGCGCGAGGCGAGCTGTACAAGGAGTTGCAGAAATCAAAGCGGTTTTCGGAAAAGCGATCCGCGACCTACATCGCGAGTTTGGCAAAAGCCCTGGTGTACTGCCACAAGAAACACGTGATTCACCGGGACATCAAGCCCGAGAACTTGCTAATCGGAATCAAAGGCGAGTTGAAGATTGCGGACTTTGGGTGGAGTGTGCACGCGCCTAATTCGCGGCGGCAGACGCTGTGCGGCACGCTTGACTACCTCCCCCCCGAAATGGTCGAGGGCAGGGACCACGACCACGCCGTGGATGTGTGGAGTTTGGGTGTCCTGGCATACGAGTTCCTGTGCGGGGTTCCCCCGTTCGAAGCGGAGGGACACAGCGAGACGTATAAGCGGATTCTTCGCGTCGATTTGAAGTTTCCCTCGCACGTCTCGCAAGACGCGCGGGATATGATTTCGTCGTTGTTAGTCAAGGAACCGAGGAACCGGCTGCCGCTGTCCAAGCTGCTGGAACATCCGTGGATCGCCAAGAACGCGAGCGCGAACGGGATTCCGCAGGCGGAGTAGGGGGTGAGGGGTGTACGTGAGGGTGAGAGAAGATGCGTTCCGCAATCGGGTGATGTAACAACGATGCATTCTACATTCGTAGTATTTCCGATGACGCCGCGCATAACACTGGCACTAATTCTGAGTACATCGTCAGTTCATCACTGTACTCGCCCACCTCCTCCCTATTGAAACTCCGGAAACACCTGCGTGTACCCCAGTGCGTACCGGATGTACGTCGTCGTTGCATTTAGAAATTTGTCATTTTTAATCGCGTCCACGAACGGAATCCTGTTTTCGTTTTTCGTAAAGTGCTCGTTTTTACTTTTTTCCTCAACGGACCAACGCGAGGTGTCGAATTCCTCCGCAAGCTTTACCATGCTTGGTATATCGGAGTCTCTGAACTGTAGATGTCTCAATACGTTCTCTAGAGTCACGTCGAACTTGTCACCGTGAAAATCCTCCAGCTTCACGTTCAAACAATTCAGATCGCGGTCGCAATCGCGAAACGCGAGCACCAACGTCCGGAGCTCGTCGTCAGCCATTGCAATCTCGGCTTCAATGCCAGCCAGCGGGGTTGTCTTTTCTGTGTTTTCGATCACCTGTCCATAGCTCTTGCCGTCACTGTTACCAGGGGCGGGCTGGTGGAGCCAGCCCTCGTCGGGTGGTAAACGCCGGTGGTATAGATATCCGGAGACCAAAACCTCCACAGGGTCGCGAACAACGTGCACCATCAGGTACTTTTGGGTGGCGGATTTGGATTTATCAGAACTGTCAGAAGAACTGTCATCAGAACTATTAGAACTACTGTCAGAAGACCCTTCAGAAGACCCTGTCAGCAACTGGGGAAGGCCTATTTGCTCCAAATCCCCCGACCCGCTCGGCGCCATGAACTGCGGCAACGCCTTCCCGAGGTGGTAATCGAGCACGACGCCGCAAAAACGCGCGTTCTGAAAATCCAACTCGGCGAAACGCTCAGGGTGGTCTTCCATTTCCCGCATATCCACGAACGCGCCGTACGTGTCGCGCCTGGTGTGATACCCCTCTCCCTTTGCGTCTCCAATGATGGTGCTGAAGATATCGTGCATCAGCGCGGTGCCTGTTTTGTGATGCGTCGATATTATTCGCTTGAGGGCGGGGGATTTTCGTTTTTCAGCGTCGTACGCAGTCATCTGTTTTACGTGTCGCGCTCCATTCCGCTCCGAATCCCTCCTGTCCTCCGCAGCTAGCCGCGCGACGTCCCGTATGTTTGAGCTCGTTCTGTCCGCCAGAGCGGAGCGATAGGCGTACTGGGGGAGGGAGCGGAGGTTGTTCCGGGTAAGCGCTTGGAGCCGCGGAGTACCCCGTTGTTTCGGTCGGAACACTTCTCTCGTCGCGTGCGGTGTGTTTGTTTCGCTGTATTCTCCTGTGTTCGTATCCTCGGTTCCTAGGCTCATCACGTGTTGCTCCAGCCACTGGTCCAGGGTTCCATCTCCGGGAGTCACGTCCACATCAGTGAGTTCGGCACCGTGCGGAAGCGCGTCCGCGCTTGACACTTCCCAGAGAAAGTACGCAGTCCACGTGGCCAGTAAGACGCACGCGAGGGCGTACAGCACCGTGGAGATGCGCCAGTTCAACACGCGAGGTGTGCCGCCGTCCTCTCCGCGCTTGGTGCGCGCGCAAAACGAGTTAGCGCACCGCGTGTACGACGGCGAGGGCATCGTGGAATTTGCGAGGAGTCTTTGAGAGGCCACCATACGACGGGATAAGCCTTTTCCAGGACACCAGTCCCGTGGAGTCCACCCCCTGGGTCAAGCACCTTGTGTGGCCTCCAAGCTCGCGTCGACGTCCAACTGGGAGTAGCACGAGTCTTAACGCGGGCGTATATGGCGTCGAGTGACGGGCTGGTGCGCTGGACACGTGTGAAGGGCTGCCGGCCCGCGCCTCTCGAGTTTTCCGAGGTTCCGATAAAGTTTGTCGCGAGGGGGGCGATCAAAATATAGTTTTTCGTGAACACGGGTCACACTCACCGGCACCGCAGCACGTCGCCTCACACCCGACGCGAATGCAATCGAACACTCACGGCATAAACCCTAAAGAGATATTCTCCATGGTCGACGACGCCGCCTTCGCCTTCTTCGGACTTTCGCTGTTCGACACCACGGCGCGAGTCACGAGTCACGAGCCGCTCCTCACGCCGCTCGTGACTCCCAAAAAACGACCCTTCGGCCCCGGCCCGAAGGCGAACGGTTCGAACGCCGCGAAGGCCGCGACGAGAAAACGGGGACGTGCTTTGAAGCCTCAGCAACTCTTCACATCGTCCACCAGACGCACGTCCATGCGACTCCGTAGTACTGACGGGCCGCACGACAACGTCACTGGCACGGACCAGTCCGCCACGCCCCAGGGGTTGGGAGGAAAAGAAAACCAGTGGTGCGAGCTGCCCTTGTCCAGCGCGACGCTCAAAGACAGTGTATCTCAAGACAACACGGTGGAGACAAGCATGGAGGAAGACCTTGAATTGTCTGTGCTCATGATGCTCACACCAGTCGGGTAATGCACCCGACGAGGTACTTGCAACGAAACGAAAGCGAAGCGCGCGGAGGACACAAACTGTGGGACACACAGCTGTGCGTCCCAAAGACATGAAATTTTAGCCTTGAGACTTAATACTCATACAAAACCTGAGAAATGCAATCTTCGTTTAAGACCGCCCCCGCCCCCTCCTTCCGCACTTACCGCCGACGCGCCGACCCTACGTCGTGCGCGCGGCGTCGTTCCTGGTGCTCTATCGGTTCTGGGCGTTGGAGCGACGTTCCACGGCCCCGGGGGCGACGCACCCGTGGCGATCCGCCCCGCGTTTTTTGCGGCTTCCACTGATTCTGGATCGGCATAGGGCCGCCTGGTGATCGCCGCGACGGGACGAGGGTGACCCACAGAGTACCACAGAGTGACGGACAGAGGGTGAGACGCTTGTGTTGAGACGCGCCATGACCCTCTCGGTGCAAAGAGCGACGCTGAACAACGACACGCCAATCTCAGGGTACGTGTTTGAGCCCCGGGAGCGCAGCCAAAAGACACGCGCCCTTTCTCGGATTCGCACCGATCAAGAGCTGATTCCCGCCCCGCGATCGATACCTTGTTTCGTGTACTACACCTTTCTCGACCCCCGCTGACCTTCGTGCTCCCCTAAACCCTAACCCTCACAGCGTGGAGTTGAGCCCGTACGTGGTGACCCGCAAGGGCGACGGCACTTCAACGACCGCTGATATCACGGAGACCGATCCTGTTGATGGGTGTCATTTGCGGTACCGGTGGTTCAGGTCGTCGTCGCACCGCAAGGCGAGCGTGTGCTCAGTGCACCCTGGTGAGCCCGCGGTGTTACAGAACGTGCACTCCAAGTCGTTCCACTGCGGCGAGGACTGTTTCGCACAGAGCTGGAGGGAGTGGATGAGGCACAAGATGGCAAACGGCGGGCGGGACGAAAACGAAAAGCTCTCGCGCGAACCGCTGTGGAAGCCGCCCCATTTGAAGGATCAGCCGGGGGGCGGCGCGCCGCCGTCGCCGCACGGCAGCGCCGCAAACCTGCACGACAACTACCACCGCCCGAAACCGCACAAGTACAACGACTCTGCGGGCGGGAAGGACGAGCCCGAGAGCTGGACCGAGGTTGGCCGGGAGAAGATGTACAGCGCCACGGCTGACGACGTCGGTCACTTGCTGAAGTTCGAAGTCACGAGCGTGGACGCCAACGGGAGGGAACAACAAGGGAGCAGCGACGGGTTCACCACTGGGCGCGTGATTCCCGCGCCCACGCCTCCGAGGCGCAACTTGGTACCTGTGGCGCACCACGACGGCGCGGAGGGTGGCAGGTTCACAGTGTTGACCTACAACGTCCTCGCCGATCTGTACGCCACCAGCGAGATGTACAACTACACCCCGTCCTGGGCGTTGTCTTGGAACTACCGACGGCAGAACATTCTGAAAGAGATCGTACAGCACAATGCGGATATATTGTGTCTCCAGGAGGTGCAATCGGACCACTTCGAGGACTTCTTTTTGGGCGAGCTCGGGAAGCACGGGTACACGGCTGTTTACAAAAAGAAAACCGCGCAGGTTTTCTCGCAAGGCACGTACGTCATCGACGGGTGCGCTATTTTCTTCAAGAAAGATCGCTTCACGTTGATCAAGAAGTACGAAGTGGAGTTCAACAAAGCCGCTTTGAGTCTTGTGGAGAGTTTAGGGGGGTCCTCGCAGAAGAAGGAAGCGCTGAACCGGCTGATGAAGGACAACGTGGCGCTGATCGTGGTGCTAGAAGCCCTGGACCAACCCCACGCCCGCGATCCAAACGGAAAGAGACAGCTCCTGTGCGTCGCAAACACGCATATCCACGCCAACACCGAGCTGAACGACGTGAAGCTGTGGCAGGTGCACACTTTGTTGAAGGGGCTGGAGAAGATCGCCGCGTCCGCGGAAATTCCCATGGTTGTTTGCGGGGACTTCAACTCCACGCCGGGAAGCGCGGCGCACAACTTGCTGTGCAACGGGCGCGTGGACGGCGCGCACCCTGAGCTTGCGACGGACCCGTTTGGCATCTTACGGCCGCCCTCCAAGCTGCAGCACCCATTACCGTTAGTGAGCGCGTACACTGCCTTGACGAAGCAGCCGTGTTTGGAGAGCGACGAGGCGGAGCGCCAGCGATCGAGGATGGACGCCGCCGGAACGGGGGAGCCGATTTTCACAAACTGCACCAAGGACTTCTTTGGCACCCTGGACTACATCTTCTACACGGACGACACTCTGGCGCCTTTGAGCCTCCTAGAAGTGCCCACGGAACACGAGTGCCGATCGAAGTACGGAGGGCTGCCCAACACGCAGTGCTCCTCTGATCACGTGTCGCTCATGGCGGAGTTTCAATGGGGAGCCAGGCAATGGTAGTGGCACAGTCTGTCTGGCAGTGGCAGTGGAAGGTCACACAAAGGTCATTTCGGCCTCGGTGTCGCACCGACAAAAACGAACTTCTATTCGCGAACGAGCGCGGCCTTGAGCGCTCGATTTGTGACTCTTGACTATATACTACTAGTATATATGTTCCTCTACGTGACTCTTTACTGTAAGTGTGTGTTCAGAAGGGTAGGTCCTATTGATTGTATCACAACTAAAGCGATCCGACTAATATCTCGAAAGTCCCTCAGTGAACGTAGTGCTCTCTTTGCTCATAGACATCGCAACATAGACATCATTCCCTCACTAGTGCGTCGCGCCTATGTTGTACTTTGCGTATATCGCGCGCATTTCCTCGTCGTCCGAGGATTCGTCGTCCGACATGGGATGGTATAAAATCGTCGGCACGCCTTCCGTGGAATCTTTGGTCCAGCCGTTCTGATTGTTTGGCTCGGTGCCGCCTTTCGGCTCGTCGCCCACGATGGTCGGAGACCCTAAAGGCGACCGCCCCAACGGCGACCCTTCTCTTCCGTACTTCTCTTCTGCGCGACTTGTGTGCGACGAAACGTAATACGCATTGTCAAATCCTTCACCCTGTCTCAAGTCGAAGTCTTCGCTTTCGCCGTCTTCGTTTTCTTCCCAGCACACGGCTTCGGACATGTTTTGCGTCGCGGTCCACCGCGTGGGCAACGCCCACTCCGACGCGCCCCGTCCGGTTGTCGTACCAGTCACCGCCGTCCCGGCGTCCGTCGCGTCGTCGTCCACGTCATACGAGTCGTCCGAATCGCCCCCGTCGTCACCGGCTAACCCGCCCCGCAGCGAAAGCTCCGCAAACGTGTCCCTCGAAACCCGCAACACCTCGCTGGTGCTGTCGTCGTCGTCGTCCCTTCCAGGCGACACCGGCGACCCGTCGCCTTCGGTGAAAAGAGGCACGCGTTGGAACGACCGCACGGGGGCGACGACCCTCATTTTGTTCTCCTCTCGCGCCCGCGTGTGTGCGTGCTCTCCGAAAACGCTGTTCAGGTGTTTGTCGGAATCAATCGCGCAGTGAAAGCGCGGCTCGTCGCTGTCACCGCTCGCGCCGACTCCCCATTCACGGCTTACCCTCACAGCGTCGCCGCTTCCCAATGTGAGACTGGCGCGCGGCGTGTGTTGGAACTCGGACGCGATCATCGCCGCAGCACCTGCGGCGCGCCAACGCGTCTCAGGGTCGTCCAAATCGAAACGCAAAGGGTCACCCTCGGTGTTGGTATTGGCAGAGGTAGTAGGTACGCTCTGTGCTATTTGAGCGTTACTACTCTCGTTCCCCACCGGCGTGAACGCAGAGTTGCGCGAAGGAATCAACCGCCTGACACCCGTACTTGCGGTGCCAAACTCGCTACCAGACAAACCGGGTGCACTACCCGTGCTTTTGATATCACCCGGTATCAACTCCTGCGCGGTTGAAGGCGGCGCGTACAAAGGCGGCTCGGCGTGAGTCGCATCGCCCGTAACCAACTCCCGGTTCCGTAACGCGCGCATCTCTGGCCGCGACGGAACGAGAAGCGGAGGCATTTGCATTTGGTTTTTTGCGGAACTCAAAGATGTCCCTTTATCATACCCCTTACCATCCTGCACCACATCCTCGGCTTTCGCGGGCGACAGCCTAGTGGCTGGGTTTGCTCTGTCATCACCGGGTTTAGGAAAACCCACAATGGACCTTCGAATCACGCGCAGCCCGCTTCGCGAGGATTGGCGCAGCGGGTCAGCCGCTGAGGCTTTGAAGGGACTGTAAGAAGAGTGCCCACTTGCTGCAGTGCTGCTCGTAACTCCTATGCCAGTGTATCCCCCCCCGTCCGTCATGTTCCCCCGTGATTTACGCCCACCGCCCTCGTAGGACCAGTTCAGGTTCTCCAAATCAGAAGTGGACACCTGCTCCGTGGAGTTGGACGCGGCGGTGGATTGATGCGACCGTAAAATTCGCCGCTCGACGTCGGGGGTCCAAAGCGTGTTCGTAGTGGCGTCCACGGCGGACGGTTTGGTTGGGTTTCGGTGACTGATTGCTCCGTCGTATCCATCATGTCGCTGGGTTGAATCCACGCGCCACTCCGTGGACGACCGCGCACTGCCGCCTGGGGTTGATCCGCGGCCGTTCGATGTGCCTAGAAAGGGAGCGCTCGCGAAGTCACCCGCCGCCCTGCCTCGCGACCGCGTGAGCGCAGCCTTGAGCGACTCGACTTGCGCATGCAGCTCCAACAACTGCGCCTGCTGCTTCGCGAGCACGTTCGCGGTGTTCACGTCCAGTTCGGGTGGGTCGGTGTGGTGGTGGCGTTTGGGTTCATGTGCTCGCTTGGCGTACGTTGCGTGTGACCGTGAGGCGTCTTCCGGGAGCACGCGGGATAACACAGGGATGGCGGATAAACGAACCGCGCTTTTCCCGACTCCCAGGTGGTCTCCGTACACCCCACTCCACGCGTCATAGGACCCTATGGTTGGTCGCTGCGCGTGGCACGAGCGCGTGAGCCGCGCGGGCGCAACCGATGCGTGTTTTGGGTGCGAAGGCACGTCGAAGTACGCGGACGCGGAGACCTGCGTGGCGAAGTCGCCGCGCGCGGGCTCAACCGACGAGTGCGTCACTCGTCGCATGGACGACGACAGCGAGCGATACGCGGAAGGCTTGCTCGGGTCGTGCGCTCCGAGACCTCGCGTCGTCGCTGCGCTCGCGGATGGAGGACTGGGATATGGCGCAGGCGGAGGCCTCTCCCGGGGGGACGGCAACCCATCCATTGGGACCTCCGAGGATGTGAAATCTCACTCAGAGTGCCCTTTTGCTTGGCGCGTGCGAGTTCAAAAGATCACACACAACGCGAGCAACACGGTCCTTCCCAGCGAGACAAGGGACGAGGGACTGGACGCGGGAGCGTAACACACTCACTCCACAACGCACGCGGCGATACTACGGCCGACCGTCGCGCGGGATCGTATGGCAATGCCACGACAGCCACGTCGAGTCCTCCAAGAGGAGCATTTATTTCATGTTTTCCCGCTTGTTTGCCGTGCCAAAATCGACGGTCGGTCGCCCCCGAAACCCGCCCACGAATTGTCTCTTCCGATGCCTGTCCTCCCACGCTTCAGACGGCGAGACGCGCTCGCACTCGTGCTCACGGTGTTTCCGCACTGTGCTCTCGAGCCTCGAGACTTCAGCGCGTTCCGCTCCGACCTCACACCCGGCCTCGTCTGTGGTGAACCCGCGTCGTGATCTCGGACGTCTCGAGAGGAATTGTCGCGCCGACGTTCCGTAGATCGATCCTCGGGTGTCGGGTGCAGGTGTGAGTGGGCGGTCCACGATGACGGACCAAGCACCTTTAAAGGTTAAGGAAATTGAGAAATCCGCGTGGGCGGCTGTGCTGCAGCACGGCATCAGCGGCTGGAGCAGCTACACCGACACCGGCGAAGCGGGTGACCGCCACGTGGAGGAGGATGGGGAACACGCCACGAGCGCCCCCCGAGCGGCGGGTGACTCCGATGCCAAACCCGGCGATGCGCAGAAACCCGGGCTTCCCAGGCAAGGCACTTCTGGCGACCTGTCAAAGAAAGCGAAAGAGGGCGAGGATGGGGATGACGAGAAACCAGGGAAGGGGGATGGCAAGGGAAAAGCCCCTGCGCTCGACGCGGGGTGGAAACAGTACCGCCGTGATGTGGAGTGGCAGTGCCGGTGGCTCGAGTTGCGCATGAAGGAGATTGGGGGACACATCGCACGTTATAAACGCATGCTACGGGGTATCGAACGCGCCAAGGAACGGCAGGCGGAAGAGAAGACGGGTGATGTTGCAACAGACGTCGCTGGACCGTCAGATGCTGAAAATGAAAAACCCGATGCTGAGAAAACCGACGTTGACGAAACCGACGCACCGATGGATAAAGAGTCTGGAAAATCCGCAAACACGGTTGGCGCACCAAAAATGAAGCGCAGACGTGTCCCGCACGCCGATGCCCCCACGCCCCCGCCCCCCGTGTTAGTGGCGCACCCTCTTTTCAACGAGACGCGCCGCAAAAAGAAAAACGATCAAGAGGACGACGTGAAAACAACGGCACAGAGGAAACGATTGAAGGTTGATTTCCGAAACAGCGAGCGCGAGCGGCAACTACCCGTTGCTGAACCACACGACACCGAGGGCAGCGATAGCGATTTATCCACCGCCGCGCTGTACGAGCAGATCGAGGTGCTACAACAACGCGTCACGGCACTGCATGCGAGGTTGGGACAGCCGGCGCCCGCGATGCACACGAGCGGCGCGGTGGCGTCTGCGGCGGCGAGAGCTGGCGGCCCCACCGGTCTTGGAGGGAAGCTTTCCGGTCTCTCAGCGCAAGGCCAGTGGGGGTACGGTGCTCCTCTTCCAACCTTGAAAAAGCAAGCCAGTAGGAAGGATGACTTTGACATCAACAACGTGGTGGGGGCGGCGCCGACGGGCGCGAAGTTCGTGGAGCGAGCGCAGCACGTCGACATCTGTACGCCGGTGGTTCGCCCGGCGCCAGAGTACAACCCTGCTGTAGGCACAGGCAACACCCCAGTCGACGACGACGTTTCATCCGAAGACACCTCGGACGAGGCATACGTCAGGAGGCACGCCAAGTTCGAGGTTGCGGAGCGCACAGCTAGGACGCTCCCGGAGAAGAAAACGGGGCGCGGCGGCGAAAAAGGAAAGGAGGAGAAAAGCACTGGGGGCGGCAAGGTCGCCGCGGCGGCGGCAGCGAAGGAGAAGGAGGATGACGCGGACAGCAAACGCGCCAATACCGAAGCCGCGGAGGGGGGGGCTGCCACCGGGGGGGACTTGGATACTTCCGCGCTCGCGGGGTGAGAGACAAATAAGGAGAAGAGCGGACACAACTGAAATACACTTCTCATTCACTCAATTTCGTTCGCGGGAAATCCTCAGTTCTCGAAATACCGCCAGAATGCACATTCTTCATTCAGTGGTCACGCGCGCGAACAATGGAGACCGCGGTGGACCCGGCGCTTGGCGGTTTCCTACCGGCGGGGACTTCACCTACGTCGATGGCGGTTTCGTTGACCCCGGAGCGGATACCCGAGCCCATCGATGATTCTCCAGCGGTCGTGGCGCACCAGGAAGACACCATCGTGGGCGAGAATCTTGTTTCAGATCCTTCTTCGAATCCGTGCGAAGTGACTGTCGTGACTGACGCCAGTGCGTACGACGCGGGCACGGTCGTTACAGGAACCGTCACTGTTAATTACACGAGACCGATGCAGGTAAGTGCCGCCCCCGCCCCCGCCCCCGCCCTCGCCCCAAACATGTCTGCCTCGACCCAATCGTACGAGAAGGACAAACTCATTCATCGACAAGGAATAACAACGAATCGCGCCACGACATGTCGCTTCCGTCCAAACCCATACATCAGCGCTGACAGTTACTTCTCTCACTAATTCAAATGAATCAAAGCGCGTTGAAGTCACCGTCCGGGGCCGCGAGCGGGTGACGCTTCAGCGATGCAGCACGCTGCCCGAATCCGAGCTTGCGCCTTTTCACCACGTGCAGGGTGTGTCGCACCGGGAGTTCCACGCGTACCTCGCGGAAAACCCAAAGCCCGACGTGCGGGATTTAGTAAAGGAGCGGGACTGGCGGTTACGCAACGGGTACACGTCGCCGTCGCGAACGTTGACGTTGGTGAACGACGTGACCAGGGTGGAGACTGTGTTTTCAGAAAGAAGCGTGTTGGTGGAAGGGGCGGCGGATGGCACTTTTGCGCTACAAAATAATGAAATGAAATTCACCGCGCTCATACCACCCAAAGCGCCGTCGTCGTTCTACATCGCGGGCGGGAACTGGTCCACGGGCAAGGGGTACCTCGCGGAAATCGTGTACACCGTGAGTGTGTGTGTGGTGGGGGATCGGAGTGCGTTTGATGACGGTAGCACCGTTAGTGCACAACAGCAACAGGAAGGGTTGCCCGCGGTGCTCGGGCCAAACGAGTTCGTGGTAGCGAGCGCGAAGCGCCACTTCCTGGTGAACCAGCGCGAAGGGTTCGGAGGGGTAGCAGCAGCTGGCGGTATGAGCGGGATGACGGACAACCAATCGTCCACGCATGGGTCTACTCCTACTCCTCTCACTCCCACTCCTTCTGGTCCCAAAATGACCTCCGCGCGGCAGTTCCTGACCGGCGGCGAAACGAAAGCCACCGTTTCTTTAAACCGCCCGTCCATAAAACCCGGCGACGATACGCTCGTCGTGCGAACCGAAATGAACTGCCTATCTTCAACCCCTGTAACGAGCATGACGATACACACAACCTGTACGCTACACATTACCGCACACGGGGAAATATTCAAGAAGATCTTCGAAGTGGAGCCCAAGTTCTTCAGTGGGTTCCCGGGGGGGTACTTCGGCGAGCGGAGTCACCTGTTCCAAACACCGCCCGGGTGGCCGGCGACGACGAGCGGTTTATCAGTCAAGTGCGCTTACGGGATACGCACGTCGTTCGCGTTTCCAGGGCTCACGAAGGCGTTGGTGCTGGACGTGCCAGTCACCGTGGTCGCCACGTCAGGCATGTACGCGTCCGCGCGGCCGGCGGGGGCGCCGTGGACCGGGAGCGATGAGCAATTATCGCCGTCGCAACAACTCCCACCCGCAAAGTTATTCCGCGCGCCTTGGGCGGATGACGCCGCGTCGCCGTCTTGTTTTGGGTGCCGATCTCCGTTCACGCTGTTCAACCGGAGACACCACTGCAGGCACTGCGGGTTCATATTCTGTACGAAGTGCTCTTCGAACAAGGTGTTTCTCCCGAACTTAGGGTTCCAGCAGCCGCAGCGGGTGTGCCGCGGGTGCCACGACGCGGCATACAGAACAGGCGGGGCGTTCGCGCCGGCTGAGGAGAGACATGCGTACGCCGCGGCGCAAACAGCGGCGGGGGTGAGGAACGCGCAGATGTTTGGCGGCGGGGGAGGGGTGCAACAACAAGGTATGATCAGGAGCAGCGGACATGCGCTCCACCCTAATGCGCCGTACCTCGCCGGAAATGAAACACAAGGGGTGTACGGAAGCCCCCTCGTGAACGGAGCCGTGCCGAAAAGGGGCGAGCTCCGGGAAGTGCGAAAAAGCGAAGACGCGGGATCTGCGCCGCGGGCGTACGAACCCGTTGCGTTACCAGAACCCGTCGTACCGGTGCAGGATTTGCGGTCGTTCATGCAGGGCGGCGGAAGCGGGGACGGCACGAGCATTGGAGCGAACCAGGTATGAGTGTAACAGAAGTGGTATGGTGGGAAGTACTTCCGAGTTAGAATTGTTTCTATCAAGATTTTTGTATAGGCTATCTA
>TARA_B110000977_G_scaffold98970_1_pt1 | contig 21240 bp, 13 predicted proteins | sample TARA_B110000977 | Tara Oceans TARA_B110000977 (sample SAMEA4397798) | marine metagenome | biome: Polar Biome; feature: [SRF] surface water layer (ENVO:00010504); material: water (ENVO:00002006), including particulate matter (ENVO:01000060) such as... | depth 5 m | reverse complement strand
GCAATCGAATTCCAAAGCGATTCGGGAAAGGCAAAGTTCGAACATAGGCTGGAGGGCGTCATCGACGACTACGCCTCGGGCTACGGCGAGGCGGCGCCTGGCAAACGCGTCGCGGCGCTCGAGATCAACATCACCGACGGCTCGCAGACCAGCGGTGTTTCCAAGTCGCAAGTCGTATTTTGGCGTCGAGGCATCAGCTTCCGATACGCCTTCGAAGACTCGCCTGATGAGCCCATATTTGTGGACTTGTCGTACGCGACTTGCCTTCGCGCCGTCTCCGCTACGGCCGAGACGGGCATCGTGGCGCTCGGCGTTCGCGAGAAACCGCGCGGGTTCGGCACGAGCGACACGTTCGACGCCGAGGACGACCGCTGGATCACGTTCAAGTTCGGACCCGCACAGTTCGCGCAGGCGAAAGCGTTTTTGATGAAAGCGGCAGCGGAGTACCCCAACGCCTTCGGCGGCGAGCGTCGCCATTCTTTCATCGCTCACGCGCCGGCGTCACCCAAAGTATCAAAAGGCGTGATGTACGACGTCGCAGCACCGCCGAAAGACTTGGCGCGTGTTCGCATCGGCGGTCGTGACCGCACACTCGACATGAACCCTATTTCCACGTGCCAGACTGATCTCACCTCGCCGCGAACCATGGAGGCGCTTCCTGCGAACCTTCCCGCGCCGTCTCCCGAGCCCGTGTTCCTCACCGCGAGAACATCGACACCAAAACACCTCGACGACGCGATTCTGGACTCGGTCGATACGCTAGACGATCCGCTGTCACCGTCGCCGTCGCCGTCGCAATCACCGAAAGCCTCGAAAGGGATATCGTACAGAGGAAGTCCGAGTCCGAGTCCCAGAAGCCCGAGTCCTACTCCCAGTCCTACTCCAAGTCCACCTCTGCGCCAGATGGCCACGCGGACGCGTCAGAAAGCCGGGCGAACCGAGCCGGCGCCGGCGGAGCCCGAAGCGCCGCGACGCAGCACCCGGTTCACAAAGTCTGAGCACAAGACGACCAAGGCTCCCAAGGCTACTGCGAAGGCCCATCCCAAGGCGCCCCCCAAGGCTGCTCCTAAGGCTACCAGGACGACACGGACGACCAGGATGACCAAGCTTATCGTGGAGGAACACGAGTGCGCGGCGGCGGAAGCGCCCGCGCCGTCGAACGCGCCCAAGACGTCTGACGGCAAACCGATGCTGATGAAGCGAAAGCTCGGATGCCCGGCGAAGAAAGTCGCCGATGATGTCAAGCCCACGACCGAGACGCGTCCCCCACTTTCCGTTCAGGATGAGTTGGACCCTCCGGCGAAGAAAACTCGCGGACGACTGCGCAAGCAGCCTGTGGAACAGAAGGCGGAGGCGCCTCTGGCGGAGTTGGCGCCGGCGCCGCAACTCGTGAAGAAAAAAGCGGGTCGCGGCAAAGCGAAACAGATGGAAGCCAGGGCCGCCGTCGCCACCACGGACGATATCGAGGACTTCGGATTGGGAAACATGGAAGTGCGAGATGATATGATTTCGCCGCGCGTGCAGGACGGGGAGCCCGCCGCGGAGCCTTCGTTTTTGTCTCCCAAGGCGGCGGATGCCAGCAGGCGTAACGTCTTTGCGCGAGGCAAAGCCGGAAAGAAGAAGACGATGTTACGCCGGGACCGAAGCAAGAGCCCTTACGTACCCCCTGTGGCCACACGCGTACTGCCGTCTTCGCCCGCGGCGTCCATCTCCCCGGTGGTGTCGATGCGCGAGAAGGAAGTGACTCCGGCCGTTGCAGTCGCCGCGCTGCTCCGCCCGTCCCCCGCGAGGACCCCAGTGACGGCGCCGAAGAAGAAGAGCATGCTGAAGGCCAAGGGCTGCGAGACGCCGCAGAGCCAGGTATCGAAGGGTGTTGCTCGAAGCCTTCACCGCAAGGCACCTCCCACGAACATCACTGTGGTCGCGGCGGCGGACGAAAGCGAGGACGAAGACGATATGAAAGTACCCGCGGCGAAAGTAACCGTGGTGAAGGCGCTCGCGGCGAAAAAGAAGTCGCTACTGAGCGAGTTGAAAGTCGCTCCCCGAACGTTCGTGAAGAAGAAACGCGAGCCGAAGCCGCATCCGGTGGTGGAGTCCGAGTCCGAGTCCGAGCCTACACCTGACTCCGCGACCATTTCCGATTCCATGGAGGAAGACGCAGTTGATGACAACGGGGAAAAAGATGTGCAGGTGGAGGCGCGCGAGGCGCCGGCGTCGCATTCAGATTCGGGCGAAACCGAGAACGAAAAGAACCTTTTCAAAAACGAAATCAAGTCGAGCCCGTTCAAGATGATGGCTGAGATTTTTTGCGGCAGTGATGAGAACGTGGGGGACGTTGGTGAAATTGAAGACTGCCACGAGGTCGGCCTGAAGTCTCACGGACGCGTTGAAGACTCGGCGAAACGCACGACTCCTGCTTCCCGCGTGAGCTCAAAGCGCAACGAGCCTTTTTTGCCGTCGCCGCGAGTCGCCGCGTCCCCGCCCGCGCAGCTTCCGCAACTTCCGCAGACGGATCCGCTGGATGAAACGGAACAAAGGGCTCATCGCGCTGCTACTGCAGAGTCGGACGCCTGGACGTCAATGGAAGTCCCCACGCTGTTCAAGCTCAGCGAAAAAGCTTCGTCCGGCGAGGAGAAACGCAAGTGGGAGATTATTCTCGAAATCGTGCTGGCGAGGAAAACCGGCGGAACACCGTCGCACGGCTCGCCGGCACCTGCACCCTCCAAGGCTACGAAGCGCGTTTCTCCAGCCGCGGACACGTTGATCGACTTGCTCGGTGACCCGCAAGTCACAAAGAAGCGCAAGATCTGCATATCAAGTGAGGTGGAGGATGACGAACCCTCCGCCCAGTCCGAGCAAGACGGCGATGAACCAGAGTGTGACGACGAGATGGCCGCGCTTGAGAAACGGCTTCGCACCATGCGCACTACTGGCAAGGAACGCGCCGAGCTTGAGATCGCCGCGCTGTGCAAGACGTTCAAGGAAGAGACCATGAGGGACGTGTATGCTGTTGAAGTCGATGCCCAAAACGCGAACGCGCAGGTGGCTCAACTGTTTGAAAAGACGGAAGCCGCCGCGAAGGGAAGGCTCGGCGACGTCGTCGAGACGGTCACGGCGGCGCGCGAGACTTTCGTAACCGCGCTGAGTGACGCGAAGTCCGACCTTTCGGACGTGGCGCAGGTGAACAAGCAAGAGAAGGAGCTGGCCATTGCGGATGCAGAAGCGATCCACGAGCAGGTTGTGAAACGCGCGGATAAAATCAAAACTCGCGCCACGAAGAAAGCGACGGAGTTGGCGAAAGTGATCAAGAAGAAGCGAAAGGACGCCGCGAGCGGGAACTCGCTGAAATCGCTGCTGCTGCGATTGGCGGAGAACCTATGAAAAGGTTTCGGCTGGGAACATTGAGGGATACTGTAATAACTACTGATAGCACTGCTGTAATCGCTACTGGGAGCGCTTACTATGCTTACTATGGGAGCGCTTACAGTAGAGCTTCATGGGAGGGACATGATTGTGAGTACGAATAGGGACTAGAGACGAGGGCTTGAGATGCAACGAAATATACTCGATTGAAAATTGTTCTTTTTTCATATTCGCCTCGATTGACTCGAAACGTTTTCCTTTTCTTCGATGGGAGGCTGAGAGACACATCGTGGCACACGCGCGTGCGCTTCCCGACGCCACGATGGACCCCGATGCGGTGCGGATGATTAACCTGGTGGATATACTCGCGGAGGACTACCCCGTGCGTGTCCCTTGAACGTTTCAACACATCGTGAAGAGCGTCGGAAGTCCTCATCATTGCTCGCGATCCGAGGAAAACGCTCTGCTGACCTCCCAAACGCTCCTTTCCTTTCCTCAGGATGTCCCCCTCCCCCCGGACGACGAGATCCCGTCCTGGAGCGAGACCGAGGTCCGTTCGTACTTCTCCAGCGGTGGGTGTGAACGTCCTGAATTGCGGGATCTCGGTTTGCCCGGTGGGGGAAGGGACATAGCGTTCGGTTGCGATCGATGCCATCCCGAAAACGCGCCGCAGGTTAACGGCAAAACTTCAGATTTATTTTTGACGCCGACTAACTACCGAGCCGCCGCGTTCAAACACGGCATACCATTTCGGAAAAACGGTCTGTTCCCTATTAAGGATGCTTTACTGACAGCGCTGGCGAAGGACAAGACCACTACCCCGTTCTGTAAGAATGTCGTTGCGTTCGAATCATCGGGAGACATAAATCAAATGCGTTTCGAGGTTGCGGAATCCTGGGCGAACGGCGACGGCGCGGCGATGGCGGGACTAGACTTGAGGTGCTTCTACCGAGGAAAGACTTCCACAAATCAATTCGGAACCCTCACAGCCGCCTTCCGGCTAGGCTCGGGCGCGGCGATTGGCAAGGAAATGTACACCTCCGCGCACGGCGGGTCCGTTGAAACGGTGTTGGACGAGACCACCGCGGAGCTCGTTAAATGTGCGCGAGCTCCGAACTGCGCGACAACGGAGTTAACAGCGAAGATTCTGAAACCCGTGTCGCTGCACAAAACGTTCAAAGTGGAGTGCGAAATCGTGTCAGTCACGGACTTTCGGGCCCGGACGAAAGCCACGATAACGGACCCTGAAACTGGCGCGGTGTACGCAACGTGCGACGCCACGCTCGCGGACATAGGCGCTATACTGCGCACGAAGAGAAAATAATTTTTGAGTCCACAGAAAAGATTGGTAAAATTACAGGTCATCCCCTTCCGCTCGATCTCTACACGTCTAGGTAGTTCGCCGCCATGAGCAATTCCAGGGCCATCTCCGGCGGCAGCGGGAACTGCGGGAGTTTGTCCTTACTATTCGCGTGCCTTAGTTTGTAGTAGAAGTACTGACACACGCGTTCCAAACACTTGCCGCTGATCTCGGGGAACGTGATTGTGTTTGACTCCAGCTCACTGAACCCGCCCGCGCTCGTCATCAGCTTCTTGATCATCTTCGAAACGCACGCGGCTTCGTAGTCCACCACGTACTCGAACCCGTCCGCGGAAACGAGGGTGACATACTTGCCCACGCCGTCGTCGCCGAACTCCATGGTGGGCGCGGGGACGAATGACGAGTCGATCCTTTTTCGGCAGCAGCTCGATTTTAGTTTTGTGATGAAGTTGATGAGAGAAAGTTTTGCGTCTAGAATCCATGATAACTATATCACATACAAAAAGTACTATACCTTCTGCTCTCCCTAAAATTACAACACCGTGAACTGCTTCACGAGCATGTCCCGCAGCTCCTTACCCTCCGCGTGTTCCGGGTACGCCTCCAAACTTTTCTCGACCTGTTCAAACGCGGATTGAAAGTCGCCCTTTTTGAAATCCAAAAGAGCGCGGTTGTAAAACGCCTCGTGCGTCCAATCAGCGTTGGCGCTCGACGCGGAAAAGTTACCCAAAGCATTCTCATAATTGCCTTTTTTAGATTCTAAAACTCCAAGGTTGTTGAAGCTTTCAGGGTGCGTGTTGTCCACGGATAATGCAATCTCGAACGCCTGCGTGGCCATGTCTAAATCACCTACTCCGATCGCAACGTGGCCGATGTTGAACCACACGTCCGCCATGGAGTCGTCGTTCGCCAACCTCAACGCGCGTTCAAAACAACTCAGCGTCATGTCATACTGCGCCGCGTAAAAGCAACACAGCCCTACGTTGTTCCACAGCTCCACGGAGTTTACGCCCATCTGGAGAAGCCGTCTGTAGTAGCGTAAAGCTATTTCAGGCTGGTCGTCGTAGAAATGGTGCGAGGCTAGGATTTTGGAAATACAAGTCAGTCTTTCGTATGGACAACAGTCTGGGGATATACGTAACGCGTTCTTCGTATCGGGATGATGAGGAATCCCTCACGTGACGTCGTGAAACGCGAACCAAATGGTACACGAAACACGCTTTACGAGGCGAACAGGATTTTACGGGATAAAAAAACGTACCTAAGCAAGCGACAGCTTCCACGTTCGACGCGTCCCACTTTAAAACCTGCTTGTACAACAAAACGCCCTCTTCGATTTCGCCAAGCGCATCGCAGATCCGGGCTTGGCCTAACAACATGCTAGTCTCTCCAGGAAACTGACTCGCACCTGTTTCAAATGTCCCAACCGCGGCGAAGGGTTGATCTAGTCTTATATAAATTTTCGCTAATTGCTGCGTCGCGGAAACGGTGGCGCAATCGTTCAGAGAACTTCTGAATTGTTTCTCCGCGTCGCGCAACAAACCTAGCGCGTAATACCCCTTCCCCAGCCTTTCCTTCCACCACCAGTCCTTGAAGTTTGCGTTGACAGTAGCCAGGGATGCCAACTCAACCGCTTTCCGTGGATTCCGGTCGTGGTACAAGCAGTAATCGCAAAGCGCCCTGGCCAACGCTGGGCGTTGCGCGTACTTGCGCAAATCTAATTTATCAAGATCCACGAAAGGACCGCCAGGTTGCGTTAACATCGACGCCGTTCCTAATCTAACGGCTCTGCCACCAGACGTCACTGGCCGTGACGTCCCAGGCCTCCCTCCCCGTAACGCACTCTCAACACTTACTTCACCCTTTCTGTTCGTTCCAGGCCTTTGCGAACCCGTACTAGGCCGGGCGAACCCAGTCGCGGGTCGTCCGCCTTGCGTCGTCGGTCGGACACCGGCGTTTGGGCCGCTTCTGTTCGTTCCCGGGCGCGCCAATGACGTTCCTGGCCGAGGCGTTTGCGCCGTCGCGTTCTCGTCGAGAAGGATATCAGCCACGCCCTATTTGTGTTATGGGGAGTGATTATTAAAGGCTTGGTCAGTGTGAACGTTGAGGGCTGTTTGACTACATGCTTCTTGAATGACATCAGATGAATGAATGATGAGACAAAAAGAACTTCGCGTGTCTTCCCGTTGCCGTCCAATCGATGTTGGTCGACATGCTTACGCACCTCCTCTTCGATCTCTGCGTCGTCGATCCAGTTCTTCAGCGTCAGCGCGCGGCACTTTAAGTACCACACAGCCTGGGGGGGGTTGGGGGGGTGAGGTGAGCAGTGCAGAAAAGAGACGGACGTTGGAGACGGCACTCGGGATCCTCTTAAAGTCGTTGTACCTGGTCGTACGGGTTCTTCGCTAAGATGTCCGTGCATATCGCGATGCACTCATCGTACTTCCGCCGGCGAAGGTAGTTGTTCGCGAGCCACACCGGGTGTAACCCCTGGCTATCGTCGTACGCCGTGTCCTCGCCTATCCGCGGGACGGGCTTCATGGCGACTCCCGGCGCTGCCCGGAGTCACCAAAAAGTCGTTGTTGCCTCCGTCTGGTGCATTCTCGAAAACTGCTGCTTGGATTCGACACAATCTCGCAAAACCACGACCTTACGTTATCACCAGCACTTCTCCTTGCACAGGAGATGCAAAGCCTGCGCCAGGCGCTCGGCAGAGGCGCGCTCACCTCTTCCCTCGCCACCGGGACGCAAGGTGCGTAGTTTCCCACGACGAACCGCGCGCGCGATCCGCACACCACCCGTCTCTTGACGCCCAAATCTCAAGGATATCTCCATCACGGGTCGAATCTGACCCTGTCTCGTATCGTATTCTGACCGCCTCGCACATCTCCCACCTCCTCCCTCACCACAGGCCTTCCCTCCACCGGGTCAAGCACCCTTACCAGCGCGTTCTCGTTGATCTCGGTTCGGTTCGCGTCGAAGAAGCAAGGCGGCTCCTCCTCCAACGGCAGGGACTCGAACCCCAAGTTTTTGGGCATAAAGAAGTACGGCGGCGAGCACGTCAAGGCTGGCGCTATAATCGCGCGGCAACGTGGGACGAAGTGGTGGTGCGGATTAAACTGCGGAATAGGGGTTGATCACACCGTGTACGCATTGATACCAGGTAGAGTACACTTCACGGACGCCAAGGACAAGTACAAGCCGGGCAAGAAGGTCATAAACGTCGTGCCGCACGAAGACTGGCCGAGCGTGCTTCTCACGGCGCAGGAAAAAAACGCCGCGAAACGAGGAAAAACATTTCAACAGTAAGGTTGTTGCGTTCGAGTACTCTCAAGCAATACTACTACTCAAACCCTAATAAGCCCTAATCCATAAGCCCTAAACGCCTCAAACCCCAACGTCATGCAGAATCCTTTCTTCAACGTTCTGGCGAGTTTCGGCGCCGCGGCTCACGACACGGGGGGCGCGGAGTTTTGGGTTGACCCGGATCGAACCGGGTGGCTCCAGAAGCAAGGCGACGTGATCAAAACCTGGCGCCGGCGGTGGTTCGTTTTGAAGGATGGAAAGTTGCTTTGGTTCGCGGGGCCGGATGTGAACAGTACCTCCCAACCCAGAGGCGTGATCGACGTCCGCAAGTGCCTCTCCGTGAAGGGCGCGGAGGACGTGCTGAACCGACAGTTCGGGTTTGAGCTTTCGTCAAAAACAGACACCATGTACTTTGTCGCCGATTCGGCGAAGGAAAAGGAAGAGTGGATCAACGCGTTGGGGAAAGCGGTCGTGAAGCACTCGCTGTCCATGATGGAGGACTACCCGGAGGATGCTTATTAGAAGGCAGAGGAAGGAAAAGAAAAGACAAAGCAAGATGAAACACATGGGCATATACCTGTACAATACTCCATTGAAATATGAAAGCGTTTGTGTTTTCAAGCTTGGATATGTTTCATTATATCCGGGGTCGACCGCTAAGTCGCCCCCCTAAGTTCTACATCTTTGTTCTTCTCTTCTACCTCATTCAATCCTTTTCTTTTCTTTCGCGTTCTCACCGCTCACCTCCTCACTCCGTCGTGACTCGCGCTAGCAACGCCTCGGCCCTTTGCAACACCACCGCCGGGTCGTCCAGCGTGTCGTCCCTCTTTCCGATTCTCAGAATGTTGTCCCTCTCCTCTTCGTCTTCGCTCGCCGCCGCCGGTTCGTACGGGTCAACCGCAATGTCCGCGAACCCGTTCACCACGTATTGGAAGTCCTCGTGCTGGTTGGTTATGCTTTGTAAAGCGCGCTTGGCGGACGAATCGTTCCCTTCATCGATACTTTCATCGTTCAAAGGATCAGCCACCTTAACCAGCCACCGGGCGATTACGAACCGCTTTTCCCTCCCACACACGTCAAACGCCGCGCACTCGATGACGCCCGACGGGAACTGGTCTTGGTTTCTTTGGAACACGGACGCTAAAGCGATGCGCATGTAAGGAGGCAACGCACCGTCCGCTACCGCACCGTCCGCGGTAGGAAACGCGTGCGGGTGTCTGTACGTCTTGCCCTCCAAAAGGTACCCGCACCTGGTTTTGGAAAAGAATGAACCGTCCTCGATGCGCAAAAGCGCTTCGCACGTGCGCAACGTCGCCACCACCTCATCCGCGTCCGTGCACTTGTCGTTCAGCTTTTCAATCACCAAGGTTGCGATTATGTAGCTCATCGTATCCCACCTCCAGCTCAGATGACACAGCACGGCTCGGGCGTTTTGGCCCCGGACGCCTGAACCGCACGCGCACGCACGGTGCACCAAGTTGGTGATGAACTCGAAATCCAAAGTCGCGTGGAAGGCGTCTAGGGAGAGACGCGGGGTTTTGATGATTGACGTTTTGTCATCCTTTGTCGTGTTCGACACCTGTGGTGCATATGGCGACGGATTTTGACCTGCGATTCGACCAATAACCGCATCGTCTGCATCCGTGTCGGGAATGCACTTCACGCCGTCCGCCTCGCCCTCCGTGCTCCACTCGCCGTCGCACGCCAAGTCGTGCACGTGAAACCCGTCGCCCAGCCGCAAGCCGTTGCTCACGTCGACGCCCAGCACGGCGTGCGCTCGCAACGCGCACCGTCGTGCGAACACGCGTCTGGCCTGCGTGGTGTCACTCGCTCGGAGCATGACACACAGAAGGCTCCACACCATCGAAACGCACTCCTTGCCTGACGTGTCGAACTTTAAAATTTCTTTGCGTCGCCCCTGCTTCGTGCACAGCGTCTTGGCGCACTCCACCAGCGGCGCGAGGATGTCCAAACGCGACAAGCGGTGCACGCGGTTGAGTTGCAAATTCACGCAATCTCCCCCCCCGTCGCCTCCAAACACGTACGCGTGCAGGATGCAGAAGTACCACGAGGACGCGGCGCCGCGGTCCAGGTCTCTGTCCTCAGCCGCGGCCGAAACCGCGCGCGCGACGTCGCGAATCACGACGTCAACCAACCGGGACGTCTCGTCGATTGTCAAATCGATCTCGTCGCCGCGCGCGTTTCGGGTCTCCAAGCCGGCCAACGCCGTCGGCGCGCCCACCGCGGCGCTGACAACCGCGCTGACGATATCTCGCGCCTCTGGTTTGAGCGACTTGCCTAAGGCTAATTCTAGAACTGAACTGTGCTGCTGAACCCAGCGCAGAACCCACAGCTGCGCCGCGGGCGAATCCCGGACCAGAGAGTTCACAAAGTCGTGCCACTTGCACAGCGTCTCGGCGTCGCGAACGGCGAACGGCGCATTCAAGTACGTGCGGCACAGAAAGTCGACGGCAAGCTGAACGGCTTGCGTGGCGCGCATAGATCGCACTCGAGGACGACCAACACGTGCATCATCATCGGAATCACTCTGTTCGTCTTCGCCGAGTGACCCTCCGCCCGGCGTGTCGCTCCGCCTAGTACGTCGCGCCTTGCGAGTCACGTTTTTAGCCTGCTTCGTACCAACGTCCAGCGAGCTCGACCGTTTGTGTCGACCCGCGAGTTCCGCCTGCGCGGAACCGTTCAGACCCTCTATCTGCCCTCCACCACCCACTTTACCCAGCTTCAAAACGCTCATAACCAGTCCCTTGTAAAACGCGAAATACTCTGCATCGTGGACGTTGACGTCGTACGCGAATTTTAAATTTTCGCGCATCACGGAGAGGCGCACCGAGGGCGGGATACTAATCAAACGTTGCTTTGATAGGTCAATGGCCGGTGAATCACCATCTAAGGTACCAGTATCAAATGTAATAACCGTAACCGGTGAAACCTGATCAACCGTATCAACACCTACTTTCTCGTAAAACAGCATGTACGCTGAGTTCGGTCGGTCGTACGCCTTTTCCTTTCCGCCAGTGATTTTGAAATCCACCGTGTAAGTTCCGCCGAACGCGTCACTTGGTAAATTATCGACGTTGTACGGGTTCACGTTCTGGTCGTCGTAAATGTGCCACCTGTTGCCGAGTTCTGGGTATTCGTACGTCAAATCGGCTGAGTTCAAATCAACCCCAACCGGCACGTCCCGCTCGCGGATCATGGAGTAGTAGTGGCCCGCGAACGCAGTGCCGCTGTGCACCACGACGCCCGCCAGGCGGTACAAAGATTTGCTACTTTGTTTTGATGATGGTTTCTCAATAGGATCGCTCTGCATAGGATCGCTCTTCGTATCACCCTCACCTCCTCCACCCGCACCGTCCATGGCTTCCACCGTGAACGGCGCCATGTCAAGCGTGTTGGGAAACTCGAACCGCGATTTGATCTTCAAACGCTGCATGCTTTCGTAGTCGAACTCGAACCGCTTTAAATGAACGCAAAGCGTTTGCGGAAGCTCGCACCCGACGAAACACGATCGTTTGACCGCGTCTTTTTTCGACCCGCACTGCTCGCAGAACCACGCGTTGTCGGATTCGAGGAGTTCGCCGCTGACGTACGATTGTAGCGATTCAACCAAGTTAGCCTTGCCGCGGACGTCAACGGAGACGTGCACGAAATCCTCCATCCGCTCGCTCCGGTGAGGGCACGTTTTGGAAATAACCTGGTTCACGAACTTACCACCCATGGAGGACTCGACGGCGCCTTTGATTTTAGGAGGGTTTGGGGAGTGGTTTTGAGCATCTTCAGAAACAGCGTTGGAAGCGCCATTAGCAGCAGTATCACGCATAACCTCTACAGCCCTTTTGTATTCGTTGTCCACCATATCCTGCAACCTCCCGAAAAACTCCAAGCAGTCCTGGTGTTCCCGGACGTTGATGGGTTCGCCGTCGTAGTCTTTGAACGCGCGCCAAAAACCAGACGGCGCGAAGTGGTCTAATTTTGATAAACTCAAACTCGCGAACGTCTTTTGTAACTGGTGGAACACGGAGTTATTCTTCTCGTCTTCAGTGGTGCATGTGCTTACTACTTGTAATATATCATTTCTTAGCTTGGGAATCATAAACAGTTGCTGAAAAACTGCGTTCATGTAACACGTCGCGCCTGCGTTTTTCAAACCCACGTACCCGAGGTACGGGCGGTGGCTTTGGGATTCTTTTTTTGACGAGTTGTTTTTGTCGCGACCGTCACCAGTGAGCTGCAGCGAGGTATCCAGGGACCCGGGGTGGTGCAGTGCGTTGATTAAAGAGACGACCTCATCATTAGAGTCGATGCCACTGGACACCATCAACCCTAAAAGCTTGAACGCCGCGCGTCGCGATCCACTGGATCGGCAAACCGGCGTGAGGTGAGTCTCTGAAATTTGCGTCGACGACGTGACGCCGAAGGTTTTGAAAAATTTAGAGTCGGAGGATTGAGATTCTTCTGCTTTGTCCTGTTCGCCATCAGCACTCGCGGGCACGAGCATCCCTGCATCCGCCAGCACCTCACCTGAAGGCCTCAACAGCGGCCCTGCTTCGGGGAAAAGGCACCGAAACAGAAGGACGCGAATGAGCTTTTGGGACGCGAGTTTTTGAGACGCTGATTGCTTCTCTGATCCTCTCTGTTTCTCCGCTCCTATCAGCCGCTCCAGCAACACGAACATAAGGTCCATCCTGGCGAGTAACCTCGGATCCGAATCCCCATCGCTCATCTCAGGAGGACAAACGGAAATCGCGTTGACTTCCGCGACGAAAAGGTCAGCCGCGGCGGCGTCGAGTCGCGCGTTTGCTTCTTTTTCTTGTGAATTTTCGGTTTCGTGTTCTACCGGCGCTTTGAGCAAGCTGCCGAGCAGCGCAAAGTACTCGCGGCACCGTTGCGGCCTTTGTTCCGCGTCGGGAAGCACTGAAAGCACGACATCGGCGAAGCCCGGGGGCGGTCGCAGCACACCTTGTTTGCGCTGCGATTGGTCGGTTTCTCCATTTTCTAGAGAATCAGGAGCGCGCCAGTACGTGGCTCGAACGGCGGCGAAAAAAAACGCCCGCCGCGCGCTCTGATTGTTTGCGCAAACCAGCACGTCCCTCAGCGTCGACGGAAAGCACGACATGCGAAGCAACACGCAGGTGGGTACTTCATTTTCACAGACGCTTTTACCCGCACACATGAAGAACATCTTAATGGAGATCTTCGCAAGGTGCTCGTTCTCGTTTTGGAGGTCGCTTTCAGGCGCGAAGGCTCTGGCGAGCGTGGCGAGGGAAGGCGCCATGTCAAGCGCCAGCGCTTTGTCGGACGCGTTGTCCTCCGCGTCAAGCGCCACGCGCAGCACGGAAAGCGCGGACGCCACCGTGGCTCTTCGCAGCCCTAAATCGCGCCACGCCATGTGTGCGGTAGGAAGTTCAAAGCGTACGGAACCGTTATCCACCGTAGGGCCGTCCACGCCCTTTGGCAAAAGCGCCAGCACGTCCCGCGCGTACCCAGCGCTCATGAACGATTTGCGAAATGCAAGCGCGAGTGTAATCGACGAGTTGTCAACATCCGTATCTCCATCACAGTCCTCACCTTGCGTGATGTCCATATCGTCATCTGGGGTATCGTTGTCCTCATCAGGACGCTTCGCACGCATCATGTCCCTCCCCACGTCAGGCGGCGTTAAAAGTCCGTCCAGGGCTTGCAGGGCGTACACGCCCCGCGCCGGTGATGACGAGAACAACGCTTGGAGCCGATTTCGTTTGGCTTCGGTTGAAGTGTTACTTGAGGTATTATTGTTACTGTCTCCACCCAGTAACTCCATCAGCTCACTCCGCACTACTTGTCGCGTGGGCAACACAACCAATAGCTCCTGCGCCCGCGCCCTGACCACGGCACATTCACAATCCGCGAGCTCGAAAAGCACGTCGTAGGTTTCGCCGCGTGTGAACAACAGCGCGCGAGGCAAGCGTTCGTTGGTTTCGCCTCCGTCTGCATTCGTGACGATTTGGGTATGACGATCAACTTCTGACCGCGCGTCGCTTCGGTGCAAAAGCGCGTGCGCGCGTACAACACCTTCCACGATATCGCTACGTCTCAGACTCTGATTCAGCGTTTCGTCGTCGCTCCTCCCCAAATCCCGTCCCCCTAACACAAGACGCACGTTTTTCGAACCCACCCACCCGGTTCCGTTTCGCGATTCTTTGGCTTTGGTTTGCGCGTCGCGAATCGCCAACGCGACTTGTTCCTTCACCCACCTCACCGTGGCGTTGCTGTGCGCGCTGATTGGTAGGTTCAGGGTCGGTCCTTCGCGTAAATCACCCGCGCTCACCACCGTGATCTCCATCTCAACTGGGAACCCGCGGTACGACCCGCCGTGTGGAAGCGCATCAGTTTTTAACGACGCACCGCCCGCCGGCGGATCCGCGGCTTCACAGGACTCGATGAACCGCGAAAGAAGAAGTAAACAACGCGAAGCGCGTTGCTCCGATTGCGTAGTACTGGAAGGATTCACATCTCCATTCACTCCAGTTTTCGAAATACTCGAAATGCCGCTTGCCGCTCGCCGCAAGTGCTCCAGGGTTGTGCGTAGAAACGAAGTGCGCGCGATCGCTTCGCGCGCGTCGTCGCCGCTCGCGAGTTGCACGTGCAGCTGAATCAGCTGTTCGATTGCGATATCCCCGACCCTGGAATCGTACGTGGACGGCCCTGACCTGTCATCCCGCGGGGCGTTCAGCGCGATGTCCCACAGGTGTTCGAATCCAAGAAATGAATCACAATTTCCACCCAAGTCACATGTCTCCGTGGTTTCCAACGTATCCGCAGCGATGGTTGAGAGAAACGGCGCGGGTTGCATGTCCACGATTTCGTCCACGACGTCGTCGCTTTGTTTGATTGGAGATTGCGTGCTTTGCGTACCCGCATCGTTTCGTTGCACACCCGTAACGTCTCCCGCGTCGTCAATATCGATGTCGATCACGTGGTTGTCGTCCACTGATAGTCGGGGGTTGGTGATTCGGCCTTCAGTAGTGTCGTCTTCCGGGTACACCCGATCAACTCTTTTTGACGGCGCGAGTTTTTTACAGTCGAGCGACACTTGCAGAAAGTACCCGCAAAAAAGAAACCACCCGGTGAGGGTCATTTCGTGCGCGGGTTGTTTGATGATACAGTCCTTTAATAGCGTAGTGACACATGCAGGACTCATAACTCTTGGTGGGACCATCAGCAGATGCGTCATCCAGCCGTGCGCCGCCGACTTTTGTGATTTCTGTGTCATGAGTTGCGTCGCCGCGTCGATTTCGCAATCGTTGGAATTTTCGCGTTGGAAATTTTCAGAAGGGACCTCCACCAGCGCGCGCCACACCCTCTTGCCCACGACAGGCCCAACCTCGATTTCGCCATCCTTCAGCGTGAATAGAAGAACCTCCACGATGGTGTTCAACGTCAAGTCGCCAGCCGCGGTGCCGAAACCAAGAGGCTGCGAAGATGACTTGCTTCCGTTTTGCGAAGTCGACGTGGTGGGTTTACTGCTGTCATCCAAAACAGTGCCCCGCTGGTTCTGGAACCGCTCCAGCGCCTGCACTAAGGTCTCCACCACGTGGCTGTTCCTGTCCAGCTCGCGCAAACGGAGCCCTCGCCTTTGATCTCGCTCCAGTTTATCCCGTTCCGCGTTATGGCGTCGTTTCTTTTTCCGGGTCAGAACGGGGGTGCCGTTTTCGGTATCAGCGTCGATGGAAGAAATTTCAAGCGACGCCACCGCCTTGAACACGCGCGCGGCGGCGGCGATGTCCCTGCCGTCTGTTGCGTGTGTTATTTCCTGTAAACACTTCAGTGTCCACGTAGAAACTGATGCGCACTCCACACCTAGCCCGTTGTAGTGCGAAAGCACGCTCGCGAACACCGCGGTGGTGCGGTCCGCGGTGGAGAGACGGTCGGTTTCGTTTTCGTTTCTGCCGCAAGAAATTTCGTGCGTTTCACGGATGGACACCTCACGTGCGGCTCTCCACAAAAGTGTAAGCGTCCGCTCCGCCGCGTTCCCGGAGGAATCACTCCGCGCCAGTTTCTGCACCATCAACAACAAGTCGTCAATCTCATCAGAGGTGCTTGACGGTACGGGAAGGCCACCTGAAGTACCTTCAGTTGATTGATCCACATCCCTTTTACCGGAAAATTTAAGCTCGATTTTCGAAAACAAAAAGTCGAGTTGCGAACTCGAAAAAAACTGCGCGATCTTCGCAAGCAGCTCGAGTACGTTTTTCTTGGTGTCCTCGAATGCGTCCGGGCGTTGCACGATCTGCCACAGCATGTCCAAGTGTCCGTTGGCAAGCCCTTGGTCTTGACACAGCTGCCGTAACATCAACGCCAGCTGGTCCACGTATTGCTTGTGGTGCAGGAAGTGGGGCGCGAGGGTTTTGTGCACCACGTTCTTGGCGTCGATCCATCGCATCGCGTCCCCCGCCACATCCGCCGCTTCCCCGGAACTCAACCCGCTTTCCGCGCCTTTGACGTTCGTGAGCATTTGATTAATTTCTCTCACAGCTGAGAGTTGCGCGTTAAACGTGTTCAGCTCCAACAAACTCTCCACCACTAACCTGTGCGTTTCCGAAACCCTGCGCTCGGCTTCCACGTCGCCGAGCCCGAGCTGCAAAACGACCCTCGCGCTCTTCAGGAACGAGGAGATTTGCAAAAACGTGGAAACTGAGAGTTTTGGTTTTTCGGTTTTTTTAGTTTTGGTTCCATTTTCTGTAGCGTCGGTCGATACTTTGCTCGATACGCCAGCCACGCCCTCGGAATTTGATGCTTTTGATGCTAACTCGGAGCACCGCTGAAGTGCAATCCCCGTGGCGTGAACGATATCCGAAAGCGTCTTTTCGTTAACCTCCTCCGCCCCGCGCGCGGCGCACTGCCCGGCGGCGTCGAGAAGCGCCCAGGAAACTTTTTCGCTCTTCAAAAGCGCGTCGCACACCGAATCAAACCCCCCGTTGGATCCAAACACGTCCACTAAAAACCCAAGCCACTGGTATTTCTCTTCGTACTCTTTGTCATAACGATCGTAACTGTTTTCGTAACGGGTATCGTAACGGGTATCGTCCCATGCGTTACCGTCCCGGCCGTCCTTCGAGTTCGTGATGTCGAGGACGCCGTCGTTTTGAAGGTTGAAATTATTTTCGGTAAAATTATTCGTCGGCGTTCCGGCGCCTCGCCCGGCGTGCGCGTACCTCTGTACGCCATCGAGCATGTCATACCCTCTGTGCAGCCGCGGTACACGTTCCCACTTGTTCTTAGAGTGGAACGGGCTGGTCCGGTCGAACACGCACGCCAGGGAGTTCAACAAACACAAAGCGTCGCTCTCCTCGGGCGTCGAGTCGTGGCGCGAAGGCGGCGTGTCGGTTTTTTCTTCTTCTTTTGAACCTTGCTCCGCGAGATTAGCGCTGCTGTTCCTTCTGTCCACGTCGTTCATATCCCCGTTCCGTTCGCTCAGCACCAGGGCTTGTGACACCTTCACCGCGACTAGCTCGGATAACGCTTTGCAGCAGAGAAGGATGTCAGCTTGTATCCCTTGTTCCCAACCCCGCACGTCATCCGCGACGACACATTTCTCAAAAAAGCTCGGAGTGACTTCGCGGTACAGCCGCGTCAGCTCTTCCAAACGTCGCTCGCCCTCTTCGTCGCCTGTGCCTGCGATTTCGACGGCGGAAGCTAAACAGTTCGCCATCTGCCGGGGGTACACCATCCAGTTCGGGTGGCGGCACAGCCCTTCCGTGACCATGACGTAGTCGCGCGTGGGGAATGTGTTTTGTTGCGAGTTTAATCCGACTGTGCGACGACCTCGTTCAACTCGCGAGTCGTGGCTTCCGTCGGACCTTTGGTCGGAGTGACTGCGATCGTCCCGGTCGCTATCCCTGCCGCTTGCGACTTCAGGGCCGTAATCAGCATCCAGCGAGCCGGAACCGTCGCTGAACTCGCGCAACGGGGACTCCCCCAAGGGCATTGAACCGTCCGTCGCGCTCATCTGGAAGGCTTGAAAAACTGAGTTGCCGCTCAAAAACTCAGGTCTGACGTGGGCTCTTGCCTCACGCGAACGCCCTCGCTTCAGGCCTGACCGCGGCGCCCGCGCGGTCCCGAAAACGAGCGTACTCTAGGTCACACCGACCTGCCCGACCCTTCGTTCGTTAAAAGGAGACGCCCTCGCCGGCGCTCCGTTGTGCCGAGATCCTCGGCACTGACGAGGTGAGGTGACCTTTCAGCTGCTTTTCAATTTTCATTGGAGCTGACGGTGAAAAAGTGTGCCCACTTTCATTCAATCGAACGTCCGGTGCGTCTCAGTCGATGCCGCACCACCCCGGAACCAGGTGCACGTTCGACTCCGCGCAAACATGCGCGACAGTAGCGACTCCGATTCCCAGCCCCCCCCTCGACGCCGCGGTCGCCCCGCGAAGAAACCCGAGAGCGAGATGACCATGGTTGAAAAACACGTCGCCCGGATGATGGCTGCTCGTGCTGCAGAGGAGTTGGAGACTGTCCAGCTCGGTGCACGCGCTGAATCCCTGCGTAAGGAGGGGGAAGAGTCTCTTCGTTCGCTGAGAGACCTTGATCAGGACAGCGACAGCGAGGCGGACGACGACGCCAGTGCGGGATTCACAGGCTGTGCGCGACGCGATGCGCGACGACGACGTGAACAGAATGGCATTGATAAAAACGAAAACGAAAACGTGTTCGTCCGCGCGATGACATCCGCAGAGCTGGGCATGGCGTACGCGTGGATGCGCCGTGACCAGCGTCGGTACGAGAACGCAGTGAAGTTCTGGGACACAGCAGCCAGTTCAGTACAGGCCGCGTTCGAGGAAAAGGAACCGCCGGGCGAACCAAGTACGCGAGTGGCGATTGATGAGGCGGACGAGTTAGAGTCGACGTCGTTTATAAACACCACTGGTTCTTTTTACCAAAACACGAGTACCTCTCGCGTGCTGGGCGTGTTCTCCTCAGAATTGGGCCCAGCGCCGGTCGGGTTCGCCGTGCTAAGGGACGACGCCCTTACCGTGGACGCTATGGGTGTGCGCCAGGGCTTGCGACGTTGCGGGTTCGGCGGGAAGTTGGTGGACGCATTGAAAAAAAGAGCGAAAGCGGCGGCGCTAATTTCCGCCGGACCGCCTGAATACGTAATTGACGCGTTGCCGTCTTCGGTTTCGTTCTGGAAATCGTGCGGTTTTAAATCCGCGACCGGTTCCGATTCGCCGACCACGAAAGTAATGCGCAGGCTGTGCGGAGACGTCGCGATGCAGTTTGACCTTTTAGACGAACCTTTAGAAATAAAAGGGGACGAGTGGTGGGTTGCAGCACGAAATAAAAGGTTTGGGGGGGGAGTTTGATGACCAATGGTATCACTTATTCACTTATCAGTCTAGCATATCACTTATCCATATTAATACCTATCTTAACCCTTAGCTTAATACATATCTAAATACCCGGATCCACACTCAACCCTGGTGCATTATCCTTGTTTGTTACTCCGTTCGTACCGCCTGTTTCTGGCTAGCCGCGATTGCGCAATAGCGGCTTGCTCCGGGTCCACCGGTTTTGTGAAAACAATACCGCTGGACGCCGCCGCCGAGTTCACCGCGGAGCCGAAACCATAGGCGGGTCGAGTTTTTGAAAGTCGCGCGCCCGAGCCGTCGAACGCGCGAGTTCTTGAGAGTCCAGGAGCGTTAGAAAGACCGCGCCATTTTGATGTTTGATTTTGAGGTTCTCCGGGAGACGCATGCGTAGATGACATCACATCAGGAGATGACTCAGTCGGCGCGAGATTCGACACGAGCCCGATGCCGTCCCGCAGCGTGGGCGTTTTCCCCGGCGAGTTTGAACGTTCAATTTTCACCGTGGGGGAAGACGTACTCGACCTCGTCCGAGCGAGGCCTTTGATTGGCATGCCGTCCACGGGCAGATTCTGTGGGGTTTTGCTTTTTCCAAAGTTCAAAGGGCCTGTGGCTCGAACCGACAAGGCTGTCGCGTGGAACTTTCGCGTCCGGGAAAGCGACACGGGGCCGGCGGGGGTCGCGATCGCCGTGGTCGTGATGTCTCCACCCGTGGTGGTTTCAGAAGAAATAACCTCCACCTCGCGAATCGTTTTACTCGTGGGCGTCTTCAAAGGAAGCCTCGACTCTAGATTTTCCCGGGGCGCAGGGGTTTGAGTTTGCGGTAGTTTTTGCTCAGCGAGCGTATCAGTTTGAACTGGGGTTTTCGAAATCGAACGCGCTCTGGTCAACGTTGGAGTGACTTCCGCGTTTGAATGCAGTACAGCGTTTCGCGACGGCGTGCCAAGTTGAGTAGATGGCGCTTTTTTGACTGCTCCAATTTCCGCGGCAGGAAAGCCGCGCGTGCGCGACAAACCCCCCGCCGTGGTTTCCCTGGGCTGTACAGGCGGTTTAGAAGCGAGCGCTTTATCTCTTCGTGTATCCTCGTCAAGCACGGAGAACCCACGGATGCTCTCCGGTCGGTCCGAGGAGGATACCTGATGCGTTGGGTGTGCCGTTCGCGGCTGATGAGAGACTCTCTCGTGATCTAAATTCGTTTCGCGCGGAATGCGTCCGTGTTTCGCCAAGTCGGCTTTTCGACGGGCGTCTCTTTGCTTCGCCGCTTCCAGCGTTTCGCGCTTCAATTGCTCCGCCTCTGCTCTGGCTCTCGCCGCTTCCGCCTTGGCATGCGCCACACACGCCACCGCTTCCATCTCCGCCTTTGCTTTAGCCGCCTCCGCGCGTGCCACCCTGGCCTCCGCCTCCGCCTCAACGAGCTCTGTCCTTTCCTTCTCGTGGTTTTGTTTCAGAAGCGACGCTTTCTCCGTCGCCGCCGCTCGCAGCGCGACGGCTCGCGCGTCGAGATCCTCGCGCTCCAGCTGCTCCAGCGTAACCTCGCCTGTGCCGTCTACCGCGGCTAAAACACCAGTGAGTCGACGCTGCACATCCCTCAACGCTCGCGCGCTTTCCTGTAGCCGGCCTTCCCGCGTGTCCAACGTCAACGCGAGTTGCGCGATTTTCTCCGCGCTGCGCGTGTGCGCCTCACACAAGTCGCGCGCCACGTCATCCAGCGCACTGCGAGCGGCGGCCACTCCACTTCCGCTCTTCAGAGGCGTGATGCTATCGAACCCACGGAACCCAACGTCATACGCATCCTCCAAGTGTGTCGACAGACTATTTGCCTGGTATCCCTGAGTGTTGTCTTCAAACTTTTTCGCGAACCGCGCGACGCGTCCGGGCGAC
>TARA_B110000977_G_scaffold66340_1_pt1 | contig 21406 bp, 9 predicted proteins | sample TARA_B110000977 | Tara Oceans TARA_B110000977 (sample SAMEA4397798) | marine metagenome | biome: Polar Biome; feature: [SRF] surface water layer (ENVO:00010504); material: water (ENVO:00002006), including particulate matter (ENVO:01000060) such as... | depth 5 m | reverse complement strand
GGGGGGGGGGGAAGCATGGGTGGTGACGGAAACACATTCGATGACGGAGATGGTGATGGAGAAAAAACTAAATACTCGTATGCGTGCCGCTGCGGCGACAAATACGAAATCACCCGGTCCGACCTGCACCCCGATTTCGATTTCATAGACATTCCGTGCGCGAGTTGTTCGTTAAATCTGAGGGTGAGCTACGGGCCGGTGGAAGAAGACGTGTAGTGTAGTAAGTAGATGAATACCTTCAAAATTAAATGCTAGTAGACTAGTAGTCCTTTTTAACTAAACTCACAAACGGCGTCATCCCTGTCGCCGCTGACGGCGATTCCCTGTTCCCAAAGTTGTGCTCCAACAGGGAGTCGCCCTGCAACGCCGCTGTCAGCGTCCCGTCCTCATCCCAGAATTTTATCTCACCGTTCCCGAGCAACGAATTCAACTCGACGATTTTTGTTTTATGGTACGCGCAGATTTTTTTGGCTAAATCGTTTGGAACCTTTAGGGAATCGTCGCCGCCCTTCCCTTTCGGCCACCCCTTCGGTAACTCGGAAACGTACCGGTCATACGTCTCCTGGTACAAAGCAGGGAAGGGGAACTGGCCGGTTTTAGCGGAATCGAAGGTGGAATGCGAACCGCCAGAACTTTTATCGCTCTTCTCAATCCCGGTCGCGAACAGAATCGCGAGCGCCTTTTCAAAAAACGTCTTCGTTTTATCGCCGAAGGATTTGTTTCCCATCGTAGCAGGTGCAGTGTATTTAGTCTGGTCCAATTCGTGTTCGTTTCGTTCGCCAACCCCCGCGGCTTGTTTGGCTTGTACTTTCATCAAGTCCACGGTTACGCTGACCGGGTCCACCAACGGTAGGCCCAGCAACCGCCACTCCACCACCGCTACGGCGAGCGTCGGGGTTCCGCTTCGCTTGGCTTGGTCGCTCGTCACCACCATGACGTTCGCCGCCGGCACGTTGCGGTACATCCGCCGCAACAAATCAACCCATGACCCGCTTCTCACCGGCGAGAACCCTAGCTCACCCGCGCCGCTGTCACAATTTGACCGTTCGCCCTGAGCTAACGCGTCGGAACACCCTCCAGGGCACCCGGGCCAGGACGAGTACCCCAAACCAGACGCAACGTCGGCGCAACACTTTTGCTTCTCGGAAAAGTTCTTGTCCGACTGCGCGAGCAGTAACCCGTCACTCCCGCACGTCTGCGCGATTGCTAAATCGACAGTCACGGCGGTGCGAAAACCGGCGCGTGAGTAGGTTACGGGTAATGTAGGGGTAGTACTCTCATCAGAAGTACTCTTCTCATCCGTACTCGTATGGGCTCCAAGCTCCGGTTCAGTTTCCAAAACGCTGGCCCACTTCTCGACTGATTCTTTGAACGGCTCCAATTCGGTCGCGAACACATCGAACGCGTGGTCCACTGGATTGGAAAGAATCGCAACCACACGAGTCTCTCCGCCCCCCATGGCTTCACACGCGCGCTGAGAGCCCCAGCCCGTGTACAAAAATCTATCCGCGTTCTGAAACCGCGGAACGCCCAAGTACTTCTCCAACTCACCGCACCGGTGGAAGTGCGCGTCGACGTACTCCTTTTGCGCTTCCAACGGGATGGGAATGCGGCGCCATTTCGTGGACGTGAAGAACGCGCCGCCGTCGTCCGTGCTAGGGAACCTGGTGCTCGGGGACCAGGCGAGCTTTGAGGTGCTATTAGATGTAGTAGTATCGCCAGTAGTATCGCTAGACTTACTGTAATCCATCGTCTCTGTCTTACTCTCCAATCCGCTCTTAACTCTCCAATCCGCGTTCGGGGCGGAGGTCACAACGTACCTCGAACGTTTCGGGCTCCACCGGATGTCGGCGCCTAAAGTCACAACGCCCGTGGGGAACGCGCCCTCTTGTTCGTTTGTGCTGTGTGTTTCTTTCGTGGAAACTGTGTCCAGTGTGTCTTCGCCTTGTAATGTATCTCTCAAAGCATCTCCCTTGTCCAACAACTCCCTCTCCAACCGTCCCGCGCACGCGACGTTCTTTTCGTCCAGCAACGCGGCGAGCTCATTCGACGGCGCGCCCGCCGACCCAGCGATTAGAAAATCGGGAAATCTTCGAGTGCCTTTGTCGTCCCTTAAAGTGTCACCCCCCACGGTGGTTTCACACCCGGTGTATAGGTTAACCGCTTCAGTGCTGTTCGCCACGGTACCCACTTGAAGGGTCCGACCGTCATGGCCCTCGGGTAACGTGCTCGGGTAATCCGGGCTACTAGTGATCCGAATCATGGACATCGTTGAGAACGCCGCGATGGCACTACACACGGTCCAGAAAACAACAGGCTCCGCAACCCGGAACGCGTAGGAACACGTGCTTTCCTTCGCGTTGCGCTTCATGTGCGTACGCGGTGACTCTCGTGGAGACATCTCGTCAGACGAGCCGGAATCGCTCTCCACGCTACCATAACCGCCTCGGTTCATCCCAGAAGGCACGTCCGGTTTTCGTTTATCATCGGACGCGACGTACCCGGTGGCACCCGCCTCGACATCAGGGTCCGGATGTGACTCCATCGCACAACACCCAGGCACACGTAAACGTCACACCCGACGTCCGTGTCTCGCAAACAACCAACTCGGTCCACGCCGCCACTGCGCGCGCGTCTATGTTGACTCGAGCCAGGTGCCAGGTCAAGATGCGGTTACTTTTGTGTACTAGTCCGCGCCTCACTCGTTTCAAGGTTTGTAACTCAACAGAAACGTCCATACAATTTGACGAGTTAATTTGACGAGTTGAGAACGCAAATCATAAAATCAACTCATTAAAACGCCTCTCACCCTACCACCTCTAGTGTTTCCTCACGTGATACGCATCCTTGACCGGCCCTTTCGCGGCTAACGCCGCGACTTTCTGCGCTTTCTTCTCCGCGGTGGTCAGTTTCTTGTTATCCTTGGCTTCGTTCAGGGCGAAATCAGACGAATCGCCCCCCTTCTTCAGCGCCCGGCGTTCCGCGACCGACAACTTCTTCTCCTTCCCTTCGATGGCCTGCGCTAACACCACTCCATCCCCTACCAGCCAAGTCTCGTTACACAGCTCGTTGATGAACGCCTTGTTGTGCGAAATCGTGAGTACACCTCCTTTGAAATCGGACAAAGCCTTCGTCAAAGCAGCTAACGTGTCGTTGTCCAAGTAGTTCGTGGGCTCGTCCAGCGCGATGATGTGCGGGTTGATCCACATGGCCGCCGCTAATACTAATCGAGATTTTTGCCCACCTGACATGCGTTTGATCTTACCCATCGCCAGGTCCTCGTCGATGCCGAATTCGGCCAAGTGCAGTCTGACTTCCTCCTTCGTCAGCGGCCGCAAGTCCATCCCACTGTGCATGGACTTCAGCTTTTCGTCGAAATTCCGCACCATCTTCATAACGAACTCGTCTTTCTTTTGCAGAGCGCTCATGGGTTCCCAATCCGTGTCGCTTTCTTTCCGGCCTGCTCTGCGGCACTCGTAGAACAGCGTCTTGCCCCGTTCCTGCCGTCCAATAATCTCGCAAATCGCCCCGCGCTCTTGCGATTGTTTCAACTCATCTTTCGTCAAATTATGAGAGCTTCTCTTCGCGATTTCTTTATCCCTTCCGAGGTAGAACCGATTTTGCAAATACTCGAGCGGCGTGTTGTTAATGCTCTCCTCCAGGTGGTGCATGCTGTGCTGCGCGATATACGCCAGGCGCAAGTTGTGGTGCTGCCACACGTCCCCGACGCCTTCGTCCGCGGACAGTTCGCCAATCAACAGCTTCATCAACGTGGTTTTCCCGGCGCCGTTCAACCCGACCAGCGCCGCGCGCGAATCCTGCGTGATTTTCACGTTCGCTGCCGTTAAAATCTGTTTAGTAGATCCAGGGTACGTGAATGACACGTCTTTCATGTACATGATGCACTTTGATCGGTTCTTGACGCCTTCCAATGGGCCGGGATCGGGGAACCGAATGGGCTTGATGTGCGACGGTTGGTCCTCACCGATGCTCGAGATGGCAAACTTTTGAGTAACCTCTTCGGCAACTGCGTCTTCACTCTCTGCTAAGCTCACCGTGGATCCGCCCTGTCCCGCGAGGTTACCCCCGACAGATTGAATCTTCGTGATCGCGTTGTCCGGCGATGGAAGTGCCGCAACGATTTCAGGCTTCAGGCTCTGAAAGTCACGGAAACCCATCGGGTAGTAGGTTAAGTTTTTGTCGTGAAGGTGGATCACGTCTGTTAATACGTCCGCTAAAAAATCGTAGTCGTGCGAGACTAAACAGATAGTCGTGTTTGTTAAGGACTTCAAGTAGTTGGACAGCCACGCGATCGCGGCGGTATCCAGGTGGTTCGTGGGCTCGTCGAGCAGAAGCACCTCGGCGTCCCACAGCATAGCCCGCGCGATCGCGAGTTTCATTCTCCACCCTCCGGATAAACTCTGAATCGTCGCAGCCATCTTCTCGTCGTCGAAGCCGACCTCTCTTAAAGTGCTAATAGTGGTCTCTTTACTCACTCCCTCCGGGACGTTCGCGACCATGAAATCCACGATGGTTTCGGACTTTTCAGAGAGGATTTCGTGCTGGATGTAGTACACGGAGACGCCCACGGGGAAGCCCTGGATGTCCTTCGCTGCGACTCGGTTTAGTAATGTGGTTTTACCAGTACCGTTCTGGCCCACGATGCCGTACACCTTGCCTCGCTCCAGGGAGAAGTTCGTGCGTTGGAGTAACACTCTTCCTGCAAACGCAAGAATAATACCCTGCAAGTCAACAATGTAGTCGTGCTGTTCGTTGTCCGCGAGCGCGCTCTGGTCCAAGCCTTTGTACTCTAACACTGCGGATTGCGCGGCCGCGATCAAGGCTTGGTCCCACTTTTCGGATTCCTCAGCACCCGCGTTTTTTGACACGATAAGCAACGCCTGGAGTTCCAACTTCACGTCGTTGGCTAAAATACTCGGAGGCATACGAAGCGGCGCCATCTCAATAACCCACCCGCCTAACGCGGCGGCGTACTCCAGGGTCAAGGCATCCGCGGAGGACAAATCTTGGGACTGCGCCTTCAAAGCGTCAGCAACAAGAGAAGCGCCGGTCTTTTTCTCACCCGTATCCCCCGCCAAGCCCTTCAACAAACCCTCTTTGGCTTTCGTGGCGCACTCGCGCAAATCAGGATGCGAGTGTTCCTCGCACTTCTCAAGTTCAGGTCGTAACGAAGGAATGAAGGGTGTCAAATCGCGCACGTCATCCACAAGCGCGCAAATGTTCCCGCAAGTTATCGCCGCTTTCTTTTTTATCTCCATCGCGCGTTCGCGAAGCCCGCGCATGATCACCGGGAGGATCACTGCGAGGCTCGGCGCGTCCATTGAGTTCACGAACGTGGTCTCCATTAGGCGGTCGAGGCACTCCTCCGTCTCCCTCTGTGGGCTTCTAATTGCGGAGATCACCAGCGGAAGCATCCCAATAACCTCTGCGTTTTTTACGCAGCGGCAAATTGGCGCCATGACGGCTTCCGCGACGGCGAGAACCTTGGGGTGCGTGTCGAAAACGCACTCTAAAAACGCGGGGAAAATCTCGGGCAACGTGCGCATGAAGTACCCTGGTACGCGAGTTGCGAGGTCGCCGCACACGCCCAAGGCTCCAATCTTACTCTGCCACGCTTTGTGCTCCATCGCGTGTTTCAACGCTGGCGCTAAGAGTTTCATCGCCGTGACGGGGAGGGATTTCACCACCGACGCGATCGCGACCTCCGCGGCGTGCCGCACGTTGGAGTCCGAGTCGCCGCGCATGATGAACACGGTAGGGGCTAAGTTGACGGCGGAAGGCTCGAACGCCCTGCCAGCGGTGCAACAAAGGTGCGCGTACAACGCAAGCCCCCCCGCCCTCTGCGCCGCGTCCTTCTTCGCCGCTAACGCGGAGGTCACTGCTGCTGTGATGCCCAAAGTGTTGACGCTATCGCCGCCGGCGCCCTTCAGTAAGCCAGCGCACCCACTAGCACAAGCTCTTCGAGTGCTCACGTCATCCGTCGTTAACGAGTTGTTCTTGAGCTGCTCGATGTTCACAATGAGGTCGTTGCCCAGTGCGTCGGAAAGCAAAGCCGCGGACCTAGATGCCACGAAGCACCCGTCGTCGTTCAGGTTTTTTAAGGATGATAAAACTCTTCTTAAAGCCTCTTCGCGTTTCGCATCCGTCCCTGCAGGTAAGGTTGTGGCGGCGAGGTGCGCGTACAACGCCACGACTGCGCCTCGGGCGAGGTCCGCGCCTCGTGTAGCCGCGGCATCGCCAGCGCCGTCCACAGTGGATGCGAGCGCGGTGAGGAGCTGGTCCGATTTGCCAGCCGCGGCTTCGCCTGAAACGGCGGCGCGCGCCACGGAAAGCGCAGCGTCCCTCACCTCCTCCGAGGCGTCGCCCATCGCGGCGACCACGACGCTGGTTGGAAGCGTGCCGTCGAGAATCGCGGTGACGAACGGTCCGTGTTCCACTTCTAAAACCGCCTCCTTCGCCGCGGTGACTTCCTCCGCGGACCTCTCATCCGCCGCATCGGCGGACATACCGCTCAGCTCGGAAAGGTTGCCAAACGAGGCGACGGAGGGAATCTTCCCGCTGCGGTGGTGGGGGGGAAGGTGGGGTTGAGGTGAGCGAATGGCCTTGGTTGTGTTGGTAGGAGTAGCGAGATAGCGACAGGAGCTTGAAAAGGGGGACCGACACCGGTGGATGGCCGGACGTCGCGGTCCGAACACTTCATCGCAGAGATCGGTCCGTCCGCCGCCTGTGGAACCGACCGTCGGAAAACTCCAATCGACGGCTGTGGACCACGCGACTACGTGCTACCCTAACCCCTACGTACCGGTGTTCGAGCGTGATGGACATGGTACGTAAGCGTGGACTACTCGAATGTGGTAAGATCGAGGCGAGTCCAAGCGTGCGCACACGTCAGTACTGATGAGCGTCACCGACTGTCGGCCCTGAAAACGCTCTGGCGGCTGCGGGACGCGCTTTCACTCACAGCCTCGCATTTTCCACTGGATTTGGCGCGAACGAAACGACGGTTCAGAAAGTGCAGACACCTTTGAGAAGAGCGCGAGTCATAGGACATGGTCTTCGTGTTTCTTTTTACATCACAACTTCCTTCACGACCACCTGTTCCCTCCCGACCCTCCGGGCTTGCCCTGACCCCGAGTCGCGCCCCACACCGGTTTCGTCTCGAAGTTCTCCTTGGCGCGCGCCGCGAGATGCTGTTTGGAAGCGTCGCCGCTCGCTTTCTTGGCTCGCTCCACGGCGAGCGCCCGCGCTTGCCGGCGCTGCAACCCCGCGACGCGCGGCGCGCCAGGCCCAGACGGGTCTTCGCGTCGACCGTTACGGGCGTTACGGCGTACGTTTCCAAGCTCATCAGGCATAACAGTGTACCCGTCCGGCACCAAACCGTTGAACTCGGTGCGCCAATGTTCCGGCCCCAGGGGCGCATCCGCGCGGACAAACCCGGAGTCAACGATGAATGAATCGATCCCGGTACCGATGAACGACCTTGTTAAATTGGTTTTGTTTGGGTTTGAAAGGTTCGAATCCATCAACACGGCGCCTCGTACACCCACCTTAATCACCGCGTTGCCTACCACCCCCCCGTTGGCGATTTCGGTTCGTATTTTGTGCAGTTGCTGTTCCAAGTCGCGCTCGCGCTCCGCTAAATCTCGCTCGCGCGCCAAGCGTTTCTGCTCCTCTAAACTCTCTTCAAACAACTTGTCTTTGTTCTCCAGCTCGAACTGAAGCTTCGCAATCTTCACGTCAAGGGGGGTTGGCAAACGCGCGCGGCTGGGCGGGCGCTCGTATAGTTGCTCGTTTAATTTCTCAATCCCAACGTTCCCGTCTCCGGCCATCGGCGTTTGCGAAACCTCTTGTGCAACAACTTGCGGAGCGTTGAAGGTGGAAAACTCAAACGGCACGCCGTGCTGTTCCAGCCCAGGGACGTCAGAGTAATCCAGGGCTCGTGGGGCCTTCATTGACGGGTTGGAGTTGACAGCTGTCCGGGCAGGACGTCTCGCCCCCACGTCAGGCGACCGCTGGAGCTGTCGCAGGGGGGTCAGCGCGTTCGCGTCGTCGTCCGGGTCGTCGGAGTTGGCGACGCGCGCGACGGGTTCGGGTTCTGAATGTTTGCCCATACCCGCGTCTTCCACGTTGCCATCCTCCGCGTGCACAATCTCCGTGTCGACGAAGGTGTCGGAGCGGGGTAATTCCTGTTGCTGTTCCGGTATATCTGTAGACTCAACTCTTGACCCCGCCCCTACGGGTATGTCGTCGAAGTTTTGCAAATCCTGAACCGGTGCTCTTGGCGAGTTTGTCACGCGATACTCACCATCGTCCCCGCCCGGTCGTTCCAGCATCCGCTCCTTCATCATCCGCTCCATGCGTTCCTGTTCGATAACCTCCTGGATTCGACGTTCAATTTTAGCATCTTCCAGTTCTTCGCGTAACTCATGAAGGCGCTTTTGCTCTTTTTTGGCTCTCACCTGTGCATCTAAATCAGCGACCAACTGTAACCGTCGCGCCTCCGCCGCGTTGAACGTCTGCGTGTCCACAAACGCCCCTCCTCCGTCGCCGCCGAAGTTTCGAAACGCGCCATCGATTGGTGCGACGCCTCGGTCGCCTCCGCCGAGATAAAAACTCGAAGGCCCCCCACCCGCACGTGCGGTTGGCGAACTGTACTCGCCGTTCCCGGGGTTCACGCCTCGCCGCGGAACGCCGCGCATCACCTCGCGCTGCGGCGACAGTAAGTGCATCGAGGCTTGAGAATGTTCACGTTGAGGGTAAGGCTCCCTGGCGTACGGTACTTCACGGGAAACGTTTGAAACTCTGTTAATACCCACATCCCTGTGTCCGTCAATAGCCCGCTTGGCTTCGATTTGCGCATCCAGCTGTTGTTTGAACGCTTGCCTTTTTTGTTCCACAAGCGCCGCTTCCCTCGCCGCTCGGGGGTCAAACTCCAAATCGATTGGGTCCACCCCACCGGCGGCGAAGGACTTCTTGGTTCTGGGTTTAAACATCTCGCCTTCGTGCTCCATATGCCCGGGGAACGCACCAGGGCCAGGTCGAGCCTTTCTCTGAGGTGACTTTTTGCCAATACGACCCATTTCATGTGGCGCCATCGTCTCAGCGGCGTAGTGACGCTCATCAACTAAATGCGCGTCGCCCAAGTCATCCGCAATGTCGTCCCACGATGGGTACCGCCGGACACCGCCGTCATCTGGGCTTACAAGTCCTGGGATGTCACCTTGAGTTATCTTGACATGGTGCTGTCCGTCAAACGAATCACGTGAATCTCGGGCGCCGGGGTACGCGCCAGGCGGAGCGTACTGGTGTCCGTCATCAGGATTGAGCAATTGAAGATTCCTCTGAGGAATTTCTTCGAGCGCCGCGCGTTCCATCTGGAGCTGTTCCAACGCCCGTCGCTCGCGTGCCAGGTACTGCGCGTTGCGCTCGGCTTCCTTGGCTGTGAAGGTGTTAATGGGGGTGGAGGGAAGAGAGGGTGTAGAACGTGGTCAGTGGCGTAACATTGCATTCACAGCGACATAGCATACTTAGTCTGTTCAAAACATTTAACGTCTTTTCGGAGGTGGGCACTTACAGAGTTCATCTAGATGTCGTTGGTGTTCGCTTCGTGGGATTTCCACTTTGCGCCTTCTTTGACCGGGGGCTCCTCGGCGACGACCGTTCGCCACGGGGGGCGGACCCGACTTGGGGCCGAACTGCATGCTGGGGTGGCAGTGAAGAGTGCGCGGAGAGTCGCGCGGCGTGGATGGAAAATCGTTGCTGTAATAAGCGTCAGTTCCAACGGATCTTCGGCTTCAACAAACAAAGAAACAATCGAGTTTCGTCACTTCCAATATCACAATTGCAGGCTCTCGACCGGAACGGGCCGGGGCGCGTCCGGGGGCGGTCGGGGCCGGTCGCCCCCCCCCCAACATCACGCGTGGGTGTCTTTGGGAACGTAAAAAGCCAAAAGTTGAACCCAACGACGTGCCCCACGTCCCGCCGTGCGTGCGTTTTACCCGCGGGATCGAATGAAAATGAGTCCCGTGCAAATCAACGAGGTGAATGCCACGACGTTCCCCACCTATGCCATGTCCGGTCGCTTGGCCGAGCTTCTCAGCTCGACCGACGGGTCAGATTTGCGATGCACCGCGGTCACGCCAGGCCACCTAGTCCTAGCGACGAACGGGGGCAAGTACGTACACACGTTCGACGCGAAACGGGTACGGGGCGGAGATCAGCATTTCGACGCAAAGTCGTTTGGCGACGATGAAACAAACAATGAATCAACAAATCCCGCGCTCCAGACCCTCCGGGCTGCTTTTCAGGGAGACGATACCGTGGATGGCGATGGAGCGGTATCACGCAAACAGGAAAAAACTGTATGGGCAAACAGTCACGCGGAAGATGACTCGTCGTTTCTGTGTTACTTCGGCGACTCGCCCGTCGCGTCGTTGTTGTTTTCGCCCGAAGACGGAAAAAATAGAAATAATAAAATGTCGCTCGCTGTTACGAAAAACGGCGCCGTCGCGGCGTGGCGGTGGAACGATACCTATGGTGATGACACTACTCATAGTGCTGATAGCATGTCTACTTACGCGACGATTGATACCCACAAAGAATGTGAAACGTCACCACCCCCTCCTCGTATGGGCAGTTGGTCTGAAACAACCTTGCCTGCGTTTCCAGGAGGACCACCGTTCGTGTGCGGTCCCCTGGACGAGGCGATTATTGAGAAGCACGGGGGTGTTGTTGAAGCGGTTCTATGCTTAGTGCCGGACAAAAGCAAGTCGTTCAGACGACGAAACTCAAACCCGAGTGTGAAAAAGTATAAACTCAGGTTGGCGTGTTTGACCGAGCGAGGTGCGTTGCTTTCGAGGGACGTGATTATTCCCAAAGCCGAAAGCGCTTTTTTGCTCGGCTGGAAATTTGACGTTGGTGTCAACAGCAGCGTAACGGTGTTAAGTGCCTGTGTGCCTTTTGTGTGTGCGTTATACTCCTCGGGGGGTAAGGACTTCTGGGTCGTGCAGGGTAGTGAGGGTAATTATGGTGAGGGTAATTGCTCATACGTCGCTACCCGGTGGTGCGCGTCATCGAGCGTAGCGACTCGGCGCGTTGACTTGGGAAAACTCGCGCGCGCCGCCGACGAGGCGGTCAAGGCAGTGAGCAATTACCCTGATGACGTGAACACAAGTACAAGTACTCCTTCCCGTCTGGCTACTTGTTTGCACTACCCGAGCAATGAGCTGTTGGTAGTGAGTGACTTTGGAAACGTTTTAGCGGTCGGGCCGGGTTTATCAGGGCCTCGTGGTGAGGATACAAATTCAGAAAAAGAAAAAGATTCCGTGCGACACGTCGGCCTTTTGCAAAACTTCGCCGGGACGAATTTAAAGTTTCACGTCGCCCAGAGTTGTGCGTCGGTTGGGCCGTTTCTGCACCTCGCGCAGTTCTTTCCATCGAAATCGAAAGGAAACACGGCAAGCAATACCTCCTCCAATCATAAAGAAACGCCGCCTCGTAAAACGTCGATTTCGTGTTACCATTTACCAACGGGGATTCGTATAGGCACTGAGCTGTTGCCTCAATTGAGATCGCCGGATGATGAAGTCTGTGAACTCATTGAAGAGAGGAACGCAGACGAGAAAACGCCGTTCGTGCGTGTCACGAATTCCGGGCCGAGCGGGGTTTTCATTTCAGCGGGTGACAATAACAGGGCGTCGAATATTTATTCCGTCTCGGTCGACACGCCGAGCGCGTCGCTTTCCGTGCTGGAGGTAATAAAAAGAAAGAATGAAACGGCTGGGAGACGGCTCGAAGACGACCTCGACAAACTGCATGCACTTCGCGATTTCACGAGACAAATTAATTTCTTCGGCGGGTCTCTACAGGGTGTGGAAAGCGCGAGTGCGTTGTCGGTTTTGGAAACGGAAATCGACGCTGCGATGCGCGGCGGAGACGAATGGAGTATTCAGTCTACGACAAATAAAAACCTCCCCACACGCGCACAAGTCACCACCCCCGCGCTGGTGCTTCGCGTAAAGCCACCCGGTAGCTCTACTGGAAACTCTACCACTACTCAGTCTGAAAAGAAATGGCGATTGTTGGCGCTGGAGACGGTGGCCTTTTTCGGGAAGCGGTATCCAGCGTTGGGCGGCGCTTGTCTGTCCGACTCCGACGCCGTCGACGCGTTTGACACTTTCACGGAACTCGGCGCGTGTGAAGCTAAAGACGTGCACCGAGCACTTGGTTTGGACGGCGTATCTTTGGCGGACACAACTGAGACTGACACAGTTGATAAAGTGGAACCGAAAAACCAAGACGTCGAGTCGAAACTTTTGAGAGACGGGTTAGCGTTACTCAAAGCCGCTATCACGAACGCAGACGACGACGCGGAAGGAAACAACGTGCTGCTTCAGCTGGTGCGGTGTGTCAAGTCGGGAACGAGCTTCAGTGTTGGCGATAGAGGTATTGGCGGTGCTTCCAGCACTACATCCGATCCATCCATCGACTCTTTACCGGAACAAGACTCACTTGCGGAGTACGAATCTGTGTGTGCATTTTTGAAGAGTGCATCTGAAAATGTTTCGGTAAGCGTCCCGAAATCAAGTGCACTGGAAGCCACTGCGTTTCGTCTCGCGGATCGTATAGTAAACCCTGAGGGCACATCATCACTCGATACTGTACACACTTCATTCCAAGCCGTGTGTCAGTGTCTGCACCGGAGTTGGCCGTTTATTGTTCCGCGCGTTGTCAGTTGTTGCGCGGCGATGGCGACGAAACGAAATTTATTTTTAACCCTTGACGACGCCGTTACTTCCTTCGCGAAACACGCGCTTTCCGGAATCGCGGCGCCTCTTAGCAGTAGTGGCACGGAAGCCAGCACCACATGCGTCACGTTGCTTCTCTTCGCGAAGCACGAACACGCCGCGACGTGGTTGGCGTTGACACGCAGCGCGGCGGTGAGCAATGCGAAGAGTGATTGGACGCAAACATTTTCGGAAGGGTGGTTAGTCGCGGCGCGATTAGTGCAATCTTCACCGAATCAATCCTCGTCAGGGAAGGTTTTCGAAACAATGGTCCACGCGTTGAAGCACGTCACACGACGAGATGGGTTAGGTATTAGGGACAAGACTGAGTGTTCTCCGGAAACGGCGGCGAAGTGTCTGCTAAACGCGGCGCGGGGCATTCTCGAGACAGACTCTGTGAAAAGTAAAAATAAATCCATCGATTCCGCGCCGGTTTCGATCGTAACTCTGGAGCGCTTAGCGGAACACTCGTCTTTGGAGCTTGGGGAGCTGACACGGGCGATGGAGTGTATTGGGTTGAAGAAATAGCGCTGAGACTTTGGTGTGAGTTATTAGTGAGTTGTACATGAGTACATAGAGCGACTCAAAATATTTGCGCAATAGCATCTTCCCGAAACTTCATTCCCGAAAACCGAAATCGACATCCCGAACCGATCATCCCCGCTCGTCCCCAGTCCCGGGTGTGGGGACTGGCTTTGGGGGTCCCTGGGGATGAGCGGCCGCGGGCGAAGCAGTTTCTATATCGCGATGCTGGGCGCCGGGGTCGGGTTCAACGTGATCGGGACGTACGTGCTGCTGACGTCCGAGGGAAGGGTACCGACAAAATCGACGACGGGCGCGACGGAAAACGAAAAGGTCGCATCGTCGACTGCGTCACTCGCCCCCGAGTCACTTCCCGGTTCCTCGAAACCCAAGAGGTGGAGTTTGTGGTGAGACCATATGGGCGGATGCGATGGCACGATTGAAGACAATGCGAGGCACGAACATCGAATCAAGTACTTACAGCCCGATCCACCATCTGCACAAAAATAAAACATACTGTACTCACAAAAATAGAAATTAACTGAACCACTCGCTGATGGACATCCCCGTGTCCTCTTCCTCCTCCTCTGCGCTGGCACTTGCAGCCGTGACCCCTACCGCATCGCCTTCCGTGTCCACGAACTTGAACGGCCTTTTCAAAGGCACGGCGTTATTCTTTTGCGTTCGCGGAGCGGCTGGCCATTTGTCGCCCGAGGACTTTCCAGAAGAACTTTCCGAATACTTCCCCGCCAGCGTATTCGTCTTGCTCGCCATGTCCATCGCCCGGTTGCGTTTGGCCATCTCCATCATCTCCAGGACGCGTAGACGGTCCTCTTCTGTGACGCGTTCCTTAGCCGCGATTAGTTCGGACATGTCTAGTTCTCGCTGTAACCTTGCGGCTTCGTTCGCGCGCTCCTTCGCGGTAGATTCCTCCAACGAAAAGCCCTCAACCGCAGCGGCTTCCGCTTCCGCAACCTTCGCCGCGAGCGTCCAAGCGTGTTCCACTCGGCCGATATCCCTTTTGTTCAAGTCAGCGTGCGCACGCGCTTTCTGTGCTTCAGCCGCAGCGGCTTCAGCAGCGGCGATACTATCCAAAGCCGCTTCACTCGCCACGACTAGTTGCCCGTACGTGCCGGCTTCGCGTTTGGCGTTTTGGTATATTTCTGCACTTCTTTCAGCGACGCGTTCCGCCATTTGTTTATGAATCGACGCGGTGTCTTGTTTGTCACTCATTACCTCTAAATTACGTTGGTAATCGCCCAGTACCGCCACGGCACGTTCCACTGCGCTTTTGTTCACGGAAACCTGAGCGCGCGCGGCGTACAGGCGCTCCAACGCGCTCGTGAAGTTTGATTGCGTTTCCGTGGCTTTCGTTCTGATTGAAGAAGCGTCCGACATCGCGTTTCGGAATTGTTCCCGTAAAGAGTCTCGAGTTTGAGTAATCTCTTTCAAGTACCCCTCCGCTTCAGTATACTGTTCAAGCACAAACGCATGTTCACTCTGAACAACCTCAGCTTGATCGATAGCTTCTTCCGCTTTTTGTAACGCCCTCATTTGGTTCGCCGCAGCGACATCCAACTGGTTTCGGGATGAATCGAGTTCGGTTTTCGCCGTTCTCAACTCTCCCTTCAGATGTTCCATAGCGGCGAAATCCTTCACGAGCTTCGCGGCTGCAACCTGGTCCCCAAGCTTGATCGTGGAAAGGTGAAAGCGTTGGAACGTGGAATCGGCGTCGACCAAGGATTTATCCGCCGTGTCCATGTCCCCCGCGGTTTGCGCCGCTAACGTAACTGCATTACCTTTTCTAACATCAGCTTCGCTTAAAGATAATCTACATTGTTCCAGCCTTGCTTTCGCCAACTCAACTTCTTCCCCAGCTTCCTTCGCAAGCTTTGTTAATTCCGACATGTTCGTGCCAGCTGTGTGCTTAGCTCGGACTGCATTCTCATTGGACACTGCCACCGGGGTATAGTTACCATCCGCCCGCGTTAAACCATCCTCCGCGACTTGCAGCTTTATTAAAAGAGCTTCAACTGTTTGCGTTTGTTCGGCGTGGTTCTGTTTCGCGCTCGCGAGCGGGGCGGCAGTTTGCTTCAACAACGCAGAGGCGTCGTACAGCTCCTGCGAGGCTCGATCGGAGGCCAGCTTGGCTTCCGTTGCGGCTTGTTCGAGTTGCTCTAAACGTTCACGGGAAGGCGCGATGTCCTTGGGAGGAGTGGAAACAGGCCACGCATCCGTTGCCGTGTCCCCGTGTGTCACATCATTTGTGACGTGCGCGTTGGACCAGGATGCGAACGCATTTAATGGAGTCGATGAGCCGCGGCGGTTGGGGAAGACACGCGCGGCAGGGGCGGGAGAACGTGCCTGTGAGGAATGGAAGAATAGTTGTGAGATGTGTGTGGAATTGGGTGGGATAGGCGGTAAAAAACGGCGTGTTTTGTGGAGGGCATCCAACAGACCGCGGGTGCTCAGTAACGGCACGCGACAAGTGGCATTTATGATGTCGTTGAGAATGTGCAATCGTGATACATGGCGATGGAAATTTTCGCAACTTACCTTGCGGTTTGGAACGCGTCTTTGCGCGCGGAATGCGCTTCCACTGACAACCAGCGCGCCGGAAACGGCGGCCATCGTGAGTTGCACGGGAGGCGCGGGGCGTAGGAGGCGCGGTGACGAGTGGACACTTGGATTGAAATCCCTTGGCTGTGGAGAGAGCGTTCGAAAAAATCCCTCATGGATTTCACAAATCACTTTTTGGGGAACGGCTCCCTCCGACCTTGAGTTATTAGACAATCGATCAATGGACAAAACATGCCCAAAATGGCTTTGTCGAGCTTCTCGGGAGGCAAAAAGCCAAAAAAGTCAAAGCCGCGGCGTCACGAAATCTTTCTTGGAGGGATCCTCTTGTCATCTCGAGAAGCGCGCGCGGGCACCGAAGTTGCCCCGCACGCACGATGACCACCGTCCCAGAGTACAATGTCCACGCGCGGAAGAAGGAACACCCCCGGGTGTACGCGGTGCGTGGATGTCCCGAACGACTTACTACCCCTCCGACGAGATGCATTATCGATTTCGGTGCCGGACGAATCTTGGATTGATCGATCCCCCTGACCACGACACTGACCAAGCCCTCCCCAAATACCACAAACGCACGTGTACCACGATGATGTTTCATCCTATGACTACGAACGGAAACATGACGTTCCACGACTCGCTGTTCGTTGACTAATTGCCCATACGAACGTCATGCAATCTCCGCGAATCGTCTCGTCGATCCAAACATAATCTTGCCAAAATCAATTCATCATTGCCAAAACCAAACCAACAGAACGAAACCATGCGTTCCGACAACCACTACGCGCGCATGTCCGACGAGTACGGCAGTAAGTACGACCACACAGTTTATCCGAACAAGTTCGAGCACAAAAAGAACCCCAACATCATTGAATCGTACGACCCGAATGAGGTTAAGCCGAAAATCGGAGAGGGGGCGCGAGTTTCAGATGCGTATGGCGCGCATTACAGGGACCCGAACTACCGACCGCCTAGAGGAGGTGTACCGCTTTCAAACCACGCCCCCATGCCCGAGTTCATTCTGAACAAAGTGAAGGAAGCCAAGGCACGTGAAGCGACGGAGAAGGCGGAGCAATTAGAGCGGGATATGATGACGTCGACAAGAAGTCAGGGAGGAGGCCCTGGCGGCTTGGATTACCGCGGCGACGACCCAGAGGCGTACGGCAAGTACTACACCAACGGTTATGATTTCGAGGGGTATTACCAGGGGCTGCACGCTGGGCGGAAGAGTGAATCTAGTTTCCAAGGCGGAGGACTCATTCACAAGAACGTTGTCGACCCGTACGAGGGCTACCGCGGCGGCATCGACCGGCTGAAACAAAAGCCGCTGCCGAAACACAACGACATGGACGTTGGGGTTTTGGCGTCAATGAAGCCGCACGGACGGGTGCCTCCCCCCGTGAATAACGCTCGGGGTAGATTGGAGCAGTTCACGAGTAAGCAGGCTATCTCCACTGGCCGAGGCGTAGGAGGTGTCGGCGGTGGGTTCCTCCCAGGCGTAACTCTCGGCGACGTTGGCGTTTCGAAGAAGAACATAAGAGCTTCTAGACCTTCTGACAAGACAATGAGGGCGGTCGTCCCGGGCGTCCAGGAGGGCACGTACCAGAACGGCCCGCCATCGAAAGCCAGAGGCGAGTACTACGTCCATCCTTCGAACGGCAATATTGAAGTAGGTGACGTCAACGGCTGGGTCGCCCGTTCCGACGCGCAGTTTGACGGGATCTTCGACGAGAACAGAAAAGGACCCGGGCACCGTCCGATCGCGGTTTCGCACATGCACTTTGAGAATGGGAATTTGGTTGGGACCCCCGACGCCGTGGAGGATGGGATATTCCGCCGAGAGGACGAGGGACGGGCAATAAAACCTGACTGGAAACAGGATGCGCAGAAGTCACACATCGGTTGGGAAGAAACGGGTTTGACTGGCAGAGAGGGCACCACGCACGACGGGATTTTTGAAGGCGAGCAAAACCGGGTTGGTCCCAAGCGAATCGTGGGGGGGCATATTGACGCGTACCAAAGCGGCGTCGATAAAAACGGACCGGCGATGAGTTGGGGCGCGGAGGCGTCACGAGGCCGAGGTGGCAGGAGTACAGAAGAAGGCGAGGGCTTCTTCGCAGAGGGCGCGCATAGTCGTGGAGGCCATGTGGGCAAACGTCTCGCCAGTTCAACCCACGGTTCGTCCATTCAAGTCGACTCGAGCGCGACGGATGAGGGGATTTTCGACGAGAAACGCGGAGGCATGCGGGGCGGGTTCGCGGGCAAGGATAACGAGAGTTCTATAGGACCTGGATGGTCCATAAAGCACAACAAAGGCGATGAAGGTATATTTGATGAGACTAGGACGAGCAGGTTTTCCGGAAAATCAAGTCACACGAATATTGAAGCCACCGAACGCGGGTACGTGGGTAAATTCGGCCATGCCGTGGAGGGTATTTTTGGCCACACAGAACGATCGCGCGGCGACATTCACAGCGACCACTTGAAACAAGGCGAGGGTGGGTTTTACGGCGTTGGCGCGGTGAACGAGGGTATCTTCGCGGAAGGGCCTAGGAAGAATGTGCATGCGGGTAGAGATTCTATTCAAACTCTAGGCCCAGGGTTCATTCCAAAGCTCGGCGCGTCGGACGACGGTATTTTTAGTGACGGCCCGCGACGCAACGTTCATGCTGGAAAGGATTCAGTAACTTCCATCGGTCCTGACTGGATCCCCGTTAAAGGGTTAACGGATGACGGAATTTTCAAGGAACGGAAAACCGCGCGGGCGTACGCCGGCGAGGACACGAAAAGCTCAATTAAAATGGAAGACGGCGTTATGATGGGTGACGATACGCACACGGGGCGGGAGGATTTCGCCGGCGCGTACAGCGAGCTTCACGCGGATAAGGACACGTTGGATCACTTCGACCCCGGGATGATCCCACAGGTGCAGTGGAAGGGGGGCGCGGGGGCGCAAGGCGCGTTTGAACGGCGACAGGAGCTTTCGATTTATTACGAGGAATCGAAAAAGGCGGCGTATAGCGACAAGAACGCGGAGAAGAATGCGTACGCCGAGCAGAACCAACACGCGCAAGCGCTTATGAATCACGGCATGCAGAAGTTGAACTTTCACAGAGTGGACAGGAATGACGCGCCCGCTGCGGGGCTGCCGGCGGACCGGTTTCACAGGGAAGGCAACGCGCTGGTGCGGACGAAAAGGACACTCTAGCTAGTATGGAGTAGTAGTACTGATATGGGTGAATAGTCAGAGAGCTATTGTGTGCGTTCGAATTATTGTATATCAAACATATTTATGCTTATCTCAAAAACTGCTCATTTTTTTTTTTTGTGCGTCCCCGAGTGCACCTCCTTGAGGTGCTTGTGCAGAGCGTTTCCTGACGTGAAGGTGAGGCGGCACATGGTACATTTTAAAGCACCCGTATTAGAAGTATCAGCACCAGTACCAGTATCTCCCTCACCGTTTCCTTTTTGCTTTCCCTTCTTCGCACGGCGGGACTTTTTCGTAGGAGCTTTTTGAGGAGCGTCATCAGATTCTTCGTCGTCGTCTGCGTCGGGCGCTTGGACGATATTGTCTGCGTCCTCAACCTCACCGCCGTCATCCTCCACCTCCGCGTCCAGTAAATCGAAACCCAGGTTGGTCTTTTTTGCGTTTGCGTCATCTTCGGAGCCATCGTCACCAGAAGTATCACCTCCCTCGTTCTCCGCGATGTCCTCCTCGATTCGGAATCGCTGCACGTCAAACTCGGGCTCCACCGTTCTGTTTTTCCGGCCAACCTTGTTCTTCTTGAGCATCTTCCGCGGTTTGTTCCGCGCAATCCGGTCGCCGTACGCCGTGCTCGTCACAGACCCGGCGTCGTCATCAGAGGACAATTCTCCGTCGTTCACCACCGAGGACGTTTTCGAAACACGCGCGTGGCCCATCATACGCGCCAACATCTGCTCTTCGGTCTCGTCCTCTTCCGAGCCGCCATCGTCATCATCGTCGGAAGCTGCTCCGTCGCCGTCGTCGCGCTCGAGTTTCTCGGCATCGTCGGCGGCGGCATCCCCGTCAGTCGACGCATCGTCGCGAACCTGATAATCTGGCCCGTCATTGTCCTCACCATCACTCCCATCACCGCTTCCCTCCATGGCCGCTCGCACCACCTCTTCGTCCGCCATCATCTCTTCTTTCAGTTTGAGCACTTGAGCTTTGTGTTGTTTGCTCTGCTCGTGGTTCTCCCATTGCTTCTGGCTTTTAAACCTCTTCCGACAGACCGGGCAAAACAAATCCAACCTACTCTCAGCCTTTTCCCGTTGCGCTATTTTTTCCTTTTCAATCTCGTCTTCAAGCCACTGCGGGTCATCCTGCTTCGTCCAGTCCGCGGCTTGGTATTCCGAGGCTTTTTTAGCTCTTAGCTTTCTAGCCTCTGCTCGTTGACGCTCAGCGGCCGCTTTGGATTCCTTTTCGATTTTCGCTTTTTCCAACTGTCGTTTGACAAACCTTTTGTCTCTCTTCCGGATAAAAGCAACGAGCTGCCTCACCGTGTCATTGAACTCCTTGACTTCAAACCGACGCAACTTCCGATTCTCCTCATCCATCAACCGCCGAACTTTCCGGGTATCCGCCTCCGCAAGGTTGTACTCGTCAGCCCACGCGAAGGTTTTCTGCGTGCTGAATGCGCTCCAGTGGTTGTAGAATTTCTTCACTGCGTTCCAGTCATCGTTTGACGAACCGAAAGCAGGGCCCGTCTGGAACCTTTCTCGGTTCGCCGCCAAGCTCGCGCTCTGCTCCTGGTCATCTAACGCCGCGAATAGCTTGCCATACACCCTGAAGAAACCAGACTCGTCGTCCTCGAACCCCCTGAAGCAGTTTGAGTTGAAGTACGGCATTAGATTGATTTCATCTTCCGGGCGCGCATCATCACCGGCGCCGGCGACGCCACTTCTCAAAATAGCTTCCCTGTGCGAATCGTACCACGCCCGTTCATTAGGGTCGCTCAGCGTCTCGTACGCCCCCCGAATCTCCTTGAACATCGTGTCCGCGGTCGCGATCCTGTGTTGGTTTTTATCGGGGTGCCACTCCAGCGCGAGTTTTCTGTATGCTTTTTTTAATTCACCATCTTCGGCATCTCGATCCACGCCAAGCACGTCGTAGTGGCAGCGCATTTTGAACTTTTGGGAGGACATGGTGAGGTGTATATATGTATAGGTGTCTTCACAGTCCGCTTATGGTGCGGTTCTTTTGGCGCTCACGCCCGATCCGGCAGGCGGTTCGGCAGGCGACGCGAGATCGAGTCGGCGGCGGCGGCGACTTGTAAACGCAGATGGACACGTGCGCCTCCGGTTACCCTAACGAACGTCCACTCCCTAGACTCGACGAAAACGACCGACGACGCTCTCGCAAACCCCAAGCGGGCGCGCCGCGGGACGCACGCGACACGACTTGTGTGGAGGACGTGTTGAGATGCAGACTTTTACATTATTAGGGTGGAGTTTTTGGAAGTGATGTTTTTTGTTTCTGGGTC